>ERZ780067.85-NODE-85-length-57239-cov-13.1123_pt1 | contig 57239 bp, 47 predicted proteins | sample MGYA00511841_ERZ780067 | MGnify/ENA primary metagenome ERZ780067 (study PRJEB29588, sample SAMEA2143295) | human gut metagenome | biome: human gut; feature: human-associated habitat; material: faeces | place: Denmark | collected 2008/2010 ... | reverse complement strand
TACCGGGACAGTCTGCCGATTGACTCATAATGACGGAATTAAACGACTGTCCCTAAATAACGTCTACAAGATAATAGTAACTCTACAAATTTTCATACTATCATCATAATGCTATCACTTATTCATACTTCTTTTTCACTGCAAAACGATGTATAAAATCAGAACGCTTCACCAAAATAGTAGCCAAAATATCCGTGAATCCATCCTCAATTTTACAGCCCATTTTGGCGAAATAAACCCCGACATGCTCTATATTTGCAGACGGGGTCTGTCAGGGCCCCAAAGGGCCGTTTTTGCCTTTTTTCCCTCCAAGATAAACGCTATGACTATATATCATATTGTCAATGATATAAATTGGTTAATGCAATATAGAGTAACAAAACAGCAACAAGTAAAATTTATATGTAAATACACAATACTTACCTCTATTGATTGAAGAAGCACATTCCAACGATAAAGACATTTATATACTCCTAATATTTGTGTGCAAATTGTAAATAATTTATGCCTCGAAAGAGATAGGAATAAAGGTGTATATCACAAATGAGAACTAAAATAGATAATGCCGTATAATCACTTTAATATGAATTATACAGCATTATGCAAATAAATAAATCACTCTTCACTATTTTCTAATAAGAAGAGGTATCTGTTCCAACAAGTCATTAATATCGTTTTGATGAGCTTCTATTTCCGTATCACCCCATTTCCCATAATCATGAGTAATTTGATACATAACGCTTCTGTTAGGTTGCAAACCAGGCTCAATCTTGGCCTTCTCGGTTGGTCCTTTATCATTTAGGCTGGAGTTCTTTCGTTTGCTTATAAGGCAAAGATTGCCAATCTTGTCTATATTGTCCTTGCATACATTTTGATAAGATTGTGGAAGATGATGCTCCACAGAGTTGTTATATCTAAATTGGAAGTCCCCAATATGGTTTGCATATCTAATTGTTGATTTTTCTTGTTGTGATGCAAGCCAATAGAGATAGTCAATAAAGTTCATTAGGAAATGAGGGGTGTTTGTGCCTGCGCACATAATGTCATTCTTTTTGTCATTCCATTCCTTTGTCAAATTATTGTAATATTGTACAATCCATCTGTCGAGATGGTTTGACAGGTCTTTTTCCGAAATGGACTCTATAAGATCACTTTTTTCATACAACCAGCATAAAAGGTCATAAAGCCACCTTTTGTATTTTCTCTGCCGAAACGTGACTTGAAGCATGGATTGTTGTTTAATAATCCTGCTATTTTTCGAGTACTTCTCATCTTCGTTATCGTTGTCGTCAGAACCTGAAAAAGTATTTTTCAATTTCAAGGTCTGCCTGCCACTATAATCATACCTGTATGGTCGAAGCAATCGCCATTTCAGATTCTCATCCTCCTCATCATCTCCTTGCATCTTTATAACATATCTGTCGAAAACGATACGGATTTTTAGAAGGCATTTGATAAAATCCATTGAATCCGTGATATAGTACGGCTTCTCAGTCGGCATGAAATCGGCATTAAGAGGAATTTCGGTGCCGTCGGACGGGCATCCTTTACTTTTATAAAGTCGGAAAACATGCATCAGGAAGTTCGGAAAGTCTATTATTGCGCGATATTTTACATCAGGTTCTTCTCTCGACTCATCAGGAATCCTTTTAGTGTCATTGGAATAGCTATTCAGTATATCCTCAATGTTTCTTTCATTTCTTATATTGCCCAGTTCACTTTCAATGTTTTTCAAGCAGCTAAAATCAAGAGAATCGAAGTTATTACCGAAAAGCCCCATGGCGCGATAATAGGATAGTGTCTGCTGTATAGGCTGGTTCATTTGTGAGCAACCGTCCCATATTGTGGCAAATATGTTCCGGTCTCTGTCATTCAATCCTTGCATAAGCATCGCTTTCACAATCTCATGCGATTGCAATTGTTCTCCACGGTTATTCATTATTTCAAAATATGATGCCACATCGGTATCTTGTGGTAATGGTATCCGTACAAGAATTACTTTAGAGGAAATGTACTCTGCCAGAAGATTTCGTTGGTCAGGTGTCATTTCTTTAAGAGTTATATTCTCGTCTCCTTTTCCTGTCCTGATTTTAAAGTTTTCCACTATTCTTAGTGCATCTTTTAGACGGCTAATCTTGCTGTTGTCAATTTTATTGTATTCATGTATAAAGTCATTCCATGATTTTACAAATAAGTCAGCAAAGAAACTTTCCACTTCCGGACGTGAATCGTAAATCAAACAAGGCTTTTTGAGTATATTCAAATACTTGCAGATAAAATGCAAACATGTCAATCGCTGTTGGCCGTCTATCACCTCCCATGTTCCGTCCTTACGTTCCAAAACCACTAACGACCCGAGATAATAGTTTCCACATTGGTCGTCTTGTAATTTGGGAGCATTGTCGTATAGATCTTGTAACAATTGTCCAATTTGCTCTTCTGTCCATGAGAAGTTTCTTTGATACAAAGGCACGACATATTTATCTTCCCATATCTGGGCGATAGTTTTATTTAAAGATTGTTCTCTACTCATATCTGTTTGTCAAATAATTCATTTATTTTTTTTGCCTCAAAATTCTTTGGCGTTTTTTTCTTATATTCAGAAGCTCTACTGATAATCTCCGATAAGTCGGAAATATTTCTGGCGTTGTTTATCAGAGCGAAAATCCATCCAGAAGAAGAATAACTGCTCATTGTTGCATATCGCACTTGTTTCTTTTCAAGCCTCATGCGGTAAAGACAGATATAGACAGCCTTATAAAGATGATTAAGACCTTTTTCACCGAATCTGTCAAAGATGAGTATGATTGCCGATTTGTACACTTCTCTTATATAGCTGTCGCCATTGCGTTGACAGCCTTCGTATTTACAAAATGAGCGATAAAAATCCTTGAAGTTTGATAGTTGTGAGGAATCAGGTTGCATAAAAATTCTTTTGTATATCTCAATATAGGTTTCAACCCAATCAAAGAACGGCTTGCCATTTACAATCAGTTGATTGATATTGACAAATGGCGATATGTTATCTGGGTCTCCGTGTTCAAATCGGCTTTTGACCTTAAAAAGTCCAGTATTCATCATTTGCATCAAGCCTGATGCAATTTGTTGTTGCACAAGACAGTTTTGATAGGCAAATTCTACCGGAGTGTCTCTGTCAACAGTAAACCCTTTAAATTCATCAACACATTGTTTGGAGAATCTTCCGGCTTCCTCGCTTCGAGACCATAATCTGCATCGATACAGGTGTTCATTGATAAGTTGTCGTAGGAGGTCCCTTGGAGTGTTGTTCTTGTCCGCATACATGGCTGCATCCTCCCATCTTACATCACAATCAATCTTTTCTTTGCGAGATGATGAGGTCATCGCACGGATATGGTATGCTTTCAGTAGATTGTATGCTTCCAATTCTTTACCACGTCCGTTTTGGGTTTCAAACAACTGAAATGCTTCATGAAGCAGTTTTACTGTCACCTCAACGACCTGGCAGTTGCCGAATATATAATCAAGGAAGTTTTGCCTGTCAGATTTGGCAAGATTCAATTCGACCCATTCATGGATAAATGCGTTGTTTTCGTGTATGTGAAAGAACGAGTCTGCGTGATTGAATGCCAAGTGCGGCAATGGAACTTTGTAATTCAAGGCTTTTGCTATGAGATATAATGTCGTGATACGTTGTTGTCCATCCACTATGTCGAGTGTGTTATCTTCTTTTTTGTGTATAATCACGCTGCCTATCAGATAGTCTTGTTTCCCATTTGCGCGGGCATTATTTATGTCTGCGAACAATTGTTCCACATTTTTGGTAGTCCATCGGTATGGGCGTTGGTATTCCGGGATGTGTAGATTGGGTAGTGACATCAAGTCGCTCACTTTTATCTTTCGTGCATCAACATCGCTTTCAACTGAGTTTTCGTTGCCGCCATGATACACCTCTTGGCTACGCTCAAAACTTAGGATATGCGGTCGCATGATTCTATCAATCTCCAAGAACGCGTCTTGAATATCCTTCCATGATAAAAGTTCACGTTGCAGTGTTAGGCTACAACGTTGTCTCCACCAATGCTCAGCTATAATACGTGGGTCGGATACAACTTTATCGAAATAATTCCTTATGGGACGCCAATTAGAACCTTCAATATGAAGATGCACTTTCCCGTTATGATATTCGTAGTGTAAATCTTCCCCCATTAATGTTCCCGCCTGAATATACCACCAATTTCCATCTCCAAGATTTACAGCCTTGCCTGGGAATTCTTTGTGGGCAAACTCCAACTTCTGTTCATTTGATATATCGTTCATTTTAAATTAGTTTTTCTTTTTACAATAATTTCGTTCCTATCCGTGCACAGGCTTCTGCATTAGCAAGAGCATTATTGTGGTTCTCCAAGTTATAGCCGCAGGCAACTGCGCCCTAACTTCCGAAAACTTGAGCTGGTCGCCTGTGTCCTTCAGTGTAAACCCATGGACTTCCGTAGTCCGTATGTATAATAGTTAGTAATGGTTGGATGAGGCTGTAGAATTTATCGACAATCTTACCGTTACGCACTATCACTACACCGATGCTGCATACACAGGAACGTCGTTCATTAACTGTTTCAAAATCTATGGCAGCGAAATCTTGCATGGTCAATCGTTTTTATATAAGTTGTACAAATCTGACACCCATTCTTTCAATGTTTTTCTTAAAGATTCCGGGGACATGACTTCTATCATGGCTCCTGCGCTGAGCAACCTCATTATAAAATCAAATGTAGGAGCAAGGAATAACTCAAAATCGGCATATCCACCGCTATCTTCCAGCAACTTCTGACTATGATGCAAGGGAAGCGATTTCATATAAGGAATATGATCACGATAGGCTCTGATAACTATCCGTTCGGGTTTTATATTACTGTCAGATATAATTCCGTAATAATTTGAGAAATAATCTGAAGCGGAAAAATCTTTCGGGAGTTTGAATGTGTCCATTGTCATCTCCAAATTCTCAATTCGGTCAAGTCCATAAATCCGATAATCATCATAATGAATGTTGTGAGCCAGCACATACCAACGGTTTTCAAACAGTTTTACACAATATGGCTCAATCGGAAACGTGTGACTGCCGGACTTGTTGAATCCGCAATAAGTGATTGTCACGACACGGTTTTTCCTCATAGCCTCAAGCAATGTTGTCAAGTGATCACGGGCAGACGGAATCTTACTTACAAGAATCCGGCCTTTCAGTGAAAGGTTCTCGCTGATAAGGTTGCTTACGGCAAACGAGTCGAGCATCCATTTTTTTAGTTCATCTTCATCAATGTCCTCCGGATTCTCTATATAATAAAGATAACCACCGGTTCTTTGACAAGAGATGATTATACCGAATTGACTGAAGATGGCATCTTTCCATCGATTGAACGTGGCGCGGCTCAAAGGCTTGTAATCACTTAAGTCTTTGTTGCGCTCCCAACGGTCGGAAATTTCTTCCAAAGAAATCTTTCCTGCCTTGCGGATAGTGTCTATCAGCCATGTGTATTTTTGAAGTTGTAACATATTGCTTTTTGTTGGTTGCTGTAAAGTTAATAAAAACTTGTAGCATCCAATGCAACATCTCGGATAATACAACATAATTAACCCAATTATTTGATTCTTAACTGAACTATACTGCTTTGAGATTGAAAATCAGGCGCATGACACAGTCAATACTGACGGTTTTACCGAAGTTATTTCCGATGCAGGCTTGCATTATTATTTGGATATTTCTCTGTGTAGCAAATTCATGGCTGCTGCTCGGAGCCGGTGTCCTCCTTTGGAATCCAACAATAATCTGTAACCGGATTCGAAAACCATTGCCATATTGTCAAGCATATCGGCATCTCCTATAAGTTCGTCATGTACGGCGAACAAGGCATAGTTCTTTGTCCCGTTCACCACCTTATGACTACTCTCATATTCCGTAAAACGTCTGCAAACCGCTTCGTCAAGTGTATATTCAGTATTGCCGTCCTGCCTTTCTACAAAATAAGAATATGTCCCGAATCCTATCTTGTAACGTATAAGCTTCGCTATATTCATTGCCGGGTTGCAGATCACCTTTGTCGCGCATGGAGCATCTGCATAAAACACATAATATCCGCCCAATGAAGTTCCCATTAATAAGGATGGATTGAACTTACTGACAGTAGCATTAATCTTTTCCACCGATTCAAATGGATTCTCATTTACTTCAATTGCTATCCACTCATATTCAGAGAATATTTTACATACCATCCGGACTGTTGTCGATGTAGCACCGGAACCAAGTCCATGCACATAGATGGCAACAGGTTTTACATCGTTCTTATTACTGAATGTTGTACACATATTAGTATAGTTTACTTCCATACATCGCAAAATTATCTTTTGCATGTCTCGCTTTTATATACAGCATTGTAATTGTTTCGGCTTGTATCGCAAATTGAGCCATCAATGCGTTATCTTTGTAAGTAAAGAAAGTATTAGAGATGAGGTATCTGAAAATATGAAGAATTCCCTGATGAGTGTGGCGGGCAAGATCCTGTTGAGGAAACGAACCTTGATAGAAACGATCAATGACGAGTTGAAGAACATCGCCCGGATTGAGCCCTCCGGACACCGCTCTTTCGATAACTTTATTGCCAACTCGCTCTCCGCTATAGCGACCTATTGCTTCTTTGAAAAAAACGCCATTGACGTTTGCTTTGTCAATGACGGGCAACTTACTATGTTTTGATTTATATCGAACTTACATTATATTATATATATCTTTGATCATAAAAAGTTTAGGCTCACGACACACTTTGTATGTGTCATCGAAAATAGCCCCATTAAAAAATATAATACCATTCTGCTTCACCGTGCCATAACTGTCATGGGCATGACCAAATAGATGGTAATGAGGCTTTACTGCCATAACTCGGTTACGGAGTGACACATTACCCCAATGGGTGTTATTACTTTCGTCAAGTATCATGACTGGTGGCTCATGAGTCACGAGGACATCCACATTATTGGGTATCAGTTTTTCGGGATGATTATAAGCTAAACCGAAGAATCGTATTCCTTCAATTTCACAATCTCTATCTTGGAGGAAATAGACGTTGTCCGGCAGGTTTTCTATATCGTCAGCATCCCATAGACATAGGTCATGATTACCAGTCACAAATACTTTGTATAGATACGGCAATTCTATGAACCAATTCAGGAAATCAAGAATTTCATCTTCTGTACCCATTTCAGAAAAGTCGCCACAATGGACAATGACATCAGCAGCCGGCAGGTTGATCAACTGTCTGTGCCGACAGTGCGTATCAGAGATTTGTAGTATTCTTAAAGGATTGGTATTGATAGTAGCGTTAAACAAATCTTCACCTAATACATTCTTCAGCTGTTCGAAGCTTAGGTAATGGTCGTAGTCTTCATCCCAGTTTCGCCGTGATGTTACCGAAACCAGTCTGTTCTCTTTCGTCAGAAGCAGAGCTATGAAAGACAATCCATAATTGTCGTAAGGATAGTTTTCTCCAAAAGCTATTCGGTCGTAATTGTCAGCATCGTCACGCTTGCATAATACGAAGTGGCATTCTCCACGATGACTTTCCTCAAAGAACACTTCTTCCGATTGGAATATGCACCACATGGGAGCATAATGCTCGTATTGCTTTATATCGTTGAACGAACTGATAAGGATGATTTCGTACGAATGCTCTCCTGTAGCGGGTTTCGTGTCTACAGTGCCATCTACGAGAAACAGCAGCTCTTCCTCTGACATATTCTCAAAATCTTTTGCGTGACAATCATAGTCAAGCATACTATCCTCTATATAGTTGATAATGTCCTTTCGCAAGTTGTTATATTTCATTTTATTTTAATATTTGTTTTACAAAATTATAGCTATAATTTAGTATCTATTTCCTTATGGATACAGATAATTTCCTTTGGTTTAACCGTTTCTATTATTTTTTTGATGGTAGCTTTGTCTGCATGACCTGAGGTGTGGATATCCACAACATTCTGGAACATATCATGAAACCAGCACATCTATGTCAGTGGCGTATTTCCTGAGAGTCGGGAAGAGTCCTTTGCCCATATAGCCATGTTCACGATAGTCGCCTGTCAACTTGTTTACATGCCGCATCTAAGAGAATACTGTATTTAATGTCTAACAACGCTTTTGTGCCTTCGCTCATATACTGAGCCACACTTTTAGGAATATAGGTAAAAAGTTCCACATGATCTTCGTGACCATGAGAGTAGAATACGGCTTCATGCTTCTTCTTGTTGTTGGCAAAAATACTTTCAATTATCTGTTCCTCCTCTTTTGGTGTTGATAGTTCACTGCATCTAGGCAGGTTTCGTCCAACGTCTATGAATATTCTGGATGTCTTTGTCCATATTTCGGTGATACATCCGCCTATCTGATTAAGTCCTCTGTGTACTTTGATGTTCATGCGTGGTATTTTTTGTAACTGAACGATATGTTTTTATATTTAAATCGAGCAGATTCATTAATAAATTCGATCAAATCCTCGGATAATAACATATGAAGTTCATCTGCCAAAAATATGGCCTCGATGCTATTTATCAATCCTTTGGAATATGCCTCATACAGAGTTCGGAATCCTCTTATGTTGCGCCGCATGGCATCTTGAGTTTCATCGTTCATCTCGTACATAATGCGATGGGACATAATATCATCTAACACATTGGTATAGAACATGAGTTCCGAGATTATCCCCAGAGGATTATTACCCGGCTTCTTTAATTCAAATATACTAAGGCAATGACCTTTTATAGCCCAAATATCTATTGCACTCTTGCCACCTGTAGTATAAATAGTATCACGACCAACCTTTCTTTCAAAAAGGCCAACAGGAAGTTGCTGGTTTATTTCGTCATACTCATTTGAATGATCTTGCATATATTTGCATTCTAACCACCCTTCTGAGTTAGCTATATGTTTGGTTATATCAGCGGCTTCCTTTTTCCCAATATTACAATATAATAATGAAGGAATACATGGAATCATTTTTGCAGAACGTGCCCAAGAATAAGTTTGGACAAATTTTGCGAGTCGGTAAACGAATCTGTTAAAATGATAATAGCCATCTTCACCTTTGGTAAGATCACGCTCCCAGTCTATGATGACAGTGTTTATTTTGTCTTTAAGATAAAACTTCAAAGCTATAGCCCAACTTTCAAATGCAGCTTCATCGTCTTGCATGTTTGCTTTTAACCCTTTTACTCTTAATTTGAGCGTAAGATTCTTTTCTGCTGCGTCGTATGAATAATCATAAGAAGAAGGTATCTCTGCTCCGGGTTTTACTTCTTGTAGAAACCCTAATATTTTATTTTTCATGTTCATACTGAAAATCTGTTAAATTGTAAATTATCGTGTTATTCTATTTCCTTTATTATACTGGCTAATACTCTTTGAAAGCCGTACAATGATTTCTTTTCTCAGTGTATTCGGTGCAATGACCTTTACCTTATCACCCATAGCCAGTATCTTAGTGTCAATTCCGGCGTAAGACAAAGCCAATACTCCAAGTCACAATACTCTCTGGGAATGGTTTTTATCTCCTTTTGTGAGGAATGAAGAGGCAGAGGCCATATATACTCAACCTGCTTGCCATATACCCTGAGAACGACTTTTTGCGGCTTTAGCTTCTCGTTTACGAATATGCCGACAGTATGGGCATAGTACTCTTCTGCGTTGAAATTGTCGGGTACAATAAAGTCATCGTCCGTTAACCCCATGTCAAGTGTCTGGTCAAGAGCGATATTACGGATACCGTCCAGCTCCTCTATATAGCCAAGAGCATACCACCTTTGGTTATATACCTTCATGGCATAAGGCTGAAGATAGTAGGTAGCACGCTGTCCATCGAAAGATTGATAATTAATACATAGTTTCTTGCCTCTTTGCATCGCCTCAATGACAGGCTGAATATATTCCGTCCCATGAGGTATGTCTTCGAACTGTATTCTGTCTTTCATGTTACGACCGGCCTCAATCATGTTGGATATGGTGAAGGAGTTGAGCAACCATTGGCGGGTGTGGTCACTTTTCAATTCGTCGGGTGACGCAAGGTAGTATTCGTATGTAGATGTGTCACATTTCACCTCCACTCCAAACAGTTCCGATATGGCTTCTCTGTGTACATGGAATGTACATAAGGCAAGTGGTTTGCCATCGCCAAGGCAGCTATCCTTCCATCGGATGCTTATCTCTTCGAAAGTGAGCCTTCGCTGCTGAATCAACGTGTTTAGGAGCCATATATATCGGTTGAATGTTTTACTTATCATTGAGTGGTGAAACTTGTTGCAAAGTTAAACAATATGTATGCAATAATGCTGCATACTTGCAAATTGTCGTGATTCAAATGGATTTTCATTTACCTCAATTGCTATCCACTCGTATTCCGAGAATACTTTACGCACTGTACGGATTGTAGTAGATGCAGTTCCGGAACCAAGTCCATGCACATAGATGACAATAGGCTTTACATTGTTCTTAATTAATGTTGCGCACATATTTATATATTTTACTTTAATATATCATTGCAAAATTACCCTCAACATGTCTCACTTTTGTATACAATATTATAATTATTTCAGCTTGTATCGCAGATTGTGCCATCAACGCTTTATCTTTGCAAGTAAAGAAAGTATTAGAGATGAGAATACTGCATATTTCCGACACGCATGGCTGTCACAGACGGCTGTGCGATTTGCCGTCGGCAGACGTTGTTGTTCATTCCGGCGATTTTACCATGAACGGGAGTGAGCAAGAGGCTCTTGATTTTATGAATTGGTTTTGCGACCTTCCTTATCTACAAAAGATATTTATTTGCGGCAACCACGATGAATGCCTTTATGGCGCCAAGATTGACGGACTTGACAATAACGTGCATTACCTGTGCAATTCCGGTATGGAAATCGGAAGTGTAAAATTCTATGGCGTTCCGATGTTCATGAGCGATTGCATTAGTGACCGCCAAACCAAACATTATGCAAATATCCCCGATGATACGGACATTCTCATTACCCATACGCCGCCTTTCGGCATCCTTGATTTTGACGACAATATCCATTATGGATCGGAAGAACTTCTTAATTGTATAACAGTAGTCCAACCTCGATTGCATCTTTTCGGACATACCCACTCCCAATATGGAAAGACAATCCTTAACGGGACAACCTTTTCAAATGGAGCGATAATGAATGCTGACTATTCCAATCATAGAAAGCCGAATATCATAGAATATTTATGTGAATAGGCAAAATTCTTTTTTTTACCTGTACCGGAAAGTGATACAGCGTGATTCTATCTTTGTGTCATAATACTGAAAGTATAACGAAAAATGGGCAGCTTATTGGCTGTCTATGTTTCCCTTAGCAAATGGTTTTATCACATATTAGAAAATCACTAAATTTGTAATATGATTGAAGATACAGAATTAACTCAGTTTTGCATTGGCCCAATTGAGCCAGACCGAATTTTTTCGGCAGAGGAAGGCGAGGTTGCCTATGCCTTAAAATCAATTTCGCATGGCACATGCGAAACTATCGAGGAGGAGAAGAAACGCCTTCAATCTATCGTTCCCGTTTCGCCTGAAACGTTGGGGTTCGAATTGGATATGGAAGTTGATATGTTGCCTTTCTCCCTTACTACTTTTCTCGCCGATAAATCGGTGAATGGCACCTATGAGTATGGAGATCACGCTCCTGGTGAAAAACATTATCAAGAGCATTGCCGTTTTCAACGAGGAGATAAAGTTCTTTGCCTTATTTATGAAGGTTTTAACGCAGTTTTTCCGGCAATTGTCGTGGAACCATTAAGTGAAGAGTACCTTCGCCGCAGTTATACCGCAGAGGGCTGGGATTTCGATAATCCGTCTGTAGATGAATTGATAAAAAATTGGTGGGACTGGAACTGGGATTCTGTCGTGGTCCGGCCACTTGTCCGCATTATTGATTGCTGTATGATTCCTATGGGTGAAACTGTCATCGTTAACCGTGTTTATGTCTTTCCATATAAAAAGTTTGATATATGAATTCAACCAATTTTAAACAATTATTGACCGAGCAACTCCTTTCTAATATAGGACTGAAACCGAATGAAAGAAAATCCCTTTTATGGCCTGATAATTATGCTCCTGGCGAAGAGGGATTTACAAAGTTGTTTTCTTTGAATCCAAATGATGTAGCTTACCGTATCGCTACTGAAGGAATAGGAAAAGAGAAAGATAAAGTCAATTCTGTTCTTTCTTCAGCGTTGCTCCCGTTGCTTGTTTTCAACCCGTTGTTTAGTTATCCTAATGAGGAAGTGTCAAAGTCTATTTCAATTAGACTCCCCGGAGAAGAGAAGTTGAGGAAATTTAATAATTGTTTTTTTGAGATACGAAATACTGTCATTGGACTCCCTTCTTGTGTAGATGTTGTACTGACATGTAAAGAGGGAGGGCTGACTACGCTTCTTTTTCTTGAATCAAAGTTCATAGAATATTTGGAAGATTTGAAGGACCATAAAGAATATGGAAAAAGTTATAATTCCTTGTATTTAAAGGATGGCATCAAGAATGCTCTTGATAGTGGCTGCTTAAATATAGAATCTTCATTAGATTCAGAAAAAATGAAATTGTCTTCAAAACAAAAAAGTTACATAGAAGGTATCAAACAAACCATCAGTCATTTGATAGGCATCGTAAAAGGACCTTCTTGCAGTAAAGAAGGCTTCTACCCCGAGACCTATGCTGAATTTTATAGGAGATTTTATCATTCAGAAGATGTTGAGTTCATTTATGGAACGATTCTTTACCAGACCCCTACAAAGGAGTATTCGGATTATCGTGATTTATATAGAAAAATAATTGGTGATAACGGCACCCAAATTGTTTCTGCTATCAATGAATGGAACAAATCTTCAAATAAAACAATCAAAATCCTTCCGGATGTTCTTACATACCAACAAGTTTTCGGTCTGTTGGAAAATAAAGGTTTTCTTCCTTCTATTGTAAAGAAGTTCTATGGTTTATGATGAGACTGCCCATCTTCAATAAGTGCACCTTCTTGTTGCTTGCAAATAAAATAGTTATCTCTTTGCTGTTTTATGGAAGAAGTATTACTATACGTTAGATAGTAACAGCTTGGAAAATGAGATTTTGCAAACTTGTATCGGTGAATGATACATCTTCGCCATAATTTTGTGCTGTAATCATAAATGCAGCATAAAAAGATGAAAGAAGTAAAGGCACGGAAAATCGAGTTGGCTACAGTCCGGCTTATCATCAGGACTCCTCAAGAAAGGGATGTACATGATATTTTCGTTCTGATGAGCGACCTAGAAATAGCGGCAATCACCGGATTCAGACCGATGAACACGCTTAGCGAGGCTGAAGGGAAAATCCGCCGGGAAATGGACGGCGGGCTGATGTTCTGTATTTTGGAAAAGAATCTTCCGGAAAAGGTTCTCGGTGTTTTTGAAATCACTCCGCACAAAACAAATACTGTTTCGGGTGAGAAATGCAACTATGAGATATGTTATTTCCTCCATAAAGAAGCCCGAGGGAAAGGCTATATGACGGAAGTTGTGAAGAGAATGAAACGCTATCTGTTCGATGAACGGATGGCTGACTCGCTGACCATTGCAGTCCTGCCACGGAATGACGCCTCTCGCAGAGTCGCCCTGAAAAGCGGCTTTACATACGAAGGTCTGGAAAAGAAATGCGGCATGAATTATCTTGATGAAGTTGTCGACCTTGAATATTATACCCTTTATAAAGAAGAATACCTTAATCCTGATGAAAAAATACGTAAGGAAAAGCAGACCATCGCATCAAAGCAGAAATGGATTAATGACGGTGGCATTCTTTACCCGATTCCGGGCTATGCTTCGTTGCTCACTTCTCCCGGCAACGGGATATTCCGCATCTATGAGCAACCGCAGACAAAACGCTTGGGGCTGGAGAAGATAGATGATACTTTCCGGTTCGATTTTAAGATTTATGACCTTGACAGCGAAGAGATAATATCAAAAATCATAATAACATGGTCTTCAGACCTGTTTAGAGAAAGCAACAAAAATCTCGGTGTGATTTTCAACGGTCTGAAAGGGACAGGCAAGACCATTGCGGCAAAACTTCTCTGCAACCGTATAGGTCTGCCGGTAATTGTCATCTCGAAACCTGTCGACGGCATGTTGGAATTTATACAGTCGTTGCATTTCGAGAGCATTATCCTTATTGACGAAGCGGAAAAAACTTTCCGTGAAGAGCAAGAAGTTCTGCTAAAAATGATTGACGGAGTTTACAACGACATGCGGAAACTGTATATTCTGACCACCAATAAGCTGTCAATTGACGAGAATCTTCTGGGGCGTCCGGGGCGTATCCGTTATATCAAGGAGTTCTCCAATTTGTCGGCGAAGGCTGTCAATGATGTAATCGATGACAATCTGAATGATATTTCATTGAAAGATGACGTTTTAAAAGTGGTTGACAGTCTGGAAATTTCCACGATAGACATTCTGAAAGCGATTATTGACGAGTGCAATATCATGGGTTCCGTTCCGTCAGACAGTACATTGAACATCCCGAAAGCAAAATACAAAATTCAGATTATCAGTTTTGACAATTTGGAGTTGAAATTTCATCGTGAGCTACAAGATTATATCATTAATCATTTGGCAGCCGATGAATCGGTGATAAATTGGCTTCAAAAAGTCATAGGTACTGATGAAAAAGGAAAGAAGCTTAAGAAGAATATAGATCTTATAGAAGAAATGTATGATTGTGACGTTTGCATAGAATGGCGTCCGACTTCTACGCTCAGCATATACATAGGTAAGCACCTTGGATGCGGAACTGTCAGTAGCGAGCCGGACAGATATGGCTTCTTCACGCGTGAGGACGATTGGAACAATAGTACGGAATTATGCTGCCTTTGCAATGACATTCATATTCCTTCACTTTATAGAGGAAACTTATAACCAAAATAGATAATATGAACAGCTGTATTTTAAGTAAGGAAGACATTCTTTGTATGCAGTACGCCGGGATGAAGCCATCGCGGATTATGAGTCCTAAACTTATGCCGGAAGAGTATGCAGAAGCATTTGAAGCATATATTGATAAAGCAGAAAGTGTTATGTCGATGCAAGAGGAGTATGGTGTCATTACATTGACCTTTCAAGATGACAATTTCCCTCGTTCGCTCAGGAAAATAGGAAACGATTGTCCGCCAATAATTCACTGCATAGGGGATTTGTCACTTCTTGATCCAACAGCCAATCGCATTGCCGTCATCGGTGCACGCGCTGCTTCACCAATTGGATTGAGAAAAGCATACGAATTAGGAAATAAATATGCGAAAGAAGGTAATATTATAGTCAGTGGCCTTGCTTTGGGCTGTGACAAATCGGCGCATGAGGGTTGCCTTGATGCCGACGGACGAACAATAGCCATTGTTGCATCTGGTCTTAACATTACACATCCGATAGAAAACGCACCGCTCCAACAGCGGATTTTGGAAAATGGAGGACTTATTCTTTCCGAACAACCTTTTGGTGTGAAGGCCAATCCGACAAGGCTTGTCGCACGCAACAGGTTGCAGGCCGCATTGTCAAGCACGGTTATCTTGGCGGAATCTCCACAGCAGAGCGGCAGCATGCACACGATGCGTTTTGCCCGCAAGTATCACAAACGCTGTCTTGTGGTTGCATATCCGGAATATTCAGAAATCAATGCGGGTAATGAACGGCTGCTTGATATGAATTTGGCGCAAACGATTTGAATATATATGATATGTCATAAATATAAATTATATTTGATTCTCTAATTGTATTATTTAAAGTCGTCAAAACATGAAACAAGATTTTACTTTTTCTAAGTTTGTTTTATCGGAACTTAATTATACTGATAATGAAATCAAACAGATTATTGAAACATTGCAAAGAGGAGATTTTGCTTATGTTGGGAAAAAAGAGTACCCGGCAATTCGGGATAATGATATTTGGCGGAAAGATAATGTTTCAGGTATAGATGTTCCGGTTCTTTGGACGCCTGATACAGGTATCACTAATGAAACAATATTGCTTCTGGCGCAGGATCCGTTGAGAGACACGGATTATTGGGATGAAACGTTTTGTCATGATTTTACTTGCACAAAGGAGAATCGTAATAAATATGTTGTAGTAGGCACACCATATGCGCTACATTATTTCTCTGACGGTAATTTCAAAGCCACGCAATTGTCAAACGGAAAGAGAAAAAGTTGGCGCGTGAAGATTTACTATAATTTGATTCGTAGTATTGTTGAAATGGGATATAACGTTTATTGTACAGATATATTCAAATACTATTTCCTCGGTCATAAGTATAAGGTCTGTGATTTTGATAAAAAAATACTTGGAGATGAGGTAACCAGACTCAAAGAGCAAGGTCCTCTGCGGGTGCTGTGCATGGGAAAGAAAGCCCATGATGGAATTGTTGGACTACAAGGGGTTGATAAGCAGTCTGTTAATGTGCCGCATGTGAGGGCAAGAAATTGGGGCCTTAATACGGATGCTTATAAAATAAAGTTTATATGTGATAAGTTGTCAACAGAAAATCAAGAGCTCTAATTCGAGTGAATAAAGCAAAACCATACCTTGGAAATTTCATAAAATGGAATAATGGATTTGTATAATATGATAGTTACAGGTCAATACACATCGGCAGAGATATTTACAGAGAACATCGAGGACGCTGCCTTGCAGTGGGTTAAGGCACAATGCGACCATCCGGCTTTTGAAGGAGTCAGAATTGTGCAGATGCCAGACGTTCATGCAGGAAATTCCTGCAATGTGGGTACGGCGTATCGAATTGGTGCATACCTTAATCCCGACCATGTGGGTGTGGACATCGGGTGTGCCATTTCCATGCACAAACTCTCTTCCGCAGTCGCACCGGAGGACTTTGCCTTGCTTGACCATAAAATACGTGAGACCATCCCAACCGGCACGGAGATTTGTCCGAAGAACAGCCTGAACGAAAAAGAACTGTTCCGCTTTCTGAACTCACAGTACCGGAAAGCACGCTCATCCGCTCCCGGACTGATTAACGAAGCACCTCGCATAGATGCTCGCTTTATCTCGGATTTCTGCCGAAGAATAAAGCTCCAGGAGGCCATCTTTTATAAAAGTCTCGGCACGCTTGGCGGAGGCAATCATTTCATTGAATACGGCGAGGATGAGCAAGCACATGAAGGATGGCTGACAATCCACTGCGGTTCACGGAATCTTGGAGTAAAAGTTGCCAACCATTGGCACAACATTGCACAGAATCCCAAAAGGGCGCAGTATGTCGGTTATCTGTGGGGCGATACGCTTAACGGATATCTTTCCGATATGGTAATAGCACAGGCGTATGCCCTCTATAATCATCGTATCATTCGTGACCGTATCTTCGCAATCTTGAAAAAACTCTGCAAAGCCAAATGCATAGAATCCATATTCACTACCCATAATTATATTTCCGTTTGCGAAGAATTTCCCATGCTTCGCAAAGGAGCTGTTGCAGCCGAAGCAGGGGGACGCTTCTGCCTGCCTTTCAACATGCGCGACGGCATTGCAATCTGTGTGGGTAAGGGAAATGCCGAGTGGAACTGTTCCGCCCCACACGGTGCCGGACGTGCCATGTCAAGGAATGCGGCCAAAAGAAATATCGCAATGGAAGAGTTTGAAAAATCCATGAACGGTATATTTTCCACGTCCGTTTGTCCCGGCACGCTCGACGAATCGCCGCAGGCATACAAACCGATGGAAGAAATATTGCACCTGATTGAGCCGACTGCCGAAGTCATTACGATGGTCAAACCCCGCTTAAATATTAAAGATATTCCCCAATGAAAAAGTATATACAACTTACTGCCGGACGTGGACCTGTGGAATGTGCACGCGCCGTTACGCTTGTCGCCCGTGAACTGCTGAAGGACTTCCCGGATGCGGAACTCGTGGAAAGTGAACCGCACAACACGGAACCGGACTGCTACATGTCGATGTTGTTTCTTGCCGAAACGGATGCAGCTAAAGAAAAGGAATGGAATGGTACTGTCCTTTGGCGTGCGACATCAAACCGTTACCGTCCCGGATATTCGCGCAAGAATTGGTTTGTCGGAGTGGAGTTTATCGAACCCGTTACACTTCCTGATGTATCCGACAAGGATATTGTGTACGAAACGATGCGCTCCGGCGGACATGGCGGGCAGAATGTCAATAAAGTGGAGACAGCTGTCCGCGCCACTCACCGGCCGACCGGGATTTCTGTCAAATGCAGCATCCAACGCTCACAGTCACAAAACAAGGAAACGGCACGTAGCCTGCTTCTTCTCAAATTGCAACAATTGAAAGACTCTGCCGCAACATCGTTCCGCTCGTCCAAATGGGGCAAGCATACTTCGCTTCTGCGTGGTAACCCCGTGAAAACATTCTCGGGAGCATTATGAATTGTCGTGGCAAATAAATATCAAACACCCAAAATTTGTGATTACAAGATTTTCCTTTTTACAGTCGTTTGAATTTATTATTTGCTGAACGCCCAAAGTATTATGGCAATGTAGCAAATACCTTGTGTGATTATCATGAACACGAGCCAACGACTGGAAAGCCAAATGCCTTCGTTATTCTGAAGGTGTTTGGCTAACTTTTTACTATGTTCTTCCAATAATTCCTTCTCGGTTTTGATATGGGCGGCGGTACATTGATGCACTTTCGCCAGTTCTTCGGTGCAGACTGTAGCACGGATGACAGTATTCTGTTCTGCTTTGACAATAGCTCGGCTGATGCCGTCCACGATATTGTCTGCGCTGTCCTTTGCTGCAACCAAGGCATTGAAAGCCGTCCGCTCCCGTTGGACAGTATGCTTCAAACTTCCGTGTATGTCGTGTAGTTCTTCTTTGAGGGCATTGATTTCTTTCATCAGATTGCGAAACTTGATTAGCTGGTAATTAACTTCTTGAAGCAGTCCTTCAAGTTCCTGCTTGTCCTGTTCCAACTCATCTTCAGGTGTATAATTGGCAAGCCGCTCACGGAGAGCAGCCGTATCGGGTTGTTTCATTGCATTGCTGTTTTTTTTTAGGTTTGTCATTTACGTTTCATTCCGCCCTTTGGATGTCTGCCGATTCTGTTTGAAGCGGCCAGCGCACATCTACGGGCAAACTCAATCTCATCTTCTTTCGGGTCGCGTCCCCATTTCAAGTCTGACTGCGAACCGCCGCCACCTCCGCCTGATGACACCTCATAGGGCGATGTTATCAAAGTGAAGTAAGTCATCGCAAGATTTTGCAGAGCTTGCCAGTTGGCCAGTTCCCGGTAGTCAAATTCATCGTTGAAGAAGTCCAGCACCTCGTCCGGAAGATAACGCTTGTAGGTCTTGCCGTCATGCTCAAACTCCGTGGGCTGACAGTTCGGTTTGTAGGATGTGTAGTTCTCGAATACCGGATTGTTCTGCCGTATAACAGGCTGTGGCTTTTGTTTCGTAGCAGTGGAAACGGACGGTTTCGGTGTCGGTACAACAGACTGTTTGGTTGCCGGACGGACTTGTTGCGCCTTGTCTTCATGCAGTTTTTCCCATGTCTGTCTGATACGGGATGCAGTCAGGTTGCGCCCCTTTCCAAGTTCCGATGCCTTGAATTTCGTGTTGCCTTTGAGAAGCACATAACCACGAATAACATCTTTCTTATCCTTGCGCAGATATAAGTCATAGCCTTTGGCGGCAAGCCGTTCTTGATAACCGTCCCATGACCATTTGTCAAGCTCGTGCAAGGCTTCCATGCAGTCGGCACTTACTTTCGGGATGTTGGTTTCATGTATGTGCTGCGCCGTAGTCCAGCCCCTTTGCCGGGCAATCATTTCCGCCGCCCGTTGTGCGCGTAGGTGTATGGAGTGGTCGTTGTTGATGTTCCCGTTCTCGTCAACTCGGCTGACGATGGCATGAAGATGCGGTATTCCGCTGTCGGATTCCTCATGCAACCAGACGGAAGACTTGCTGCCCGATATGTTTGTCTGCGCTGAAACCACCTTGCCGTTCTTGTCGCGGATTTCCTGCATGTCGAAAGCGGCGGCGAAGTCTCTCCACAGTTCCTGCCAATCGTCCAAAGTGAAGTTTTTGGTATGCTCCATCGCCGGGCTTATCTCTATTCGGATGACATTGTTCCTGATGTTCGGATGGTTCATTGTGGCAAACTTCATTTCCGTCCAGATACCTGATGCGTCCATTCCTTGCGGCATGAAGTTGTCACAGATACGGGTAATCCTTTCGGGATGCTTCTTGTTCCTCGATTCTCCCGACACATACAGCATCGCCCTGATGCCGTGGGCTACGGCTTTTGCCTTGGCTATCATGCGCCGTCCTCCTTTGCTTCTTCGTTTGTTGTTCCTGCCGGATAGCTGTTGGCCGTCTGCGCGGACTGCAAGAAGTCGGTGACACGGTCTGTGACATACGCCACTTTCTCGTACCAGTCAAGCATGGTCGGCTGGTGCCGGAAAAGTTTTATCTTCTCGTTGTCACTTAACCCATGCAGGGCGTTGGCGAAGTTTACCATATCCGTTCGGCAAGCCGCAAGCAGGCGCAATCCGCCCAGTTCCGCATCAGAGAGCCGCTGCCGTGGCTTGTAGCCGAGTGCCCTCGTACGGATGAAGTCGCTGCGTGTCATGCCGCATTGCGTTGCGGAACTCTTGATTTGGGCAAACTCCAGTTCCGTGACTTTGGTGACCACTACCTTGTCACGCCTTATAACAGGCTTCTCCTGCCCGGATTGCTGCTTGGAAGTATCTTTATCATGTGCCATAACTAATGTCGCTAAAATAATCGTGAAACGGTATTTACAAAAGGGATGGTGCGAGCCTGCGAGCGGCAGGGACAACGGGATTTCAGACCGTTGCGAGAGTGTCGGGGTATTACTGTCCGTAGGCGGTAATACCTCGGCATATCTCGCAACTGAACGCTGAAGCTCCACGCCATTCCTCCTTTACGTTAGCCATTGGAAAGCCCTGTGTGCGCCGGATGGCTTGCCGGATAGAGGAACAACGGAATAGTGGGAAATCAGCCAATCAGTCCGTTTGCCGCCATTCAGAGCGGTTCTATCCTTTCCCTTTGTTTGTGGATGAACTGGTTGGAAACTACGCTGCCATCCTTTGCCATCCACTGCAACAGGCACGGGAATGTCATCACGGACGCAACCCTTGAACGGTAAGTGTCTATGAGTTCCAGCCTTGCCAGTTCGTCCAACAGGCGGCGGATGCGCTTCCTGCCCATGCTCCATTGCCTTGATAGCTGTTCTTCGGAATACTGCGCCTGACCGACTGAAAGCGTGAGAGGTCGGTGGAAACCTTTGGCCGTACCGTCCGCAAGAGCCATCCTTGCCAAGAGGTCGCCAAACAATGTGAAGTTGCCGATTTCCCTGCCGTCATCATCGGGTGTTGTTCCGTGCAACCATTGCAATGCGCCTGCGGAGAATATGAACGCAAATGTTTCAATCCCTGTCGGGCGCAAGAAACTGTATTTTTCCTTGTCCTTTGTATTTTCTTGCATCGTTTGATAAAAGTTATGGGAACGGAATATCGGAAAGTCCTATGGCAGTTTCCAGACATCCCATGCGTGAAAGTTTAACTTGTCCGTTCCTGTGTTATCCGATATCCCGTTCCAGTTTGACATCAGTTTCTGTTTCCATTAGCGACGGATTGCGATTGCAAGTGCCCTCGCGCATCCTCCACAGCCTTGAAGTCGGAAGAGATTTTCATCAGCGCGACACTGATGCGGCAAAGCTGGCTTATATCCACAAATCCCTTGACCGCCTCCATCAACTTTTGGGCACGTTCCTGACGGTGTTTCATGACGGCCTCGCTGCTTGTACCATTTTCTTTTGTGAGCCCGTGATTAAGGAAACGGTTGACTGCCAGCATATCGGTTGCTTCAATCGTGCCGATGTCACCTTTTCCCGTGCCGTAACCCACCATCACACGGATGGAATCGGCTTCATAAGGGGTGCAGTTGCGCAAGAACTCCAAGATGGTCTGTGCCTTTGCGCTGATAACGGGTCTGCTTTCCTTCTTCTTGGATTCCTTGTTCGCGGAATCAAAAGCCGCAGTATCCTTGATACCCGGCTCCATGTTTTTAAAATTGTCCATAACGGTTGTTTTATAAAAGATTGGTAAATCATTTGTTTTTCTCATGAGCAGCCAGACAGCGTGCAGCCTCGCTGTCGATTTCCTCCTGCGACTTCACCCGTACCCGTTTCATCCAAGCGTCAAGGTCTTCCTTGGCGAAGAAGCAAAGTTTTCCTCCCGGCTTATAGTAAGGGATTGCACGGCGCATCATCATCTTGTAGAGATAACTGGGTTTCAGTCCGAGGTACCGGGCTGCTTCGGTGGTGGTCATTAAATTGCGTTCACTTTCCATATTCATTCGTTTTATAATTGTTGCTTGTACCATTGGGAAACCGGAACCTGCTGTTTGTCAGCCTATAGTTTTCTTCTGTTTCCGATGCAAAGTTAAGTTTGCCCCGAAGTGGCCCAATGGGGAGTGAATGGGGAAAGTGCATCAAAAGAAAATGCGTCATACCGCTGTGTATGAGCGATATAACGCATAAATGCAATAAGAGTGTATTTTGCTGAATGGGGAAACGGCGGGCGGCTATGGGGTAGTATTCAGCCGCCTTGCATTATCGATGGCTTTGTCAATGACTTTACGGAAATCCTGATTTTCTTTGGTTGCCCCTTTAGCGCAGACATCACTGCGGTGTTTGTCATAGTAGGACTTGGATATGCCGCAATGTTTCAGAAATTCTTCCGCCCAAAGTTTGCCGCGTTCACGGGGTCGGATGGTCTGTGATACGGATAAAACCATATAGCAGACGCGCAGGTTCTCCTTCGGGCGGACGGTAACGGGGCGTGAAGTCGGCTTCAGGTTCATGAAATTCACGAAGTCGCTGCCCGACGCAAATTCAAATTGATAGTCATTGCACACTTCGTAAATGAACAGGCACAGGGCGAGGTCAACGGTGTCCATCCATGAGACCGTTTCCTGCAGCAGACTTGCACGGCTCATGGCTTGTCCTCCTTCATCTGGTTGATGTCAGACAGGATGCTTTCGGCGATTCCATGCAGGCGTTCCACCAACACATCAAGAAACATCGGCTTGAAACAGTATACGCAGAAATACCTGCTGCGTTCCTGCTGCCACTCGTTATATAAATGGTCGGTTTGTGCATGAGCCGTGTCGTACTCCGCTTTCTTGGCATCGCATTCAACAGATAACTTCATGTATTCCTCCGAATCCAACGGCAGGAAGTCCAGACGGTTGTTCAGTGCCGAATATTTGCGCCAGAGTTCAGTGGAGGCGGCTTTCGCTTCCTCGTACCGGAGTTCAAACGGTTTCAGATATTCTTCAAAAAGGGCTTCAAAGTTCACAGCCTGCAATGATGTTTTGTCTAGGGACAGATATGTTTCACTCTCCAAAAAAAGGGCGGAAGAAAATTTCAGAAGCTGTTCTGCGTCCTTCTCCGCCAATGATTCCGCTTCTTCTACAACCGTGTTCGTCTCGCTGAAGTCCCGGTAAAACAGGGATAACAATAGGGCTTGGGCAAAAGAGAATGCACCTTGCTCGCAAGTGGAGAGAAGCATGTTCACTTCGTGTAGCCGTTGTGAAATATTTGATAGCGTACAACTCATATTCATAGAAACATTGTCATATATGCCGGAAGATACAGTATGTCTTCTTCCTTACGCATATCTTTCGTATAAACCAGATATTTGTTTTTTATCCGTGCCGAGAATTTTCTGCAAAAGGCATCCAAGGAAGCATGTGCCTTATAGCCGGATGATTTCACCTCGATGGGACTTACCTTGTCGGCTTCGGCTATCAGAAAATCCACTTCGTAGTTATGCTTTCCGCTTTCTGTGGGAAATGTGTAATAGTACAACTCATGTCCGGTGGCTTTCAACATCTGGGCGATGACATTCTCATAGACATACCCTAAATCCGCGCTCAGTTTGTCACTGAGAAGCTTATGATAAATCGTGTTGTCGGTGAACTTCTTATCCCAAAATGCAAGAGTGACGAACAAACCAGTGTCGCCAACGAACATCTTGTATTTGTCCGGAGCTTGATGTAATGCCATCCCCGCACCCGGATCATTGGCATGATAAGCCATGTTGACCACCATTGATTCCTTGATTTCTGAAATGATTTCAGCCAGTTCGGAATTACGTTTGCCATCTGTCGCGCTCCATGCCAGATACCTGTTGGCATTGCTTGTCAGCTGTGCCGGAATCTGATGGAACATCTTGGAAGCATTGCCGGTCGGATCAATTTTATTGAAATCGTCTTCATACAATGTTATGATGGAACGTTTCACACTGTCTACCTTTTCAAGATTGTTGGTGTCAAGATAGGAGGCCACAGCCTGCGGCATACCGCCGATAAGCATATACAAGCGGAAATCACGCATCAACTTACGGTTCGTGGCATCACCCAAAGAAGTCCTGTTGTGGAAACAACTTTGGAGCAACTTTATCGTTGCGGTATCTCCCAACGCCCACTTGAACTCTTCATAGTCCATCGGAAACATATGGACTTTGACTTCCTCGCTTGGAATAAGAATATCCTTGACGTTCTTGCGGATTGAAATCAGCGAACCTGTTTCTATGTAATCATATCTTCCGTCTTTTACAAGATATTTGATTGCCTGCCTTGCTTTAGGCGCAAGTTGGACTTCATCGAAGATTATGGCGGACTTGCGTTCTTTCAATTCTATACCGTACTCCAGTTGCAGCCGCATGAAAATACGGTTAAGGTCAGATACATCATTGAACAAGTCGCGGATTTCGGAGGAACATGCGGCAAAATCCACCAATATATGGGTGTCGTATTCGTTTGTCGCAAATTCTTCAGCAACGGTGGACTTCCCGACACGCCTTGCACCCTGTATCAGCACGGCTGTTCTGCCCTCATCTGTCCGCTTCCATCGCAGAAGTTCATCGTAAATTTTCCTTTTGAATATCATAGATTGACTTTTATTGATGGCAAAGATAATATGCGCTGCACGAATCTCAAAATACATTCAGTTAAAAATAACACTAATCTCAATTTGTTTAGACGCAACACATAAATCTCAAAATTTATATTACACAATAATACAGCAATCTCATTTTTAGATGAATCCAAGATTCTCTTGTTCTAATCTGTGGCTTCTTCCCGCTCAAACATCCTGTCCACCATATCCACCGCTTCAATCTTCTTGCTGTCGACAATTTTGGCGTAAATCTGCGTTGTGCGCACATCGGCATGACCCATCAGCTTGCAGGTGGTATAAAGGTCGGCTCCAACGGTCATCATCATCGTTCCGAAGGTATGACGGCTTGTGTGGTAGGTAATTTTCTTGTCAATGCCCGCCTTTTCCACCCATTGTTTGAGTATCTTGTTGGTTGTGGGTCGTGATGGCAGTTCTGCAAACACAAGTGTTTCATCATTATTATCAGGCTTTCGTTCAGGCAGCCACTTGACGGCATTTTGCGAGAGCGGCGTATAAATGGGCGTAGATGTCTTCTGCTGCACGGTGGCAATCATATACCTGCCGTCATTGCAAATAATATCTTTCCAGCAAAGAGTTTCCATGTCGCTCAGGCGCAGCCCGCAGTAGCATGAGAACAGGTAGGCTTGCTTGACAGTCTTGTTGCGGCATTCCGTAGCGATAAGAAGTTTCACTTCCTCAATGGTAAGGAACTGGCGTTTCGACTCCGGCTTCTTGACCCGCTCCGAAGCGGACAACAACATGAACGGATTCTCGTCCAGCCACTCTGCCCTGACTGCGGCGTTCAGGGCTATGGAGAGTTGGGAAATGTAAGACACGACAGTTCCCTGTTCAAGCGGTTTACCATGCCTGCCTGTATAAGTGTGCTGGATCCAGTCAATGAAGCCGAGTACCCATTTCTTGTCAATGTCACCCATCCTTGTGCTTTTGCCATATTGGTTGATGATTTTTATGATGCTTCCCAGTTTCTCGACACGCTTGATTCCTTTGCGCTCCTGAATGGCATAGAATTTTTCCAGCCAGTCCGCCAGCGTGAGTTTCTGCCACGCTGATTTGCTCTTGATTCCGGCTTTGGAGTTTGTAATCTCGATGATACGTTGAGACTTGATGGCCTCGACTGCTTCACGGGTGGCGCGGTTCTGCTCCCTGACCCTTGCGTTTACTTCCGGCAAGTGGTACATTTTCAGAAACTCATAACTCCGTTTGCCGTTGACATAGATGTCAAGGTAGTACGATTCAGAGCCGTCAGCAAGTTTCTTGGTGCGCACTCTTACAGGCTCTTTCAGTTTGCTTGATTTCTTGTTTGCTGTCATATCTAAAATGCTTTATCTATCAATGAAACCGCTTCCTCTTTTTTCTTGTCTATGATTTTGGCGTAGATTTGTGTGGGACGTACATCGGCATGTCCCATCATCTTGCTTGCGGTATAAAGGTCAACCCCTGCGGTTATCAGCATCGTGCCATAGGTATGGCGGCTCAGGTGGAAATGAAGATGTTTGCCCAGTCCGGCCTGTTCCGCCCATTTCTGTAAATGCTTCCGTAGGACGCTATGTGACGGAAGCGAGAATACGGAAGACTCCGGTTCTCTGCGCTCAGGAAGCCACGACAATGCTTTGGCAGGAAGCGGAAGCGATATGGGTTTGGAGTTTTTTTGCATTACTACCGATACAAAGTGCCGTCCGCCGTTGACCGATATGTCTTTCCAGCACAAATTCGTAACGTCACCTACACGCAACCCGCAATAGCAGGCAAACAGGAATGCCATGCGTATATTCTCCTTTACATAAGGGGTATTCTCCAGCTTGCGGACTTCATCAAGGGTCAGAAACTCACGTTTGCTCTCCGGTCTCGCTATCTTTTCTTGGAAACTCAACAACTTCCAGGGATTGTTCTTTATATATCCTCTCTGCCATGCCGCAGACAGGATGATGCCGAGAATCCAAAAACAGGAACAGGCTGTGGCTTGGGCAAGCGGCTTTCCCTGCGCAGTGAGAGGCTCGGATTTCAGCCACTCGGCATAATCGGTACAGAATTTCTTGTCCATGTCACAAAGCCTTGCACCGGGATAGAACTTCTCGAACTTGGTACGTGATGCCCTTAAATGCCGATATGAAGGCTGCCCCCGTTGCTTGTATTCCTCCATCAGCAAGTCTATAAAATCGGACAGCGGCATTTTGGATTTGTCTTTGGCCGCTTCCTCCCGCGCCTTGTCATCAACCATGTCTTCGGTCTTGGCGAGAATAATCTCCTCCGCCTGACGGAGTGTCTTCGCGTTCTCACGTTTCGCCTTGACGGATGTTTCCGGCACAAGATACAGTTTAAGGAACTCGTATTCGTGCTTGCCGTCAACAGTACGGTCTATAAAAAGGGATTCACGACCGTCCGAGAGTTTTCTTCTACGCAACTTGAACGGACTTTTATCTACTTTTGACAGCTTTCTTCTACCCATTATGCTTCAGTTATTTATATCCTGATGCAGGGATAGAAAATAGCTTTGATATAAGTATCAAAACAAGTAACAAAAATAATTCAAATAAGGGTATAAATGGACTTTTACAAGAATGTATAAGAAAATGAACTGATTTATATAATAAGCAGATATACAATTAAATACATTCGTATTTGTAGGAATATTATCCTTTCATTTCTCTTTGATTATATGTATTTATTCTTTTCCCTCTGTTTGGAGAGAGTCGATAAAAAAAACGTTAAATCTTCGATTTTTCGCAAAAAAACAAGTAAATTTTTGAGCAGTCTACCTTTTAAGATGTAAACTATTGATAATCAATAAGAATACGATAATGTATCGGGAAATGTCTCATATAAACAATTGATTACCAATAAGTTACAATTTTAAAAAGTTTGAATTTTCGCACAATCTTGTTGCCCGACTTTCAAAAGAGCAACAATAGCAACAATTTTATAGGCTTTCACAAATTTGCCTCTGACATTCCAAAAAAATTCGCTCCCGATTGAGGCTACTCGACTCTATCTGCTTTTGTATCCGATTCTCATTCATTTATTGCTGTGAATCGCTCAAATCTTGTTTATCATATTGCACACCTATCATTTATTACGTTTATCCCATGCTTTTCGACAATAAGGATGACCATTGCAAGAAATTCAGTTTTTATATGATCAAGAACTCCGATACAGGAGCCTGGCATTAGAGGCTTGCACCGGCATACGACCTCACGCTATACACCGAAGGATATAACGGAGAACACGTAGCCTTCGTCAATGGCACAGGTCATCCTGAATTATCCGACTTTATCGCTGTTGGCACAAAAATAAAAATTCCTAAAACAAGATGCCGCGAGATAATTGACGAAGTCCGTTCGGCTGCCAGGAATTAATTCGCTATGACATTATGCGATAAAGGTATTCTGTTCCAATTGTATAGCTGACAACCGTACATTATATATCTAAACAACACTATTTAACATCATTATGCCAGTTTCTTGCACATGCCTTTTATTAACTTTGTTCCATGAAAACATCGAAGATAAAACTGACATTGAGTGACGGTAGCGTTGTTGAGGCGCAAGCCCCACTAATTGTATCTGCGAGTCGTGCGACAGATATTCCTGCGTTTTATTCCGGTTGGTTCTTCAATCGGCTTCGGCAAGGATATGTACGTTGGCGCAATCCATATAATGGAAAAGACTCTTATGTTTCTTTCGCCAACACGAAGTTCATCGTTTTCTGGTCAAAAAATCCAAAACCGCTTCTACCATTCCTCCCTATCCTAAAAGAGATGGAAATCGGGTGCTATATTCAATACACACTGAACGACTACTTTGTAGAGGGATTGGAGCCGAATGTCCCGGCGCTCGCCGAGCGAATCGACACATTCAAGCGGTTGGTTGATGAATTGGGCATCGGAGCTGTTGTTTGGCGTTTCGATCCGTTGATTCTTACCAACAAGATCTCAACAGATGATTTATTGAATAAAATTGAATACATTGCCAATCAACTGCGTGGATATACCGATAAACTCGTTTTCAGTTTTGCAGATATCTCTGCATACCGAAAAGTCGGCAGAAACCTCTCGGAAGCCGGTGTGCATTATCGTGAATGGACTGAATATGAAATGATTGATTTCTCTCACCGGCTTTCTGAGCTGAATCTCGGTTTGGAACTTGCCACTTGCGCCGAAAAGGTGGATTTGTTACAGTTCGGAATAGTTCACAACCGCTGCATAGACCCCAATTTGATCAGCCGTTTGAAACCGGAACTGCAACCATATATCCAAAATCTAAAAACAGACAAGGGGCAACGTACACTTTGCGGCTGCATTACATCAAACGACATTGGCACATACAACAGCTGTCCACACGGCTGTGTCTATTGCTACGCCAATGCCAATCCTTTTTCAGCCAAACAAAACTTCATCAGACATCAGCAAAACCCCAACAACGACTCGATTCTTTAATTTTGAAAACCGGTGATTTTTTTGTTACTTTTATAGTTACAAAATACAAAAAAATGAATTCCAAAGTTTTATAATTGGGTGTCAGTAAGATATAATTTTAGATTGTCTAATAAATCACCGAAATGGAAATCACCCTCGCCAGAGGTTGTTCTGACGAGGGTGAAATCTCTAAAACCGAATTTGTTGGACGGCCCTGTTTTTTAATATAATTCTTTGGTTGCCGAACTAATTACTAAATTTATAGATGCAAGTGCTTGAATAGGTCTTGTCGGGAGTTACTACAACCGACGGCCATGCAGGTTTGTTGGGTGAATCGGGGAAATGTTGCGTTTCAAGGCAGACTGCACTACGGCAAGGGTATGCAATACCGTGTTTGCCTTTGACCGTTCCATCAAGAAAATTACCTGCATAGAATTGGATTCCCGGCTCATCGGTGAACACGTCCATCGCTATTCCGCTCGTCGGGTCATATAAGCGGGCGGCTACGACTGAAATATCACCGGCTGTATCGAGCACGAAGTTGTGATCGTAGCCCAACCCGTTGGCAATCTGCTTATTCCCAGAGTTTATACTGTCACCAATCACACGTCCCTTACGAAAATCGAAAGGTGTACCCTCGACCGTCAGTATCTCGCCTGTGGTCATGAATGTACTGTCGATCGGCGTGAACGACGAAGCGTTCATTATAAGAGTTTCAGCGAGTATATCCTGCGAGGGATTTCCCGATAAGTTAAAGTAGCTGTGGTTGGTGAGGTTGAGTATGGTTGGCTTGTCGGTTGTCGCACGATATGCGATACGCAGGGCATTGTCGGACGTGAGCGTATAAGTAACCTGTACATCGACATTGCCCGGGAATCCGGCGTACCCGTCGGGGGTATTCAGCCGAAGTGTCAGCAGCGTATCAGAAATTTGGACCATATCCCAAACCGAGTGATGGAAGCCTTTCTCTCCTCCGTGCAGACAATGTCCGAAGTTATTTTTAGGCAGATCATATTCAACGCCATCGAGGGTAAACTTCCCTTTGTCGATACGGTTTCCATAGCGGCCTATAAGCGCACCAAAATTATTGTCGATGTTTCTATAATCCGCTATCAAGTCGTGCCCGAGCACTACATCGCGCAGTTCACCGTTTTTATCCGGGACCATAAGCGATACCACACGTCCGCCATAGTTCGTTATACATGCCTCAATGCCATTGGCATTTGTCAAGGTATATAGAGAGGTATGTTTTCCATCTATAACAGCCTCAAAATTTTCGGGATTCAGCCCCGACTTTGTCAAGCCGGTTTTATCACTTACAGAACACGATGCCAATAATGCGCCCAGAAAGACGGAGATAATTACTTTATTTTTCATTGCAAAATTATTTTTCTATTTAAGGTGTAAACTAAAAAGAAGCAAAAGCACCAAGTGCGTAGATGCTTTTGCTTCTTTATTATGAAATAACGAGATTTTACATAACCGGCAAAATCATCATTTATACGAGAACCGGACAGTCGATCGTATGTCGGTAGAAGATGCGCCGATCATAGCTTTGAATTTACCGGGTTCGGCAATCCATTCGTGTTTGGAGTCGTCGAAGAATTTCAGGTCATCGGGGGTAATTGAAAATGAGACTTCCGTTGTCTGACCGGGAGCAAGATGGATTTTTCTAAATCCTTTGAGTTCCTTTACAGGACGAGGAAGGGATGATTTTTCATCTTGGATGTAGAGTTGGACTGTTTCTTTTCCGTCTACATCGCCGGTATTGATAACGGGTACTGTAACCGTGATTGTTCCGTTATCCGACATTTCTTTTGAGGAAAGTGCGGCTTTTCCGTATTTGAATGTCGTATAACTCAGACCATGCCCGAACGGGAATAGTGCCGGAATCTTCTTGGTGTCATGCCAGCGGTACCCCACGAATATATCTTCGAGATATTCTTGTTGCGGACCCTTGCCGGGGATTTCGATACCCGGATACGAAATTTCACCGAAATGGTGTGCTCCATTATCTTCCAGCCGTTTCGGGAAAGAGAAAGGCAGTTTGCCGCTGGGATTGGCTTTGCCTGAAATCACATCAGCCATCGACGGTCCTATCATGGTGCCAAGATACCAACTTTGTAAAATCGCAGGGACTTTATCGACCCACGGCATAGCGTATGCATTGCCCGAGATATTTGCCACGACGAGATTGGGGTTTACTGCAACCAGATCCTCAATCAGCTTGTCCTGATTCCACGGCAGGTTGTATTCGCGGCGGTCGGTCGATTCGCACTCCTGAAAGCCGTTTTTATTCAATCCGCCGATGTAGATAACGACATCGGCTTTCTTTGCCAACTCCACGGCTTCATTATGCAGTGAATCGAGAATTTCATCAGGAATAATTTCTTCCCACCCAAAGAACGGACGACCCGTGCGGTAACCTTCGGCGAACTTCACTCCGTTGCCATAAGTTTCACGTATAGCTTCAAGAGGTGTGAACATATCTTTGGCTTTGAGTTCCGACGAACCGCCACCATCGGAGAGTATACGTACTGCATTCTCACCTACTACAAGGACATTGTCGTACTTGGCAGGATCGAGCGGAAGCAGTCCGTTGTTTTTCAGCAGGACAATTGCCTCGACAGCCACCTGTTTTGCTGCGGCATAGTGCTCAGGAGTAGTCATCGAACCGAACGGCTTGTCGGTATTCATTGCAGTCCGGAAGATCAGACGCAGAATGTTGCGGGCTTTGTCATCGACTGTTGATTCGGGAATCTCACCACTCTTGATCATTTCGAGATAAGGGGTAGCCAGATAGAAAGCATCGTAACCGTACATCGACTCGGTTGCAAGTCCATCGGTATAAGATCCCATTTCGATGTCAAGACCGTTAAGAGCCGCCTGTTTTGTGTCGTGTGTAGCACCCCAGTCGGAAACAACAGCACCGTCGAATCCCCATTCGCCACGCAGAATATCATTGAGCAAGCGGGCATTATGGCAACAATGCTCATCCCACACTCTGTTATAGGCACCCATTACGCTCCATGCCTTGCCTTCCTGCACGGCTCGTTTGAAAGCGGGGAGGTATATTTCATATAGTGCACGGTCCGATACCTTGACATTGACATTATCGCGCCATTTTTCCTGATTGTTAAGAGCGAAATGTTTCACACAGGCTGCCACGCCGTTTTTTTGAAGTTCCTGAATATAGGGAACAGCCATTTCACCGGCAAGATACGGGTCTTCGCCCATATACTCGAAGTTCCGTCCATTGAGCGGGGTGCGCGATATATTCACTCCCGGTCCGAGAAGTATATCTTTTTCGCGGTAACGGGCTTCTTCGCCGACACTTTTGCCATACAATGCCGATAATTCCGGATTCCATGTGGCGGCAAGTGCCGTAAGGGCGGGAAATACCGTACAGGCATCATTGGTCCAGTTTGCATAGTCCCAGTTATCCCAGTTAAATTCGGCACGGACACCGTGAGGTCCGTCGCTCAGCCATACTTCGGGAATCCCGAGCCGGCGTACACCTGCCGATGAGAATTTGCTTTGCGCATGGCATAACGCAACCTTTTCTTCGAGTGTCATGCGGGAGAGCGCATCCTCTACGCGTTCTTCGATAGGCTTGCTCCTGTCCAGATAGACCGGGAGGTCTGCCCGAGCGGAAACAGGCAGTAAACCGGCAGCAAGAACCGCCGATAAAATAATCTTTTGAATTTGTACCATATAGGAGTGTGTTTAATTAGTCGATCCCTCTTGTTTAAATTATAGGTTTGAGCGATATGGCAAACCCTCCGGCTACTGCCATGCGCACTTGAATATTGTCGCTGCTATTGACTTCGCGGGTCGAAATCGAGTAGTCGTTGCTGTTCGTGTAACCGTTTGCCCTCTTTCCGTCTGCGTAAATAGTTGCCATATATTTCATGTCCGAATCGAGGAAATCAAGATCCAATACAACGTCGCGTGCTTCTTCGGCATTGACACCGCCGACAAACCAGTCGTCACTGTTCTTGTCTTTACGCGCCACGATGATAAATTCGCCCGGCTCGGCATCGATATACCGGCTCTCGCTCCAATCCAAAGGAACGTCTTTAATGAACTGGAATGCATCCATTTTGCGTTCGTAGTTATCGGGAGTGTCGGCAGCCATCTGTAAAGGCGAATACATTGTCATATACAATCCTAACTGATTGGCGATGGTGGCATTTTTGTGGAGCTTATTGCCGGGGGCTGTTTTAGACAGATCCATCTCAAAGATACCGGGAGTGAAATCCATCGGACCGCCTTTGAGCCGTGTAAACGGCAACATGGTGCAATGCTTCGGCGACATGGCCTGGTATTCCTGTCCCATAGCACTTTCGTTTCCGACGAGATTGGGATATGTGCGGCACAGTCCGGTAGGACGCACGGCTTCATGGGCATTCACCATAATATGCTTGTCGGCAGCCTTTTTGACCGCATTCAGGTAATGGCTCACCTGCTTCTGGCTATAATGATGCTCTCCACGGGGAATGATATTTCCTACATATCCGCTCTTGACGACATCGTAGCCATATTTTTTCATCAGATCGTAAGCCTTGTCCATGTGCCGGTCGTAATTATCCACAGCCGCTGATGTCTCGTGATGCATCATAAGCCGGATGCCTTTGTCGTGAGCATATTTGTTAAGGGCGGCAATATCAAAGTCCGGATACGGTGTTACAAAATCGAATACATAGTCTTTCTCTTTTCCGAACCAATCCTCCCAACCTATATTCCAGCCTTCAACGAGAAGTTGATCGAAGCCGTGACGTGCGGCAAAGTCGATATAACGGCGCACATTTTCGTTGTTGGCTGCATGACGACCGTTAGGCTTGGCTTTCGAGTAATCGAATGTGGAGAGATCGAAATTTTCGGCATCGGTATAGTTCCATGAACTTGCGCCTGTAATCATCTCCCACCATACGCCCATATATTTTGTAGGATGAATCCATGAAACATCGTCGAGCGCGCAAGGATCGTTCAGGTTAAGGATGAGATTCGAAGCCAAGATATCGGTGGCTTTCTCGCCGATAGTCACTGTGCGCCAAGGGGTTTTGAACGGGGTATCGAAAGTAGCCATAGTGCCGTCAGGACCGGGCGTAAGGTGAGCCTTGAATACCAAAGTGCTATCGTCGAGATCGAGGTGCATCGCAGGGAAATCGACCAAAGCCGCTTCGTGCAGGCTCAGATACAAGCCATCGTCGGTTTTTAGCAGCAGAGCTGTTTGTACGCCGGTCGGCGAAAAGCGTTGCGACGAAACGTTAGGCATGAACTCATCGTCGGCATGGCTGCGGATTTCACTGAGCCGCGAACGGGTATATTCGTATTCCTGAGTATCGTAATCGCCGGGAATCCACCATGCGGTGTGGTCGCCCGCCATCGCAAACTGCGTCATCTCGTCGGTGACGACATACTGTTTTGCAGGTTGTTCGGGGAAGAGATACCGGAAACCGAACCCATCGTCATAGACACGGAATTCAATATTCATCTTTAAATCACCCCGACTCAGGTTCACCGCCATCTGACGGTAGTTATTTACAATGGAATCATTTTCGCCCCATACAGGAGCCCATGTTTCATGGGTTTCCGAACTATTTACTCCGTCCATGCGAAAGCCGCCGGTCAGCGGTTCGGCATCCTTGATTTCGAATCCCATGAGCGAGTTCGCTACTATGGGACGGTCTTTGTAAGTTGCCGAATAGGTCGGTTCGCCCTGAGGAGTAAGGCAAAATTTGATTTCGATATTGCCGTCGGGAGACGACACGGTTTCTGTCCGGTCTGCCGAGCATGCGACAGACAGAGCAGTGGCAAGCAAAAGCAATGCCATCAAAGGGTGTTGTACCTTTTTCATAATGGTGTTATGTGGATGATCTGAGGTGAACTTATTGAATCGGATGTATGACTGTCGCTGTCGGTAATGCAGACAACCGGTGCTGTCAATTGGAAAAGGCTCATTATCTCGGTGAGGCTCTCTCCTTTCAATATAAACCGGAAAGTGTAGCCGGTCAGAGCGGGGTCAATATCAAACTCGACATTATAAATCTGCTGCAATCGGCGACAGATGTCATGAATCGGCTCATCTTCAAAAATAAGGATTCCATTGCGCCATGCACAATACCTATCCGGATCGACATCTTTACAGATAACCGACTTCCCATCCCGAATTGTCAGATGTTCGCCGGGCTGCAACGACACGCTGTTTTCGGCATCGGCAGCCACGACTTTCCCTTCGACCAAAGTTACCGAAGTGTTCCGGTCATAAGCATTGACATTGAATTCGGTACCGATTGCAGTGACAGTCATATTGGCTGTATGGACATTGAAAGGATGCGACGCATCGGCATGGACATCGAAATAAGCCTCGCCGTGGAGATTGACATCGCGGCTGTCGCCGCCCATATCCTGCGAATATACCAAAGCACTGTTCGCATTCAACCATACGACGGAGCCATCGGGAAGCGATGCTTTGCTCGTGCATCCATAATCGGTAGAGAGAGTTACTTCTTGATGTACGGTATTGCCGGTCCTGTGGAAGAAATATATGGTGACGGCGAGCAACGGCAGGATCGCCACTGCCGCAACCCTCGACCAAAACACAAACAGCTTCCGCATCATGCCGAATCCTCGCGGCATGATTCCGGTTCTTATCAGCAACTTCCGTTCAGCCTTTTCAATATCGCTGTCAGTGACCTCGAATGACGGGTTCAAGGCTTCCCAAATATCTTGCTGTTCAAAGAAAAGTTTTTTATTCTCCGAAGAGAGTTCAATCCATTTCCGAAGCCGATCGATTTCATCAGGTGTCGCATCACCGCCGAAATAGCGGGCTATGATGATATCCATATTCATGTTGTCGTTATCCATGTGATTCATATCCATATATTATTGGTATATTATAGGAAATTACAAGCGCATAAGGTTATAAACAGCAGCACCCTATAAATCTGCAAATTATGTTGAAGAAATTTAAGAGCTTTGCTTATACGTGCTTCAACGGTGCGTACAGATATATCGAGACGTTGGGCAATCTCTGCATATTTCAGTTTTTCCTGTCTGCTGAGCAGCAATGTCTCACGGACCTCCGGATCGAGTTTTGCCAATGCCGTTTCGTATGCGCCATACAATTCCGAAAAAAACATATGCTCTTCGGGCGACAGCGAAAGAATTATTTCATGGTTCATATCCTGATATTGCATCTTGACTTTCGTATGTCTCAGCTCGTTAAGAGCGAGATTCTGGACAAGCGATATCAGATAAGAGCTGATGGAGGTATCTGTTTCCAGTCTTTTACGATTGGTCCAGAGTTTGATAAATGCCTCCTGCACAATGTCTTCACAAGTGCTTTTATCCGGGATAAAGCGGGCTGTGAAACGGACAAGATCAGCATAATACCGATGAAAAATTTTCACAAAGGCTTCGTGGCTGTCAATTTTGAGGGCTGCCACCAAAAGCGCATCGTTCTTACATTCTTCGGTTGTCATTTCATGGTATTTTTTGCGAAAGTATGGAGAACGTTCTCAAAAACCAAGAGCTTTTAAGGAAATTTTCCCAAACATAAAATTTTGTGATTTTGCGATGTGGTTTTTTGAAGGTCAAGTGTTTATTAAATATTACAGTTATGGAAATGCTATAATATACCTTAAAAATACCGCATAAACACATAAACGCTAACTAAATTTTCATGAATGTAAAATTTTGTGATTTTATGATGTGGTTTTTTGAAGGTCAAGTGTTCTTTTAATAAAGTCACCGAAATACTAATTATAAACACAATAAAACCGCAGAAATATCAATTATATTATAGATATTAAAAAATCACATAAACACCAATTAAATTATTTATAATGAACAATCTAATACCAATTCCAAGCCGCTACCGATTAGGCAAGGCGTTAAGACCGCTTTTGGTCTTGCTTATGCTTTGTATCGGAGCATCGGGCTATGCAGCCGACAACAAGGTCACACTTGATGCCAGGAACGTAACTCTCAAAAGTGTTCTACGCTCGATCGAGAAACAAACAGACTACCGTTTCTTTTATAGTAAAGAAACAATCAATGTTAATGTCCATGTAACCGTCAATGTCCAGAACGAGCCGCTGACGGCTGTCTTGGACAAAATCTTGCCGGCACATGGGATAAACTATGTGATAAACAACAAGAGGATATCATTAAATCAGGCTTCCTCTGCAACAAAAGACAAGCATATAAAGATTGTCGGCACAGTGACCGACACGCAAGGCGAGCCGCTCATCGCAGCATCAGTTGTGGTAAAGGGCTCCCAAACGGCAACGGTCACCAATGAAGAGGGTGCGTTTCAATTGAATAACGTAGACCCCAATGCCACATTGAGAGTGTCGTATATCGGATATAAGACCCAGTATGTATCCTTGAAAGGGCGTTCCGACATAAAAATCGTACTTCAAGAGGATAGCAAGGGCCTGAGTGAAGCGATTGTCATCGGTTACGGTACTATCGACAAGAAAGAGCTGACATCTGCCATATCGCATGTCAGCGCCAAAGATTTCCAGTCGGTCGCGGCTACGGATGTGTCCATGCTTATCCAAGGGAAGGTACCGGGACTTTCGGTAGTGAATACTGCCGCTGCCGACCCGAACTCTGCCGCAAGTCTGCAAATACGCGGCGTATCGTCGCGCGAAGCAAACGTAAGCCCGCTGATCGTGCTCGACGGTATCCCAGGAGCAAGCCTGACCAATATCAATCCGAACGACATCGAATCGTTCGACGTGCTTAAAGACGGTGCCGCATCGGCAATCTACGGTACCCGCGGTTCCAATGGTGTCATCATCATCACCACAAAGAAAGGTCCTCGCGACGGTAAAACCCATACCACCTATTCGGCAACGTTATCGTGGGACAAAGCCAACCGCGACCTCGACATGATGAATGCCGAAGATTACCGCAACCTGCGTATCCCTGCGGGTGATGCGGCTGCCGATCTCGGCGCGAGCGAAGATCTCTTCGACCTCGTGCAACAGGTAGGTTTCAAGCAGCAACACACATTGAGCATCAGTGGCGGTAACGCTAACTCGAACTATCGCGTGACAGTCGATTACCGCAATGCCGACGGCGTTGAGAGACGCGGTAACCGCGAGGAGTACGGTGCGCGTGCCACAGTAAACCACACCACAAAAGACGGGCTGTTTTCTGTAAACGTGAATGTTGCTCCCCGCGTAGTTTACCGTAACCTCGCCGACAACGATGTTTTTCGCCGCGCGATCGAAGCAAACCCGACCACACCGGTATGGAATCCCAACGATCCCAGCCGCTACTACGACTTCACCGACTATAACGGTTTTGTCAATCCCATCGAATCGATGAATTTGGTCAGAAACAAAAGCCAAGAGAAAGTCATCGACTGGGACGGTACGCTGAAACTCAACCTGCTTCCGCTATTTATGCCGGATGCCAAATACGAGCAGATACTCAACACACAGGTTACATTTGCCGACCACCAGTACAACAACGACGTCAATTACTACGAGCCATCGACGATGAACCAGAATCGCCGCAACGACAGAAAAGGCTACGGTTCGCGTACTTCTAACAACGCCCGCAACCTCAGCCTTGAATGGATCGGCAATTACAGTATCAACATCAACAAACACAACCTCCGCGCAATGGTCGGATATTCATACCAATATTGGCAGAATTCCGGATTCAGCAGCGAAAACTATGATTTCGCCAACGATGGTATCGGAGCCGACAACTTGGGTGCAGGCGACGGAATGAAAGAGGAAGGTAATATCGGTATGAGCAGTTACAAGAACGACAACAAACTGATCGCATTCTTCGGTCGAGTGAGCTATGACTACGACAGTCGCTATCTGTTCACCGCATCGATGCGCCGCGAAGGGTCGTCGAAATTCGGTAAGGACCACAAGTGGGGTAATTTCCCTGCTGTTTCAGTCGGTTGGCGCATCTCCAAAGAGAGCTTTATGGAAGGAGCTTCGTCTTGGTTGGACGACTTGAAGATTCGTGCAGACTTCGGTGTGACAGGTAACCAAGAGTTCGGTAGCTACCTGTCGCTCGACACCATGGGTCCGTTCGGATACAGCTACTACAACGGAGAGTGGATTAAAGTTTGGGGACCCAACAAGAATGTCAATCCGGACCTCCACTGGGAACAAGGCAAAAACTGGAACGTCGGTCTTGATTTCTCGATGTTCAACAACCGGCTTTACGGTTCGTTCAACTACTTCCTCCGCCATCAGCAAGACCTGCTCGGCAGCTATCGCGTGCCTATGCCTCCCTATCTGTTCACCCACACCTATGTAAACGTGGGTACGATGGAAAATCAGGGCTTCGAGTTCGACATCACTTTCAATGCCGTGCAGACCCGTAATTTCTCCTACACGATGAATTTCATCGGTTCCACACAGTCGAACAAGTTCGTGGATTTCAGCAACTCCGAATTCGTCGGTAACGATTATTATGATGTAGCTTACACCGAGATCCCCTATCCTAACATTCCCTTGCAACGCATAGAAAAAGGTCGCTCGATCGGCGGATTCCATATGTTCAAGTATGCCGGTATAAGCACCGATGGCGAATGGCTTATCTACGACAAGGATGGCGATATCATCCAAGGAATCCAAGGTACAGAAGCCGACCGCCAGTATGTCGGAAACGGTCTGCCCAAGTTCACCCTTTCGACCGGCCATAACTTCCGCTATAAGAACTTCGACCTTTCGCTCTTTTTCAGCGGAGCATTCGGGTTCCACATTTTCAACATCCATGATTTCTATTACGGCACACGCAACTTCACCGGGAACACACTCCGCAAGGCATACGGTAAAAACTTCCTGATCTCACCGGATCAGAACCCGATTGTCAGCGACTACTTCCTTGAACGCGGCGATTATTTCAAGCTCGACTACCTTACGCTCGGCTACACATTGCCCTTGCGTAATATTCGTTTCTTGAACTCGTTCCGCATCTACGGAACAGTGCGCAACGTGTTTACTATCACCAAATACAGCGGTATGGACCCGTCGAATTTCAATGTCAATGGACTGAACCCCGGAGCACACAGCGGCCGTGGCTATTATCCCACTACCCGCCAGTTCCTACTCGGTGTACAGCTTGATTTCTAATCAATATCAAACAAAAATCAAATTACAATGAAAGCATATAAATATTTGACCTGCCTGGCTTTGGCCGTAACGTCTCTATCGGCTTGTACCGATCTGGACGAGAATCTTTATAGCGAGATAGGCTCCAACAACTATTTCAATACCCGCGACGATGTTATAGCGATGGCATTCCGCTCGTTTGAACACGGCTATTGGACCATCGTACCGCGTTTCAGAATAAACGAACTCCCTGCCGACCAGCTGATCATTCCCCGCCGCGACGGCAGTTGGGATGACGGCGGTGTGTGGCGTCAGTTCCACTATCACACATGGACGCCCGATATCTCGCGCCATGTGCACGACGAATGGGACTCGCAGTTCGCAGGTATCGCCCAAGCCAATTTCGCCATTGACCGTTTCAACGAACTGGATCCGAAAAAATTCGATTTTCAGGAGGATGAGTGGAATGCATTGAAGATGCAGAACAGAGTTTTGCGTTGCTGGTATTATCTTCGTCTGCTCGACGCTTTCCGCAACGTGCCCTTCTGCATAAGCTACGACGACCCGTCGCAGAACACCCTCTCGCAGGTTCCGCCTGAAAAGATCTTCAATTTCATCGAGAAAGAGCTTACAGATGCCATTCCGCTCCTCTATAAGAAAAACAGCTTGGGCAGCGGATCGCAGTATGCAAACATGTGGACGCAGGCAGGTGCAGCAGCATTGTTGGTGCGTTTGTATCTGAATGCCAAAGAATATATAGGAGTAGACCGTCTTGCAGATTGTGAAAAGGTAGCTCAGGATATTGTCGATGGCGTTTACGGAGAGTATAAGGTAGCCGACCGCTGGGATGCTCCTTTCGATTCCGACAACGACAGCTGCGACGAGCTGATCTTCTTCTTCTCCGGATCCTGCAACTACACCAGCTGGCATTACAACCAATTATACAACTGGGGCGTGCCCTCTTACTCGGAACTATTTTTCGACGATGCCAAAGTGAAACACGGCGGTCATAACGGCGAATTCGTATGTTCGCCGAGTTATGACCCGACCGGCAACCTCTATGATTTCAAATTAGGTATGACCATACAGAAGTTCCGCAAGTATCCCGGCGACGTACGCCTTAAGAAATATAAAAACCTCGGAGGAGGCAAACGCGAAGGCATGTTCCTGTTCGGCTATCTCGAATATATGCAGAACGGCATACCCCGCAAACTCAAAGCCCCTGAAATGCCTTACGAGCTTTGCATCCGCGATGCTGTGGGTCAGTTCCATTATAAGAAAGAAGGTCAATGGCTCACATCGCCCGAAAGCAACATGACCACGGGCGACTACAACTCCGGATGGTACACGGTGAAATATCCGATGTACAGCAACAATGACCCCGGTGCCGGAGAAAGCGATTTCGCAGAAATACGTCTGCCCGAAATCATATATGCGCTCGCCGAATGCAAACTGCGCCGTGGCGACGACAAAGAAGCCGGCAAACTGCTCAACAGTGTGCGCCGCCGCTACTATCCGAGCGACAAACACAAAGAGGTGCTCTATCAGCCCGAAGGCAACATAACCCTTGACCTCGACGAGATGCTCGATGAATGGGGTCGCGAATTTCTGGCAGAAGGACGTCGCCGCATCGACCTTATCCGTTTCGACAAGTTCAACAAAGGTACATGGTGGGACAAACAGCCCGATGCCGACGACCATACCAAAATCTATCCTGTGCCGCGTGTACAGATCACTACCAATGCAGCACTCAAACAGAATCCGGGATATAAATAATTTTAAACCGATATAAAAATGAAGACGCATAAATTCACAGCGATTGTCGCAATAATGCTTATGGGACTTTTTATGGCAAGTTGCGACGAAGAAAAAGATATAATCGTTATTGATGGCAATATTCCCATCAAGACTTCCACCCTCTATATCGTAGGCGATGCCACTCCTGCCTTATGGGATGTAAACAACATGTATCCCTTGGAAATGAGCGAAGAGGATCATCTTGTATTTATCTACGACGGAAATCTTTCGCAAGGAGAGCTTAAAGCGTACCTTACGCAAGGCAGTTGGGATCAAGCCCCCTGCGTACGCCCGATGACAGCAGGCTCACCCATAAGCAAGGCCGACAACACCGAGCAATTCCAGCTCTACACCGGAGGAGAAGACCTTAAATGGTCTGTAAAAGATTCAGGTCACTATCGTCTGGTGTTCGACTTGCGCAACTGGACTCTCAGCACTACTTTCCTCGGTTATTAAGTCGAGAGTCAAAGTAAGTATGAAGGTTGTTTAGGTTTACAATGAGGTCTTCCGGTTCCGGCTTTTTTGCCGGAACGCAGGATGCCTCATCAAATGAAACAAATAAAACAGATAATATGACAAGACACTCGATTATAAACAAATTTGCAGTTGCGGCAATCTTATTCTCGACCGCCATTTTTTCGACCGCCTGCGACGATGACAATAAAAAAGGTGGAAGCATCGTTCCGGAACCTCCGACTCCCGAGCTTCCAGAACTGCCTGTTCCCGGCGATATCCATAAATACAAAGCTCCGCTTTATTGGTCGATCTATGAATATGCCCGGGAATTCGAAATTGCCGGTATTCCCTACGATCAGATGGATCTTACTTCCGACCAATGGGATGCGGTAATCGACATGATGGCCACCAAATTCAAGCCTTACGGCTACGATATGATCTGTACCGACGGCTTCCTGCCCCAACAGGCTCGGGACGGCGGCATCTATATGTCGCACTACGGGTCGATGCCGCTCAAAGAACTTATCAGAAGAGCCAGAGCAAAAGGTTTGAAAGTGGGTGTCTATGACAATCCTTTATGGATCAAAGGTAATCTCGACAGCAAAGTGCCCGGCACAAACTATACCCTGCGCTCGCTCACCCGCAATCCACAGGATGTCGTGATGTATCCCAATGTGACCGACCGGACTGATTTCACTTGGCTTGTGACCGACCACCCCGGCGCCCGCGAATACATCGACGGATGGTTCAAACATTATCACGACCTCGGGGTGGACTTCGTGCGCATGGACTTCATGTGTTGGTATGAAGACGGAGACCCCGGACGCGATTATCCCGTGACCTGCGGCTACGGTCGCGAGCGTTATGAACGCGGATTGGCATACATCTGCGAGGCGGCGACCAAATACGGCATATTCACGTCGATCGTGATGCCCGAGCTTTACAACGATGCCGAACTCGAAAGGAAATACTGCAACATGACACGCATCGTGCAGGATACCAACATCGGCGGCTGGCACCATTTCTCGTCGTTCAACCGAGGTACCATCTACGACCGCTGGCCTTATGCCGACAACCAGATGGACGGCTTCACCCATTGGAGCCATATCGGCGGACGCGGAAAAATTATCCTTGACGGCGATTTCCTGCGGCTGAACAAATGCACGACCGACCACGAACGCCGCTCGCAGGTATCGCTGCAACTGATTGCCGGAGGTCCGGTAGCTATCGCCGACACCCCCGAGACGATCGGAAATCTCGACCGCTTCTACACCAACACGGAACTTCTGGCTCTCAATGCCGACGGATTCGTGGGCAAACCTCTGTCGGATGAAATCGGCAGCGAAGGCAGCTGCATCTGGTGGGGAACGATGAGCAACGGCGATGTGGTTCTTGCCATGTTCAACCGCGAAGATTATTCCCGCGAGATGAGCGTCGATCTGTCGAAGTTCGGAATTCATGGGACATGCCGCGTACGAGACATGTGGACGCATGTCTATGAAAACTCTATCAGCGGCACATTCAGCGCCACGGTGCCCGAGCATGGTTGCAAAGTGGTGAAATTATTGCCGGAAACTGCGGCAAAACCCGAAAGCCTTTATATGATAGGTCGCGCCACACCGGCATTCTGGAATATAGACAATGCCTGCGAGATGACGGTCGAGCAAAACACGTTCGTGTATCGCGGGCCGCTATTCAAGGGAGAAGTCAGATTTGTCAGCAAACGCGATTGGAACTCGGTGAATTATATCCCCAAAGGAGATAACGGCACGTGGCTTACCGACCCGGGAGTTGTGGAGGTGTTTAACGGCGATCCTCACGAGTTTGCAAAAAACTGGTGGATTAATGAGCCGGGGAGCTACGAAGTGCGGATGAAGATTTCCGATAGCGGAAACCTCGCCTCGCTTTCGGCGACACGCACGGGCGAACTTCCTTCCATGATGACGGTATTGGGCGTCTCGACCGGTTGCTGGAATAATGTAAACGCTTATATCGCCTATGGCTCCGATGACAATCCCGACATAGTGGAGTGGAACGGTCTTGTCAGACCCGATGCCGACCGTTGCCATTTCAAATTCGCCGCTTGCCCCGGGGAATGGTGGGAATCCATGTTTTATGTGCCCGAAACCGTAGACTTCAACAACAAGGTGAAGTTGGTCAAACCCGGAGAGACGCATAAATACCGTGAGGATTACGGCGGAGGTCTCGATTATTTCTGGGGCTTCGCACCGGTCGATTGCGGATTTTACCGTGTGACGGTAAACAAGGCTGCCAAAACAGTGACCTTTACCCCGAGAGGCAGTTCGGATCTCGACCTTACCGAAACAACTGCCGGGGCGAACCGTCTTAACGCATGGCTTTCAGGCAATGTATTGTACGCCGAAAGCGGCAATGGTCCTGTGGAGGTATATGATATCAACGGACGTTGCCTCGATCGGTCAGCCGATGGTCTGCTCACCATCGACGGTCTTGCCGCCGGAGTATATGTGGTGAGAAACCCGTCAGCTTCAATCAAACTAATGAAAAAATAATCCGTCCCTGCCCCGCAGGGTGGATTTACAAACAAATTACTAATTATTCATTTAACCTTTAATGTTATGAAACGAAATTTACTTTCAAGTATGCTTGCCGGAGCGGCAATGCTACTCGGCACCGCTGCCGCAACAGCTGCAATCCCTGAACACCTCTACATGGTAGGCGAAGCTTCGCCCAGTTTGTGGCACATCGACCTCGCAATAGAGATGACCAACGAAGGCGACGGCGTGTTCAGCTATCGCGGTGCCCTCTATAATCAGAATCTCCAATTCATTGATGCCCGGGACTGGGATACCGGAGTACGTTATGTACCCGAAGTAAGCGGTTGGTGGCTTATCGATGCCGATGAGGCAACCATTATCAGCGGTATCGGCAACGAGAACCGTTGGTGGGTTACCGAACCCGGAACCTACGAAGTCAAAGTTTATTTCGGCGATGACGGCAATTCGGTGATGATAACAGCGCAATGGGTAGGAGAACTTGAACCCATGGTGGTCCCCTTGGGAGCCGCATCGGGTCAGTGGGAGTGTTCATCCGTTCCCTATACCTACAATATCTATCCTAAGAAAGGGACAGAAGATATCTTCGTTTATGAATGTACCGTGAAGCCGGGTGCAGATGGCAAACATATCAAGTTCATCTCCTACCCCAGCAACTACTGGGAAACATGGTTCTATCTGCCGGAATCTACCGACAACGGGGTTGTGAAGTTCGTCAAATTCGGTGACAAACTGAACATCCGACGTGCGTGGAATGACGGTAACCTCGACCAGTTCTGGGGCTTTGCCGATGAAGACTGCACACCCGAGCTGAAAGTCAAGGTGACACTTAACCTCAATGACGATACTATCGAATTTTCCGAAGTCGATCCCTCCGGCATCGATGAGATTACGACAACCGCAGACCGCCGTGTCGAAGCTGTCTATAACCTCTCCGGTGCACGGGTAGACATCGACAACCTCAACAAGGGAATCTATATCGTCCGCTACAACGACGGTACTTCCGAAAAACTGATGAAATAACGTCCATCTCCGGAATATCCAAGTAAAGAACCCTGATGTTTTTATAAGATGTGCTTCGCCTCTTTTTTGAAACGAAGCGCATCTATTTTACTAAAATGTAACCGTAATGCCATAATGAAACCCGTTTTCTGCCTTTTGCTATTTTGCTGCGGATTGTGTCAAATGTCAGCCCTGAACATCGACGATATCAACATCCGTGATCCTTTTATTCTTACCGACAATGTGAAAAAGATTTACTACATGTATCGCACCTCCGACTCCATCATGGCAGACGGCAAGGTACGTGGAGGCGTGGAAGTATTCACAAGCCGCGACCTGAAAAAGTGGAACGGTCCGCAGACTGTGATGCGCATACCTGCCGACAATGGTCTGACAGGTACTGTATGGGCTCCCGAAGTACATAAATACCATGGCAAATATTACTTGTTTGCCACCATCAACAGCGACATCAAGTGGAAAAAGAGAAAAGAAGGATGGGGAGACTACACTTGGCGTGGCACACAGATTTTCCATGCCGACCGACCCGAAGGTCCGTTCAAGCCGTTCGACTGTTTTGTCACTACCCCGATGGACTGGATGGCACTCGACGGTACGCTGTGGGTGGAAAACGGTACGCCCTATATGGTATTCTGCCACGAATGGGTGCAGACCGAAGACGGCACTATGGAAGCCGTAGAACTAAAATCGGATCTATCGGCTATGGCAGGCGAACCACAGACACTCTTCTACGGCTCCGCCCCCGACTGGTCTACCGGCATAGAGCCTTCGCCCGGATCGCCCAAGGGCTACATTACCGACGGATGCTATCTCTACCGTACCAAGACCGGAAAACTGCTGATGATCTGGTCGAGTTTCAGCAACGGCGACTATGCCATCGGCATAGCCGAATCGATCACCGGAAGTGTGAAAGGTCCATGGCGTCAGCAGGAAAAACCGTTATTCGTGAAAAACGGCGGGCACGGCATGATTTTCAAGACTTTCGACGGAGGTATGAGGCTGATCCTGCACCAACCCAACAGCCCCCTCGGTGCCGAACGGGCAAAGATCTTCGAGCTGGAAGATACGGGTAACACCTTGCAGTTAAAAAACAAACAATAAGTGAATCCAAAACCCAATCAATCATAATTCATGTCATGAGAACAATCAAGTTTTACGCATTCGCACTCCTTCTGCTGTCGAGTTTCAACAGCATTTCGGCGAAAGAATACCGCCTGCAATCTCCTTCGGGCAAAATCGCTGCAAATATCGACTGCGGCGACAACCTGAGTTTTTCCGTCTGCTGCAATGGCAAAGAAGTCCTTGCCAAATCGCCCGTTTCGATGACACTGTCCGACGGGACTGTGTGGGGAGAGAAAGCCAAGACAACCAAAGCTGTGCGTAAATCGAACAAGAGCATTATCGAAAGCCCGTTTTCTCCGTCGGCAACTATGCCCGATGTCTACAACTCTCTTACCTTGCGTATGAAGGGAGGATGGAGCGTAGAGTTCCGCGCTTATGACGACGGTTTTGCCTACCGCTTTGCAAGCACATTGGACAAGCCCTACGAAATAGCCACGGAGCAGACCGACTTCAATTTCCCCGCCGACTATACCGCCTCGGTGCCCTATGTGCGCACGGGATCGGACGACAACATGCAGTCGCAGTTTTTCAACTCTTTTGAAAACCTCTACACGGTAGAGAGACTATCGGCTCTCAACCCGCGTCGTCTTGCATTTCTCCCCCTTTCGGTCGATACCGACGGCGTGACCGTAGCTATTACGGAAACCGACCTGAACGATTATCCGGGGCTTTATCTCTACAACCCCGACGGCACAAATTCACTCAAAGGCAAACATGCGCCCTACCCGACAAAAATTGTCGATGGCGGATATAACAATATAGAAGGCGTTGTCACCGAGACAGCCGACTATATCGCCCGCGTCGATGGTCCGCGCACATTCCCGTGGCGTATCCTTGTCATCGGCGATGACAAAGTCGTTGCATCAAGCAACCTGAGTTATCTGTTGGCGGAGCCGTCGCGCATCGCCGACACCTCATGGATCAAACCCGGCAAGGTGGCATGGGACTGGTGGAACAGCTGGAATATTACCGGAGTTGATTTCGAGGCTGGCATCAACACACCCACTTACAAGCATTATATCGACTTCGCGTCGGAGAACGGCATCGAATATGTGATTCTCGACGACGGCTGGGCTGCGGGCAAAGGGGAAAACCTCTTTATCCTCAATCCTGAAATCGACCTTCAAGAAATAATCGCATACGCCGGAAGAAAGAATGTCGGCATCATTCTATGGGCTGGTTACCGCGCCTTCGAACGCGACCTCGAAAAGGTGTGCAAGCATTATTCGGAGTTGGGAGTGAAAGGGTTCAAAGTAGATTTCGAAGACCGCGACGACCAACTGATGACCGCCTTCAACTACCGTGCTGCCGAAGTAGCTGCACGCTATCACCTCGTGCTCGACCTGCACGGGTCATATAAACCGGCAGGTATCAACCGCACGTGGCCCAACGTGCTCAACGTAGAGGGTGTGAACGGACTTGAAAACGTGAAATGGACCGAAATAGGCGATTTCGACATCATACAATATGATACCATGCTTCCTTTCCTTCGTCAGTTAGCCGGTCCGATGGACTATACCCAGGGGGCAATGGTCAATGCCGCGCGCCACAATTTCCGCCCTATCCACAGCCAGCCCATGGCACCCGGAACACGTGCACACCAGCTGGCACTGTACATGATCCTTTTCTCTCCGCTCAACATGCTCTGCGACTCGCCCAGCAACTATCGCCGCGAACAGGAATGTACCGATTTCATAGCCTCGGTTCCTACCGTATGGGACGAAACGAAAGTGCTCGACGGCAAAATGGGCGAATATATCGTGACCGCACGCCGAAAAGGCAACGACTGGTTTATCGGAGGTATCACCAATTGGACTCCTCGCGACCTGACCATCGACCTCAGCCCGCTGAACTTGAAAGAGGGTACTGAAATGACCATATTCACCGACGGAGCCAACGCACACCGCAACGGCAACGATTACCGGAGCCAAACCACTACTGTCGCTTCGGACTCTCTTCATGTACATCTCGCCCCCGGCGGAGGCTTTGCCGCCCACATCTGCGGCACAGATCCGACAAGCGATAAGTAACTCCCAATCCAATGACCAATTTCAGATATGAAAATCTTAAAAACATTTATTGCTATCGTCTTCGGACTCTTTGCAATGACAACAACGGCAGCCAACGATATTGCCAATTTTAACAGATATGCCAACGACAACAAACGTATAATGGAATTGCCCAACACAGGATCGCGTGTGGTGTTCATGGGCAACTCGATCACGGATTTCTGGCCGACCAACCGTCCGGAATTCTTTACCCTTAACGATTTCATCGGCAGAGGCATCTCCGGTCAGACCTCGTACGAAATGATCATGCGTTTCCGCGAAGATGTGGTGCGCCTCGCCCCGGCAGGTGTGGTAATCTGTGCCGGCACCAATGACATCGCTCAAAATCTCGACATCCCGTATGACGAGGAGCGCACGCTCGGCAACATCCTTTCAATGGCAGAAATAGCCAGTGCAAACGGCATACAGGTGTTTCTTGCATCGGTGCTTCCGGTAACCAGTTTCCAATGGAATCCCGCCATCACGAACCATAAAGATAAAATCGAAAACCTTAACAGGCGGATAAAGGAATATGCCGACGCACATGATATGCCGTATATCGACTACTATTCGGCACTGGTCTACGGCGACCGTGAATTCAACTATGCCCTTACCGGAGACGGCGTTCACCCCAATGCAGAGGGATACCGCATAATGGAAGGCGTTGTCCTGCCGATTATCCGCGAACGTATACAATTCGAAGGAGGTGTGATCCCCCAACAGGTAACGCTTTCGGGTTCGGCGATTGCCGAAGCCAATCCGGTAGTCTGCACCAAAGTGTCAATCACCGGATTCGAGGCTTTCGCAGAACTGAAAGCAGGCGGAAACCTCGAAATCAAGAATGAGGAAAACACATCGTTTTTCATAACAGACAACAAGATCGCAGAAAACGGACAACCGATGCAGGTTGCAAAAGACGGAGTGTACTGCATTTCTCTCGATTTCCTGACCAAGGTAGCTTCTGTCAAGGAGGTGACCTCGATGTGCGTGCTCAACTGCTTTAACAAAAAGAGCCTGGCAGACCTGACTTATGCCGGAGAGGGCAAATGGATCGGCGATTGGAACGTAAACCTTCAAATGGCATGGGGCGAAGAAAACCGCTACCGCCTGATGATGACTCTCGGCGACGAGAAAGTGAACTGGGGCTATACACGGGGTGCGACCATGGAACCTGACGGTACGGAAGATTATTTCCACATGATGCGTGTAGAACCAGCCAGCACTTGGGCTAATACCTGGCGTATCCCCGCAAGTTACGATGGGAAAACAGTCCGCCTGACAGTTGTTCTGCGAGGCACTTATACCCACCACTACACGGAAGTATCATCCGTAGCACAGGTAGAGACCAGAAATGCCGGGATCGTGAAACAGGAAGCCGATGCCTTTGTAAGTCTCGCCGACGCAATGATTTATAATATGGCAGGAGCTAAGGTACTGGCTGTGTCAAAAGGCGATGTCATCACTCTTCCCGAAGGAATTTATGTAGCCAAGTCCGGACCCTTCGCCGAAAAGTTCATAATAAGAAACTAACCAACTGCAATAATCTATGAAACGATTTTTGAACATCATCACATTTTTATCCGCCGCTATGGCTCTCTGGGGAGCAGATCTTAATCCGGTGGCAAACCCTGAGGCGGTAGTGACCGAAGGGGTAGTACGCATTACAGTCCTCACTCCCGAGATGATACGCGTGGAATACAGCCCGTCGAAACAGTTCGAGGACCGTGCCACATTTACGGTCGTGAACCGCAATCTGCCCGTACCTCACTTCACCAAGTCGGAGGATAATGAATTCCTCTACATCAACACAGACAAGCTGAAACTGAGATACCGCAAAGGTACAAATCCCTATTTCGAGCCGAACCCTCCCGCCAACCTCAGCATAACGATGGAACTCAACGGACGCCCCGTGACCTGGTTTCCCGGTCAGGGCGACGGAAAGAACCTCAAAGGTACTTACCGTACCCTCGACCGTTGCTTCGGCGACGGCTATCGTTCAAAGTTGGAGGATGGTCTGATTTCGCGTTCGGGCTGGGCTGTAATCGACGATTCGCCACAGTGCGTACGTACCGACGGCAGCCGCTCGCTCGCCCTTGTTCCCGATGAAACGGGCGTAGACTGGGTTGCTCCACGCGACGACAAACAGTCGCTCGACCTCTATTTCCTCGGCTACGGTCACGACTACAAACGCGCACTGCACGACTATACCCTTATTGCCGGCAAGATGCCGCTGCCACCGGACTATGCTTTCGGATATTGGTACAGCAAATATGAAAACTATACTGCCGACGATTACCGCAACATCATCAAAGACCTTAAAGAGAATGACATCAATACCGATGTCCTGATTCTCGACATGGATTGGCATTGGAACGGCGACCCGGATCCCAACAAATCCAACGGACGCGGCGGATGGACCGGTTGGAGCTGGAACTACAACCTGATTCCCGACCCGACAAAACTGCTCAAAGACATCCACGACAACGGACTGCATCTCGCACTCAACCTCCATCCAGCCATGGGCGTGGATGCTTCGGAAGACATTTTCCGAGGCATGGCGGACGATATGGGTCTCGATGCCGACACCACGAAAGTCATTCCGTGGCAACTCGAAGACAAAAGTTTCTATAAGGCATTCGCAAACAACTTCCTGCGCCCGTTCGAGAAACAGGGTGTCGATTTCTGGTGGCTCGACTGGCAGCAACATCTTACAAGTCCCTACACCGACGGCTTAGGAGAGACATTCTGGTGTAACCATGTTTTCTTCAACGACATGAAAGCAAACCGCTCCGACCGCCGACCGATAATCTTCCACCGCTGGGGAGGTCTGGGTAGCCATCGCTACCAGATCGGCTTTTCGGGCGACACGTTCATCAACTATGCCTCACTCGCATTCCAGCCTTATTTCACTGCCACGGCTTCAAACGTATGCTACGGATACTGGGGACACGACATCGGCGGACACATGTGGGACAGCAATTATCCGGTGAACGATCCCGAACTGCTGCTGCGCTGGTTCCAGTTCGGTGTATTCTCTCCGATATTCCGCAGCCATGCCGCAATCGGCACATGGATCAACCGCAAGATATGGACCTATGAGAATTTCCCGCAACTCAACGCGACGGTGAAGCTACGTTATGCCCTATTCCCCTACATCTACACCATGGCACGCAAGAGCTATGACACAGGTGTCGGAATCTGCCGCCCAATGTATTACGAGTACCCCGAAAACGACGAAGCCTATGTTTTCGAAGAGCAGTATTTCTTCGGCGACGACATCCTCGTAGCCCCGATCGTAGAACCCTCGGTCGATGGCGTAAGCAAAAAAAGAATCTGGTTCCCCGAGGGAAACTGGTGGTCGGTGGCTGACAACAAAATGGTCAAAGGAAATTCGATCCAGATACTCGACTTCACCCTCGACCAGATACCGTATTTCTATCGTGAAGGCGCTATCATCGTGAACAATCCCCCGGAAGTGAAAAGCACAACCGAACGTCCCGCCAAACTGATAGTCAATATCGTTGCCGGGAAAGACGGAGAAACGACGCTTTATGAGGATTCGGGCGACTCGAACGACTACGACACCCGTTTTGCCAACACCCGTTTCGCTCAGAAAACAACCGGATCTCTGGCATCCTACACCATCGCCGCCCGTGAGGGGATAGCCGACCGGCTGCCTTCGAAACGCGCCTACGAACTCCGCATCTATAACACCGATGCGCCCGCAGATGGAAAAGCAAAAGTAGACGGCAAGGAGGTGAAAGCCGAATACGATGTATCGACACGTTGCACCATTATCCATGTTCCGTCAGCCAAATGCAACAAAGCTCATGAAATAACCGTAAAATATAAATAATGAACCGATATCTTTTAGTAGCTGGCTTATTCGCCGGGGCGATTAACTTCGCCTCGGCTTATAAACCGGCAGGAAATAATATAATGACAACATGGGGCGAGAACATCGACCCCGCGAAAGTGTGGCAGGAATATCCCCGTCCTATTATGGAGCGCGGCGAATGGCAAAATCTTAACGGTCTGTGGGATTATGCCATCGTCGGTGCCGATGCCGTCACTCCGGCGGAGTATCAAGGAAAGATACTTGTACCATTCTGCGCCGAATCGGCTCTCTCGGGCGTAGGCAAAGAAGTCGGTGCCGACAATGCGCTATGGTATAAACGTTCTTTCACCGTTCCGAAGTCATGGCGCGGACGCGACATCTTGCTCAACTTCGGGGCTGTGGACTGGCAAGCCGACGTGTGGGTAAATGGTGCGAAAGTAGGAAGCCACACAGGCGGTTACACACCGTTCAGCCTCAATATCACTCCGGCACTCAAAACCGCAGGTGACAATGAACTGGTAGTGCGCGTATGGGACCCGACCGACCTCGGTCCGCAGCCGCGAGGCAAGCAGGTGGCAAAACCGGAACTTATATGGTACACTCCCGTCTCCGGCATCTGGCAGACCGTCTGGCTTGAACCGGTAAACCCGACACATATCTCCAACCTGAAAATAACACCCGACATCGACCGCAATACGTTGAGAGTCGAAGTGCTGTCGGCAGGTTCGGGAAACGGCTATATGACCGAGGTTACGGTAAAAGAAAGCGGCAAGACCATTGCTACGGGAAAAGCCCTCGCAGGCGAACCGATGGTTATCGGCATGCCCGCCGACGTGAAACTCTGGTCGCCCGACAGCCCCCATCTTTATGATCTTGAAGTGCGCCTCACCGACAAGGGCAAGACTCTCGATAAAGTAGACAGTTACGCAGCCATGCGTAAGATTTCCACGAAGATGGGCGACAAAGGAATGGTGCGCCTCCAACTCAACAACAAAGACCTGTTTCACTACGGGCTTCTCGACCAAGGGTGGTGGCCCGACGGATTGTACACCGCTCCATCCTACGAGGCGATGATATACGACATCGACAAGACCATCGACTGGGGCTACAACATGATACGTAAGCATATCAAGGTAGAACCCGCCACATGGTACACCTACTGCGACCGCAAAGGCATTATCGTCTGGCAGGATATGCCCAGCGGCGACAAAAACCCCGAATGGCAGGGACGAAACTACTTCGACGGAGAAGAGCTGCAACGCACTCCCGAAAGCGAACAAACCTATCGGAAAGAATGGAAAGAGATCATTGATGCTCTCTACAACTATCCGTGCATAGCTATATGGGTACCTTTCAATGAAGCTTGGGGCCAGTTCAAAACCAAAGAAATAGCCGACTGGACAAAGAACTACGACCCTTCGCGTCTGGTGAATCCGGCAAGCGGCGGCAACCACTACCCGTGCGGCGATATGGTCGATGCCCACAGCTATCCGTCACCGCCGGTGACCCATGTCTACGATGCCAAACGCGCCAACGTACTTGGCGAATATGGCGGTATCGGAATGGCGGTAGAGGGTCATATCTGGGCTCCCGACCGGAACTGGGGCTATATCCAATATAAGACTCCCGCCGAAGTGACCGACGCATACATCGGCTACGCCAACTATCTCGACCAACTTGCCTACGATTGGTTTGTCGGTGCCGTCTACACGCAGACGACCGATGTGGAAATCGAGGTGAACGGCTTGATGACCTACGACCGCAAAGTCATAAAAATCGACGAGGACCGCATCAGGGAAACAAACCGGCGGATAATAAAAAACCACAGTAAATAAAAATACAGATGAATATCATTCGGGGAATAGCAATTGTTGCACTTGCTTCCGTATCTACGGCAGCCATGCAGGCGAAAGTCACGCTGCCGGCGGTCTTTTCCGACAACATGGTCGTTCAGCAGAACTCGGTTCTGACCGTAACCGGAACAGCCCGCCCGCTGTCTACGGTAACATTCCGTTCAGACTGGACCGGAGGTGAGGGTAAAACCAGAACAGGCAAAAACGGACGTTTCGAGTTGAATATCCCGACTCCTCCCGCCGGCGGTCCCTATACGCTCATTTTTGATGACGGCTCGGGCAATGGGGAGAAGACCGTGCTGCAAAATGTGCTGTCGGGCGAAGTGTGGATTTGTTCGGGTCAGTCGAACATGGAATTCCCCATAAAGGGAGATTGGGCGCAACTGATGGATGCAGACGAAGTAGTTGCCACAATGCAGCGTCCTGCCCTGCGGCTGTTACAGATCAGGACCACGTCATCAGTCAATCCACTTGATGACACGGACGTTGAATACGGCTGGGCGGAATCCTCGCCCGCAGCGGCTTCCTTCTCGGCAATAGGCTATCTGTGCGGCAAAATGCTTCAAGATTCGCTGAATGTACCGGTAGGTATAATCGATGCAAGTTGGGGCGGCACACCTGTCGAGGCATGGACACCGTACGAAGCACTCAAAGGGGTGCCCGGGCTTGAATATCAATATGGTCTGCTGGGAAAAGGGAAAAACGAACAGGCTCTGAAAGATATGGAGATAAAGCGGGTTTACGAGTCGTATGACAGCCCCGGTAAAATAGCTTACCCGTATGACAGAAATGTGATGCAAAAGGGCAAAGGCTGGGGAAAGATGCCTGTACCGTCGATGTGGGAGGAGAACGTACTGCCCGGATTCGACGGCATTGTTGCGATGCAATATGAACTAATCCTCCCTGCCGAAGCCTCCGGGAAATCGTTAAAACTATGTTTTGGAGCTATTGACGACTGGGACACGGCATATTTCAACGGTGAAATGGTAGGTAGCGGTCAGATTTTTGACCGCATGCGGGAATACGAAGTAGACAGTCGGCTTGTCAAAGCCGGCAAAAACGTCATCACCGTGGAAGTCATCGACAATGGCGGAGGCGGCGGTATATGGAAATCGTCATACGCAATTGTAAATGGCGAAAGCCATAGTCTCGACGGAGAGTGGAACTATGCCATCGTGGCTGATTTTTCCAAAACAGACATACGATGCGAATGGCCGGAAAGCCAGTACTACCCCACTGCTCTCTACAACGCGATGATCAACCCGCTCAGAACGATGCCTGTTGCCGGCGTGTTCTGGTATCAGGGCTGTGCCAATGTCGGTAGAGCCGGGCAATACGAAATTTGTTTCAAAAACATGATAAATGGTTGGAGAAAAGCATTTGGCAATCCCTCCATGCCGTTCTATTTCGTGCAGCTTGCCGGCTTTATGCAACCTGTCGTTGTACAGCCCGAATCGGAATGGGCATTATTGCGTAACGCACAGTCAAAGGCTCTCGAACTGCCGCATACCGACATGGCGACGGCTATCGATCTTGGCAATCCGATTGATATTCACCCCACCAACAAGGCGGAAGTGGCACGGCGTCTGACTATGCTTGCGCTGGATAAAACCTATGGAATGAAGCAGAAATGTAACACGCCACGTTGCATAGATAGTAAAATCGGCGGCGGTTATGTGGAGCTGACTTTCAACGATAATATAAAAGCCACGGGAGGAGCCGTTACCGGATTCATAATCAAAGATAAAGATGGCACTTGGGCGTATGCAAATGCCCGACTCACCTCCGACCGTACAATAAGGCTGTCGTCGCCATTGGTACAAAATCCTGTGGCAGCCAGATATAACTGGGCGGATTATCCGGGCGGGAATCTCTATGGCATCGAGTCCGGACTTCCCGTCTTACCTTTCGCTTCCGACAAATAGGGAACAGCTAAAATAACGTGAGTTCGATATAAATTAAAACATCGTGAGTTGTCCGTCTTTGACAAAAC
>ERZ780067.81-NODE-81-length-58126-cov-6.10677_pt1 | contig 58126 bp, 47 predicted proteins | sample MGYA00511841_ERZ780067 | MGnify/ENA primary metagenome ERZ780067 (study PRJEB29588, sample SAMEA2143295) | human gut metagenome | biome: human gut; feature: human-associated habitat; material: faeces | place: Denmark | collected 2008/2010 ... | reverse complement strand
GGCCTTGTACGAGGATGGCAGACGACTGGGTTCCCACGTTTCCCCCCGTACCGCCAATCAACGGAATATAAAGGGCCATTTCCGGGTGGGCGGCGAAAGTCGTGTCGAAGTTGCCCAATATCATGGAGTTGCCTATACCGCCCAGCATACCGATGAGTAGCCATGGAAGGCGGGCTGAAGTTTGGCGCATAACATTATCGTCCGTTTCTACATCTTGGGACAAACCGGATGCCAGCTGGTAATCACGTTCCGACTGTTCGCGGACTTCGTCCATGACGTCGTCTACGGTAATCTGGCCTACCAGGCGCCCGATGCTGTCTACAACAGGAACTGCCACTAAGTCATACTTTTCGATGATTTGCACCACTTCGTCAATGGGGGTATCTACATGGACGGAGATAGGATCTTTTCGCATCACATGCTTTACCTTGGAGACAGAAGGGGAAGTTATCATTTTCTTTAATGGGAATACTCCTTGCAGACGGTCTTCGTCGTCGATGACGTATACGTAGTAAATTTCATCCAGCTTTTCAGCTTGCAGGCGCATTTCCTTCAGACACTCCGGCATACTCCAGTTTTCATTGACAGTCACCATTTCCGTACCCATCAAACCACCGGCAGTGTCTTCATCATATTTCAGCAGGTCAACGATGTCACCGGCTTGTTCTATATCTTCGATGTGCGAAAGTATTTCCTCCTGCTTGTCTTCATCGAGTTCGCGCATCAGGTCTACGGCATCGTCCGTGTCCATATAATCCACGAAACGTTTGGCAATGGTCTCCGAAGGAAGAAGTTCCAGGAATTCTTTCCGGATGTCTTCGTCCATTTCAACCAGTACATCCGCTGCCGTTTCGTTGTCAAGGAGGCGGTAAACGAAGCGGGCTTCCTCCAAGCCGAGGTCATTGCATAGTTCTGCAATATCCGCCGGATGAAGGTCGGTCAAAAGTGTCTTGACGTTTTCCGCGTCTTTCTGTTCTATCAGGCTTTTGACTTTGTCTATATATTCTTCGTCTATTTCCATGATTATTCGTGTTTAATCACTAACCATTAATCATTAATTGTTCTCAATGCCTGCTCCACTTGGTTGGTCAGTTGAATAAATTCCTTTACGGACAGTTGTTCCGGGCGTTTATTAAATAATACGTCCTCCGTCAGTGGACAGTCTTTGCCGAGTATCGGTTTTATGGAGTTCCGCAGTGTCTTGCGTCGTTGGTTGAACGTGGTTTTCACTACTTGCTTGAACAATTTCTCGTCGCAGCCTAAATCGTGCGTTTCATTGCGCATCATGCGGATGACGGCACTTTTAACTTTTGGGGGCGGGTTGAAGACATGTTCGTGTACCGTAAACAAGTACTCCACTTTGTACCATGCTTGTATCAGTACACTTAGGATTCCGTATGTCTTGCTGCCCGGCCCAGCGGTTATGCGCTCGGCTACTTCCTTTTGTATCATACCCGTACAGCAGGGAATCAGATCCTTATATTCCAGCACTTTGAAGAATATCTGGCTGGAGATATTATAAGGATAGTTTCCCGTCAGCACAAAAGGTTGCCCGCCAAACAATCGTTGCAGATTCATTTTGAGGAAGTCGTCCTCAATGATGTTGTCTTCCAGTTGCGGATAGGCTTCCCGTAGGTAGGCCACTGACTCGTAGTCCAGTTCTACTACTTTGACGTTGCGTTCTTTGGGCAGAAGAAACTGGGTCAGCACTCCCATTCCCGGACCAACTTCGAGGATGGGAATTTCGGGACAGACATCTACCGTGTCGGCAATGTCTTGTGCCACTTTCAGGTCTTTCAGGAAGTGTTGCCCGAGAAACTTTTTAGGTTTAACTACTCTCATGTATCAACTAAATCATTACTTTTGCTCCGTAAACGTAGGCTGTAACGTGAACAACAACCTATCTTTACACGGAGCAAAGGTAGTTCTTTTCAATGAAGAATGAAGAATGAAGAATGAAGAATTTGGGAATATCGTATGAATAAGCTGCTAAAAAAGACGTTGAAAATCATCTTACCCATTTTATTGGGTGGTTTTATCTTCTATTGGGTATATCGTGATTTTGACTTTTCAAAGGCAGAAGAAGTTCTACTTCATCAGACGAACTGGTGGTGGATGTTGTTGTCCTTGTTCTTCGGTGTGATGAGCCATGTGTTGCGAGGCTGGCGTTGGAAGCAGACTTTGGAGCCTCTGGATGCTCATCCCAAAACAAGCGATTGCGTCGATGCCATTTTCGTATCTTATGCCACCAATCTGGTACTGCCCCGTGTGGGAGAGGTTTCACGTTGTGGAGTACTTGCCAAATATGATAATGTTTCCTTTGCGAAGTCCTTGGGGACGGTGGTGACAGAGCGGTTGGTAGATACGCTTTGCATTCTGTTGATTACGGGGATTACTTTTTTGGTGCAGATGCCCGTTTTTTTTCGTTTTTTTGAGGAGACGGGCACCAAGATTCCATCACTGATGCATCTTGTGACTTCTCCTTGGTTTTATGTGGCTCTTTTTTCTATTATTGGTGTTCTGGTACTTCTCTATTTTCTGTTGCGTATGCTCTCTTTTTTTGAAAAGGTGAAGGGGGTAGTCTTGAATATATGGGAAGGTGTGATGTCGCTTAAGAATGTGAAGAATGTGCCTTTGTTTGTTCTTTACACTTTACTTATTTGGCTATGCTATTTTTATCATTTCTATATAACTTTCTATTGCTTCCAGTTTACAGAGCACCTTAGTTTCCTTGCCGGAATGGTGATGTTTGTCGGAGGAACGTTTGCAGTCATTGTTCCTACGCCCAACGGGGCAGGTCCCTGGCACTTTGCTGTCATCACTATGATGATGCTTTATGGGGTAAATGCTACGGATGCGGGTATCTTTGCGCTGATAGTGCATGGCATACAGACGTTGCTGGTGATAGTGCTGGGCATCTACGGGGCGTTGCACCTGGTGTTGGCGAATAGGACAAAGAAATAGACGTTTCTTGTGGTGGGTTCCTATATTGTTATTTCTTATGTTAGAGGACAGAAACAGTTATTTATAGAGAACCACTGTAGTACTCCTTTAAAAGTACTGTAATACTTCTTTGCAATAACTTCGGCATTTCCTTATATGTACTGGAGTCGTAAAGGTTGTTGGAAGATTGGTTTCTTTAAACGATATTGTTGCTTGTATATGGAAGCGGGAGAAATTCCTAAATGATGTAAAAGCCATATTTAAGATAGCCGATGATTTAGTACTTTAGAAAAATCCCGGTTTATTGTACTTTCCGAGAATAAACCGTTATATTTGCGAAAACTAACTTTTTAGAATTATGAGTACAATCTTACAGTTAGCTCCACAGAATGTATGGAAGCACTTTTATTCACTGACCCAGATTCCCCGTCCGTCAGGACATATGGAGAAGATTACCAAATTCCTTATTGATTTTGGAAAAGGCTTGGGGTTGGAATCATTTGTCGACGAGGTCGGCAATGTTATTATTCGTACTGTTTTTCTGCAAAAGCCTGCCACTCCGGGTATGGAAAACCGCAAGGGCGTCATCCTTCAGGCGCATATGGACATGGTGCCCCAGAAGAACAACGATACTATCCACGATTTTACAACAGATCCCATTGAAACCTATGTTGACGGTGATTGGGTGAAAGCCAAAGGAACTACGCTGGGGGCAGATAATGGTTTGGGAGTGGCTGCTATTATGGCGGTACTTGAAGATAATAACTTGAAGCATGGTCCATTGGAAGCCCTGATTACCAAGGATGAAGAAACGGGAATGTATGGTGCATTCGGTTTGAAACCGGGAACTATGCAAGGGGAAATTCTGCTGAACCTTGACTCTGAGGACGAAGGAGAACTCTATATCGGCTGTGCCGGTGGTCTTGATATTACTGCTACTTTGGAATATAAGGAGGAGATGCCTATGGTCGATTTCGTTGCTCGTAAAATTACGTTGAAAGGTTTGCGTGGCGGTCATTCCGGTTTGGAAATCAATGAAGGGCGCGGTAATGCCAATAAATTGTTGGCACGCATCGTACATGATTTGCTGATTGAGTTTGACTCCCAGCTGGCAAGTTTTGAAGGTGGCAATATGCGTAATGCTATCCCCCGCGAAGCACATGCGGTATTGGTGTTCAATCCTGAGGATATGGACGGTTTGGAAGATTATATGAAGGAATACGAGGCACAACTGAATGACGAATATGCTCCGATTGAAAGTGGTATTACTCTGAGTGTAGAAGAGGTGACTCTACCTGCTGCCGTTGTTCCCTCAGAAATCCAGGATAATATGATTAACGTGTTGATGGCTTGCCAGAATGGTGTGATGCGTATGATTCCTACTGTTCCCGATACTGTAGAAACCTCCTCTAATTTGGCTATCGTAACCATTGCAGATGGTAAGGCCGAAGTTCGTATTTTGGCGCGTAGTTCTTGCGATACAATGAAGGATTTCCTGGCAGACAGCCTGACAGCTTGTTTCGCTATGGCAGGTATGAAGGTGGAATTGAGTGGTGGTTATTCCGGATGGCAGCCCAATGTGGATTCTCCTATACTGCATGCCATGAAGCTGTCCTATAAGCAGCAGTTTGGTGTGGAACCTGCCGTGAAGGTTATTCATGCAGGTCTGGAATGCGGTATTATTGGTGCCAATTGTCCAGGACTCGATATGATTTCTTTCGGTCCCACTTTGCGTTCTCCGCATTCACCGGACGAGCGTGCATTAATTCCTACTGTTTCCAAGTTCTATGATTTCTTGGTGGCTACATTGGAGCAGACTCCTGAAAAGTAGAGAATACTTTATGTTATGAATAGGGGCGGGGTGCTTTATAAGTATCCTGCCTTTTTTATCTGTGACAGTTTGTCCTCTTTCTGCCAGAATGTCTCGGACTTATTACAATGCATGTCAATATCCTTTCACTTTCTCCTTGAAAATTGACTTAAGTCAAGAAATGTGTTATAAAACATGTTTTCTATCCATTTTTTGCTTGCTATCTTGAACAAAGGCTCTATTTTTGTGTTGTAAAACATGAAAACAATAGAAAACTAGTAGATTTTTTAAGGATAACAAGATTGATTTTAGGAGGATAACAAAATGAAAGTGTTAAAGAGTTTTTTTAAGCATGTCGGCGAAGCCGATAAGAACATTTGGGGATATGTAATGCTTTAAGCATTCCTTCCCTTTCGTGAAGTATCGAATTTTAGTTTTCAGGTATTGGTTTAATTTTTTAAGATTATGAAAAAGAAGATTGCAAATTCATTTAAGCACATTCTTACCGCCGCTGGTAAGAATTGGATGGAGGCAATGAGATATTATAGCCTCCAAATGTGAGTACACTAACATTTAAGTATAGAACAAGGGATATGTTTGCAAACATATCCCTTGTTTTTTTGTAGGAGTAGAATAAGATTTTTTATATCTAAAAGTACATTTGTTTGAACTTTATTCACTTCCTTTGTTATTAATACAAAGACTAACAAACGAATAATCATGAGAGTAATTCAAAGAATTTGTAGCATATTGTTGCTGCTGGTTACATTTGGGGGGTCGGCATTGTATGCGCAGACGTACGATAAGTTGTGGAAGCAGGTGGAGCAGGCTCAAAAGAAAAGCCTGCCTCAAACAGTGATAAAACTGGCTGATGAAATCTATCGGAAAGGTCGGCAAGAGCAGAATGCTCCGCAAATGTTGAAAGCCTACATTTGTAGGGAGACTTATCAAGAGGGGCTGACTCCGGACAGCCTTTACTCCAGTCTGAAATATATGGAATCTTGGGCACAATCGGAGAGGAATCCTGTGAACAAGGCTATTCTACACTCTTTGTTGGCATATGAATATGTTGACTTGATGCGGAAGAATCGCCGTGTCTTGCTGTCACGTACTCTACTGGCTGTTGACGAGGTCCCGGAAGATATCCGTGAGTGGAGTATCAGCCAGTTTGTGGATAAAATAGATAGGTGTAACCGTGCATCCTTGCAGGATTCCATCCGCTTGCTTGATACATCTGCAGAAAAATATGTGCCTTTTGTGGTGTTGGAAGACGGTAGCCGGTTCTATGGGCACGATATGTACCATCTCTTGGTAAGCCGTGCTGTTGATGCCTATCGGCAACTGGATGGTTTCAGTGTGGATTCTTTGGTACAGGCCCGTATCGAAAGGATTTATCTGGATATGATGAATGCTTATCGCCATCGTGCCGGTTCGGAAGATGCTATGTTGCTCTGTTCTCTTGATTATTGGAGCTGGAAGCTGACCGGTGGTATCAGCCAGCAGCCTTATCCTACTTTCCGAATGCGTCAGGAAAAGGCTAATCGGGAATATCTTGAGGTTTTGGATAAATTGATAAAGGAATACGGTTCACGAGAGGTTTGTGCCGAGGTTTACATTCATAAAGCCAACCACCTGCGCCGTTTGGAACCGAAACGCGCTGATGAGGCTCTAAAAGTCTGTGAAGAAGGCTTGAAGCGCTATCCTGCGTATAAGCGTATCAATGAGTTGAAAAATATCCGTGAACAGATTTTGCAGCCTGAACTCATTCTGACTATGAATGAAAGCGGTTATCCCGGCGATTCGGTAAATATGAGACTGCATTATCGTAATGTCGGGGGCTTCACTCTCAACTTATATGCCACTACTTTAAGTGAAGTGCCTTGGATGGACCATGGTATAAATAAAGATACTTATAGAAAATATGCCCGGAAGTTTTCTTCCACGCATTTTGGCTTAAAGCCGTTGCCAGGCAAGGATAAATTGCCTGAAGATGTCCCTTATCTTGCCTCGGACACTGTATTTAAGTTCATGATACCTCGGGAAACGGGAGTCTATATTCTTCAAATAGTACCTGATGCTGAAACGGCCCGTACAGATGATAAATTTTTGGTATCTACTCGCTTCAAGGTGCTGACATTGGATTTGGGTGACGACCGTATGGAAGTGGTTACATTGGATGCCCGTAGCGGACAGCCGATTGCTGATGCCAAAGTGAGTTTCTACTCTTCTTATGATGAGAAGAATAGAAAAGTGATGGCAGAGGTACTGACTGATGCCGGGGGGAAAGCTGTATTACCCTGGCAGAGTGGAATCCGAAGTTATGTGGCGCGTAAAGGCAGAGACACAGGTATGATGCCGCAGAATGTTTATATGAATCATTCTTATTACGGTATAAAGGATACAGATTGGAGGCAGATGGCATTGCTGACAGACCGTTCGCTTTATCGCCCCGGGCAGACCGTCCATGTAAAAGGAATAGCTTACAAACAGAACAGTGATAATGCCCAGGTGCTACAAGGAGTTGATTATGAGCTTGTCTTGTTGGATGCCAACCGAAAGGAACTTGCCACTAGGAAGGTGCAGACCAATGATTTCGGCTCTTTTGCTACGGAGTTTGTACTTCCGGCAGCTTGCCTGAATGGCATGTTCAGTATACGGACTAAAGAGCCTCAATCTACCGTCACTTTTAGGGTAGAGGAGTACAAGCGACCTACGTTTGAGATTGCCTTCACTCCGGTTTCGGAAGCTTACCGACTGGGGGGCAAGGTAGTGTTGAAAGGAAATGTCAAGGCTTTCAATGGCATGATGGTACAGGATGTGCCATTGGCATATACGGTGACTCGCCGGAATCCGAGACCTGGCTATTGGAGCAATGCTGATAAACCATTACTGTCTGACACCATACAATTGGATGCCAACGGGGATTTTTCCATACCCTTGACTTTAGAGGTTCCGGTTGTAGATACAGACGGGTATGGAAGTGTGTATACTTATCATGTGGAGGCGGTGGTGACGGATGAGGCTGGTGAAACGCAGTCCGCTTCGTATAACTTGCTGGCAGGCCCTAAGGCTTATTCCTTTGATGTCCGCCTGCCTCAATATGTTTGTAAGGAAGATAGCATGCTGTTCACTTTTAGAGTGAATAATATGATGAATGTTCCTCAAGATATGAAAGGCTCCTATTATCTGTATCCATTAACAGAACGGGATCGGGGGAGGAATATAGGAGACTCTGACCCTTTGACTGATGTAATATTAGAGGGGGACTTCATGGCCAATCGGCTCCAGGATTTTTCGGCTTGGAACAAGCTTCCTTCAGGTAACTATCGTTTGAAACTTTCCGTGCGTGATAGTTTGGGACGTGAAGAGAATAACGGGGCATATGGCAGTGACAGTTTCATGCTCTTTTCAAAGAGTGACAAGTGTCCGGCTGCGTTTACAGATTTCTTTTATTATAAAGAAAATGAGGAATTTGATGTACAGCACCCTGCCGCTTTTCTGTTGGGGACTTCTTATCGGGATGCATATGTGCTGATGGATGTATTTTGTGAGAGAAAACGCATTGAAAGCCGTGTGTTGCAGTTGAATGATACTATTATCCGTATGGAATTCCCTTATAAGGAAGCATATGGCAAGGGAATCACCGTTCTTTTCAGTTTTGTGAAAGATGGTGAGATGTATAACCATCAGGTTGAACTGAAGAAGCGGCAGCCTGAACGTGCTCTCGGCATGAAATGGGAAGTGTTCCGTGACCGTTTGCATCCCGGACAAGAGGAAGAGTGGAAGCTCGTCATAAAGACGCCTCAAGGTATGCCTGCTGCGGCTGAAATGCTGGCTACGATGTACGACGCTTCACTGGATAAGATTTATAAGAGTAACCAGATACTACGGGTCTTCTATCCGGATAATCTGTATGGAGCATTCCGTGGTGCGAGCCGTTATAATAGCAATTACTTCTCCATTTATTTCCCGTTGAAGGCTTGGAGGGTTCCGGTGTGGTCGTTTGACCACTTCTGTTCTCCTTATATGGATGGAAGGATGCGGATAGTGATGGTAGAAGACAATGCGCTTTTGGAAGAAGTAAGTGTTGTGGGATATGGGACTACCCGGAATGGCTCTTTGACCGGTAATCTTAGAATACGTGGTGCCAACCAGCCGATGCTTGCTTCTAAAGCAGAATCTGGGAATGCCGTTGAAGTGAAATATGTTCCTGCACAAGTAGTGGAAGATGTTGTTTTTGAATCGGAAACGATACCGGTTGGCGAGGCCTTGCAACCTATTGAGGGACTTCGCACCAATTTTGCCGAAACAGCCTTTTTTTATCCTCAACTTCGTACCAACGAACAAGGGGAGCTTGCATTTTCCTTTACGATGCCGCAGAGTTTGACCCGTTGGAATTTCCGTGGTTACTCACATACTAAGGATATGCTGACTGGGATGTTGGATGCTTCTGTTGTAACTGCCAAGGAGTTTATGCTGACTCCGAATATGCCTCGGTTTGTCCGCGTAGGAGATAAAACACAGATAGTCGGAACAATAGCCAATCTGACGGGTAAAGCGGTGAAAGGAACAGCTGTATTCACACTGTTCGACCCTATGACGGAGAAAGTTATTGCTACTCAGCGTCAGAAATTCTCAGTAGAAGCAGGAAGAAATACTGCCGTCAACTTCCATTTTGATGTGTCCGACTGCTATGATTTGCTTGGTGTCCGTATGGTCGCTGATGGAGGCGCGTTCAGCGATGGCGAGCAGCATCTGTTGCCCGTATTAAGTAATAAGGAGTACATTACGGAAACGCTTGCTATGCCTATTCGTGGCGAAGAGACCCGTACGTTCTCATTAGACAGCCTTTTCAATCGTAATAGCCGTACAGCGACAGACCGTCGTCTAACTGTAGAATTTACCGGGAATCCGGCTTGGTATGCTGTACAAGCGTTGCCGGCATTGAGCCTGCCTGCCAATGATAATGCCATTTCTTGGGCTACAGCTTGGTATGCCAATAGTCTGGCAGGCTTCATTGCCAACAGCCAGCCCCGCATTAAGACTGTATTTGACAGTTGGAAGGCTGCCGGTGGTACGAAAGAAACCTTCCTCAGCCAGTTGGAGAAGAATCAGGATGTGAAGAATATCCTGCTCAGCGAGTCTCCGTGGGTACTGGAAGCTACTACTGAAGCCGAACAGCAGGCACGTATTGCCACGCTGTTTGATATCAACCAACTGAATAACCGCAATCTTTCCGCTTTTACCAAATTGAAAGAATTGCAGGGTGAAGACGGTGGATGGAGCTGGTATAAAGGAATGCCCGGTAGCCGCTATATAACTGGCTATATTACAGAATTACTTGTTCGTCTTCCTTTGCTGACGAAAAATGAGCTGCCTGAAGAAGTTGCCGCCATGCGGCAGAAAGCTTTCGGCTATTTGAATCGGCAGGCTTTGGAAGAATATCGCAATATCCGTAAATCTGAGAAAAATGGCGCTAGAATTACTGTCAACTCGGAAGCTGCCATGACGTATCTGTATCTGATTGCTGTCAGCGGTGAAAAAGTACCGGCTGCAAACCAGGATGCTTACCGTTACTTCTTGTCGAAAGTTGGGGCCAATCTTAAAGATGGAACAATGAGCAGCAAGGCGCAGTCTGCCATCATTCTGAAAGCGGTAGGGCGTACAGCCGAGGCGCATGAATTCATCGCCTCTCTCAAGGAACACTTGGTACAGACGGATGAACTGGGTGCATACTTTGCTTTCCAGGCAAATCCGTACAACTGGGGTATGCTACCCATCCCTGCCCATGTAGAAGTAATGGAAGCCCTGCGTATGGCAGGTGGCAACGATGCTTTGGTGGAGGAAATGAAACTCTGGCTGCTGAAACAGAAGCAGACTGTCAGCTGGAATTCTCCGGTTGCAACGGCTGATGCTGTTTATGCATTGCTTTGTCAGGGCACTAACCTGCTGGAAAGCCGGGGAGACGTACGTATTACGTTAGGCAACGAAGTTCTGGAAACATTGTCGCCTGCAAAGACCATAATCCCAGATTTAGGTTATGTCAAGGAAACTTTCATTCAAGGAAGTCCGGAGCTGAAAGCTAAAACCGTTACAGTAGAGAAACGGGATGCAGGCATTGCCTGGGGAGCTGTTTATGCCCAGTATCTGTCACCCATATCCGATGTAAAGCAGCAGGGTGGTGAATTGAATGTAGAGAAGAAACTTTATGTAGAGCGTATATCGGCCAGTGGCGGCAAGTCCTTGCAACCGGTTGCGGAAGGGACCGTATTATCCGTCGGTGATAAAATAGTGGCCCGTTTGACTATCCGCTTGGATCGTGCTATGGATTTTGTTCAGTTGAAAGACCTGCGGGGTGCCTGCTTTGAACCTATAGGCTCGCTTTCCGGTTATCGTTGGAGTAATGGCCTCGGTTATTATGCAGAAGTGGAAGATGCCGCAACCAATTTCTTCTTCGACCATTTGGGCAAAGGCGTTTATGTCTTAGAGCACAGTTATCGCATAGCCCGTGGCGGAACATACGAAACGGGGCTGGCCACTATACAATGTGCGTATGCTCCGGAGTATGCTTCGCATTCGGCGGGAGGGATAATTGTAATAAAGTAACAATAGAGTATGGAGCGCAATTTGTACAAATTGCGCTCCTCTATTTTAGGTACTCTCGCTAAAAACACCTATTTTTGTCCGGCTAATATTGAATAAGAGTAGCAGAATTAGGAAATCTTGATATTAAAAAATAGATGAAGAGGATATTGATCACTTTATATGTGCTTGCAAGTGTGGCATTGGCTGCCGTAGCGCAAGCTCGTTTTACCTCGAATACAGAGATGTACAGTTTCGGCCAGATAGAATGGAAGCATCCCGTGACTGTGCAATATACCATCACCAATACGGGTGACCGGCCTTTAGTGCTTACAGAAGTGGAGCCGGATTGTGCCTGCTCCGTAGCTCAGTGGACAAAAACGCCTATTGCTCCGGGGGCAAAAGGAACGGTGAATGTGACTTTTGATGCTAAGGCATTGGGGCATTTCCAGAAATCCGTGGCTATTTACAGCAATGCGCAACCCAATCTGGTCTATTTGAAATTCAATGGTGAAGTAGTACAGGAAATCAAGGACTTTACCAAGACGCATCCCTATCTTATCGGTCAGATACGTATTGACAAGAACAGCCTCGATTTTCCCGATATTCAGCATGGTGAGCAGCCGGTGATTCATATCGGCGTGGTCAATCTTTCCGACCGTCCTTATGAACCGGTACTGATGCATCTACCCCCTTATTTGCAGACAAAAGTAGAACCTAATGTATTGCAAAAGGGAGAAAAAGGAGTGATTACACTTACATTGAATTCGGAAAGACTGACTGACCTCGGACTGACTCAAGCGTCGGTCTATCTTTCTCGCTTCTCCGGTGACAAGGTGGGCGATGAAAACGAAATTCCCGTTTCTGCCATTCTTTTACCGGATTTCTCCGGAATGACGGAAGTGGAGAAGGCTAATGCTCCTGCCATCAACCTTTCTACCAAAGAAGTTGATATGAGTGCGATATTGGCCAAGAAGTCAAAAGCACGTCAAGATATTACCATTACCAATACCGGGCGTTCTCCTTTACAGATAAACAAGCTCCAGGTATTCCACCCGGCAGTGGGAGTTAACCTCAAGAAGAGTGTATTGCAACCCGGTGAAAGCACTCGCCTGCGGGTAACGGTAGTGAAGAAGAATATAGGCAAGAAGCGCCGTCATCTGCGTCTGCTGATGATTACCAATGACCCGATGCAGCCGAAAGTTGAAATCAACATCAAGTAATGTTCTAATGTGAGGAATGTGCCAATATGCTAATGGAGATAGTAGAGATTGTCATAAAAGCCTATTAATATATTCAGCACATTCCTCATATTAGCACATTAGCATATTAACCATATTAGCACATTAAACCATGGAACATCCCGAAAATAATGAAGCATATAAAGGCTTGGTTGTCAATGCAGGCATTGAGCAACCTTCATCGGTCAATCCTTACTTGAAGAACCGTCCCAGGCGGAAGAAACGCGAGCTTTCCGTATCAGACTATGTGGAGGGCATAGTGAAAGGTGATGTTACGGTACTCAGCCAGGCTGTGACGCTGGTGGAAAGTGTGAAACCGGAGCACCAGACTGTGGCGCAGGAGGTGATAGAGAAGTGTTTGCCCTATTCGGGAAACTCTGTTCGTGTGGGCATCAGTGGTGTGCCCGGTGCTGGTAAAAGTACCTCTATTGATGTATTTGGCTTGCATGTACTGGAGGAACACGGAGGCAAGTTGGCCGTTCTTGCCATTGACCCGAGCAGCGAACGCAGCAAAGGCAGTATTCTCGGTGATAAGACGCGTATGGAGAAGCTCTCCGTTCATCCCAAGTCCTTTATACGTCCCAGTCCCTCTGCCGGTTCGCTGGGTGGCGTGGCACGCAAGACGCGTGAAACGATTGTGCTTTGTGAGGCTGCCGGTTTCGACAAGATATTTGTAGAGACAGTAGGGGTGGGGCAGAGTGAGACTGCCGTACATTCTATGGTAGACTTCTTCCTGCTGATACAGCTGGCGGGTACGGGCGATGAGTTGCAAGGCATCAAACGCGGCATCATGGAAATGGCCGATGGCATTGTTATTAATAAGGCTGATGGCGACAATCTGGAGCGGGCCAGACTGGCAGCAACGCAGTTCCGTAATGCGCTGCACCTCTTCCCGGCTCCGGAGAGCGGTTGGACACCCCAAGTGCTGACTTATTCCGGTTTCTATAATCTTGGTGTAAAAGAAGTGTGGGATATGGTCTACAAAATATGGTCTACAAATACATTGACTTTGTGAAAGATAACGGCTATTTTGAATACCGCCGCAACGAGCAAAGCAAATACTGGATGTACGAGACCATTAACGAACAGCTGCGTGACAGCTTCTACCACAATCCGCAGATTGAAGCGATGCTGACTGGCAAGGAAAACCAAGTGCTACAAGGCAACTTGACTTCTTTTGTGGCTGCCAAGAACTTGCTGGACACCTATTTTGCAGAACTGAAGAAATAAGGGCATATCCCTTTCATCCCTTTCTCTATATCGATGACTAAGGAAAACAACATGGAAGTGGCGCGGCGGTTTACCCGCCGCCTTCATGAACTCCCTTCTGAGGAGCTGGAGCTCATTGCCGGTTTGTTTGTACGCCGTGAGGTGCACAAAGGAGAACTGTTGATTAGTGAGAAAGATATAGCCAGGGATATTGTTTTCGTAGAGAAAGGACTGCTTCGCCAGTTCTATTTCAAAGAAGGCCGGGACATTACAGAGAACTTTGCCTGCGATGGTGACGGCGCCATGTGTATCGTCAGCCTTTTCACCGGACGCCGTAATTGCCTTCAGCTGGAATCCCTGGAGGAAGGCGTCATCTGGAGCATTTCGTATGCAGGACTGGTCGAACTCTCTGAGCGCTATCTGCATATAGCCCGTCTGCTTCGTCATTTGTTGGAGGGGTCTTTAATGCTTTCCCAATATAAAGCAGACTCTTGGCGTTTCGAAACCTCACGCGAACGGTATGCGCGTTTCGTCAGAGATTATCCGGAGATAGCCCGGCGTGCCTCAGTCAACCACATAGCATCTTATCTGTTAATGACTCCCGAGTCTCTGAGCCGGGTACGTGCCGGAGTACTGTGACGGTGGAACGGCTGTTTTATACGGCTTTCCCTTCTTTCTCGAAATCCTTGCGTGACTTGCTTTGTGTCACGATGTACACTCCCAGGAATACCAAGGCTATGGCTATTCCCTTTTCCAAATTGAACACTCCCAATCCTAAGATGATGGCAACGGTTGAGGCCACGATGGGCTGCATGTAGTTGTACATGCTCACCACAGTGGGGCGCAACAGCCTCTGCGCACTCATTATGAAGATATAGGCAAGGAAGCTTCCTCCCACAACCACATATCCCGCTTGCAGCAGGGCGGCTGTAGATATTTCGCTCCACTGTATGGCAGCCACGTCGTGGTAAGAGAACGGGATGTAGCACATGGAGGCATAGACAAACATCCATTTGTTCAGGGTGATGGGAGAGTATTTTTGCGACAACCCCTTGAATACGGTCAGATAAATGGAGAAGCTGATTTGGGCGAGCAGGCAGAGAAGGTCTCCGATGAGGCTGCCATTGCCGGCACCGGTGGTCTGGCTGCTCATGATGAGTATAAATGCTCCCATAGCCCCTACAAAGATGCCCAGCACTTTCTTGTTGGTGACCGGTTCTTTCAGATAGATTGCAGCCACTATCATGGTGACGATAGGCAGCGTGGTTGTAACGATGGAGGCGTCTATGGGCGAAGTCATGGAGAGTCCGAAGATATAGACACCCTGATTGAATACCAGTGCGAAGAGTGCGGCGAAGAATATCTTCAGCATGTCCCGGTGGTCCACCTGTTCGCGTTTGCAGAATAAGGAGAGGAGCCAGAAGCAGGCGGCTGCGCCTACCATGCGGAATGTGGTTACTGACAACGCGGAAAACTCTACCAAAGCTGACTTGCCTATAGGTGCCATCAAGCCCCATAAGATATTTGCGGTAAGGGCGAACAGATGCCCTTGAATGTTCTTGTTCATACTCTTTTGTTCTTTGCGGGTGCAAAAGAACAACTATTTTCTGAAAAGAGAAAATCTTTCATTATATGATTTTTCTGGTTCATGGGCGTAGAAATAAGAGATTATCGTGTATATTTGCTTCTAATTAAAGCAAGAAACCATGGAAGTACAAGCCAATTACATCAAGCGTATCGAAATACACGGATTGTGGCATCGGTACGATATTGCCTGGGACCTGCGTCCTGACGTCAATATACTTTCCGGCATCAACGGAGTGGGGAAAACCACTATCCTGAACCGTTCGGTCAACTATCTGGAACAGACATCGGGTGAAGTGAAGAGTGACGAGAAGAACGGCGTACACGTCTACTTCGACAATTCTGCAGCCACCTTTATCCCCTATGATGTAATCCGCAGCTACGACCGTCCCCTTATCATGGGCGACTTTACGGCACGCATGGCCGATGCCAACGTGAAGTCGGAACTGGACTGGCAGCTCTATCTGCTCCAGCGCCGTTATCTGGACTATCAGGTGAACATCGGCAACAAGATGATAGAACTGCTCAGCGGTGATGAAGAGCAGCGTAGCCTGGCTCCCTCCCTTTCCCTCCCCAAGCGGAAGTTCCAGGATATGATTGACGAGCTTTTCAGCTATACCCATAAGACGATAGACCGCAAAAGCAACGACATCGTTTTCTATCAGAACGGTGAACGCCTGCTGCCCTACAAACTGTCTTCGGGCGAGAAGCAGATGCTGGTCATCCTGCTGACCGTGCTGGTGCGTGACGATGACCACTGCGTACTCTTCATGGACGAGCCGGAAGCCTCCCTGCACATCGAATGGCAGCAGAAGCTTATCGGCATGATACGCAATCTGAATCCCAATGTGCAGCTTATCCTCACCACCCATTCGCCCGCAGTCATCATGGAAGGCTGGCTGGATGCCGTCACCGAAGTCAGCGAAATCTCATCCCTAATCCCTAATCCTTAATTCCTACCCAAGTGCCCACTTCCCTAAGACATAACCTTACTTCCGCCTATCTGGATGCCGCCCGCAAGTTGTCCCCCAAGAGAGCACGCAGGCGCATAGTGGCGTATGTGGAAAGCTATGACGACATCGCTTTCTGGCGGACGCTGCTGTCTGAGTTCGAGAATGAGGAACGTTATTTTCAAGTGATGCTTCCCTCGGCCACCTCTCTGGCAAAGGGCAAGAAGATGGTGCTGATGAATACGTTGAACACATCGGAGCTGGGCCGCAGCCTGATAGCTTGTGTAGACAGCGACTACGACTTCCTGCTGCAAGGTGCCACCAAGGTGTCGCATAAGATAAACAAGAATCCCTATATCTTCCAGACTTATGGCTATGCCATCGAGAACTTCCACTGCTTTGCCGACAGTCTGCATGAAGTCTGTGTGCAGGCCACGCTGAACGACCGGCATATCCTGGACTTCCCCGCTTTTCTGAAGCGTTATTCTCAGATTGCCTATCCGCTGTTTCTGTGGAATGTCTGGTTCTACCGCCAGCACGACACACACACTTTCCCGATGTACGACTTCAACGCCTGCGTGCGTTTGCAGGAGATAAGCCTGCGTCATCCTTACCGTAGTCTGGACGAGATGCAAAAGACGGTGTCGGCAAAGCTGTCCGAACTGCAAGCCCGTTTCCCCCACTACATCGACCGGGTGGAACAGCTGGGCACGGAGTTGGAACGTTTGGGACTGACTCCGGACAATACCTATCTTTATATCCAGGGACACCATATCATGGATTGTGTAGTGCTGAAAATCCTTATCCCGGTATGTACCGTCTTGCGTCGCGAGCGCGAGCAGGAGATAAAGCGCCTGGCAGAGCATAACGAACAGTTCCGCAACGAACTGACGGGGTATGAGAACAGTCAGGTCAATGTATCCGTGATGCTGAAAAAAAACAGCGGCTACAAGAACCTTTATCTTTATCAGTGGTTGAAAGAAGATATCATGGAGTTCCTTGAGCGGGAGGAGCAGTCGCGTAGATAAGATTGCCGTTATGATAAACATATGATTATGGAGATATTGAAGAAGATAGACGACCTTTTAATCGGGTGGGGCATATCCCCTTCCCGTGCCGACATGTTCGACCAGTTCATAGCCTTCGCACTGATACTTGCCGTTGCTTTTCTGGCGGATGCCCTATGCCGGAAAATTCTGCTGAAAGTAGTGGCACAACTGGTGAAGAAGACCAAAGCTACATGGGACGACATCGTATTCGACCGCAAAGTGATGGTGCACCTCAGCCGCATGGTGGCTCCCGTCATCATCTATCTGTTTGTCCCATTGGCATTTGTCGAAGTCGGTTCATCGGCAATGGATTTTATCCGGCGTATCTGCCTTATTTACATTATCATTACTTTCCTGAGCTTCGTCAACTCCTTCCTGAAAGCCGTTTATAGCGTATACAGCGAGAGGGAGCAGTTCCGCGACCGCCCTTTAAAGGGGATGTTGCAGACCATGCAGGTCATTCTGTGGCTGGTGGGTGGCATTGTGGTTGTGGGTGAGCTGATAGGCCGCGACCCGCTTTCGCTGCTTGCCGGATTGGGTGCTTCGGCAGCCATCCTGATGCTGGTGTTCAAGGATTCCATTATGGGCTTTGTCTCCGGGGTGCAGCTTTCGGCGAACGACATGCTGAAGGTGGGCGATTGGATTGCCATGCCCAAGTATGGCGCCGACGGCACGGTGATAGAAGTGACACTGAACACCGTAAAAGTGCGCAACTGGGACAATACCATTACCACCATCCCTCCTTACCTGCTTGTCAGCGACTCCTTCCAGAACTGGCGCGGCATGCGCGAGAGCGGTGGGCGGCGAGTGAAGCGCAGCATCAATATCGACATGACCAGCGTCCGTTTCTGCACCCCGGAGATGCTGGCAAAATATCGCAAGATACAACTGCTGAAAGATTATGTGGAGCAGACGGAGGAAGTGATTGAAAAGTACAATGCAGAAAACGGCATCGATAACTCCATCCTCGTCAACGGACGCCGCCAGACCAATCTGGGTGTGTTCCGGGCGTATCTGACGGCTTATTTGAAAAGTCTTCCCGATGTAAATCAGGAACTGACCTGCATGGTGCGCCAACTCCAGCCTACCGACCGCGGTATCCCGATAGAGCTTTATTTCTTCTGTGCGCTGAAGGATTGGGTGCCCTATGAAGGGGTGCAGGCGGATGTGTTCGACCATGTGCTGGCAATTATCCCCGAATTCGATTTGCAGGTATTCCAGTCTCCGTCCGGCAGAGATTTCCAGCGGATACTGCCTGTTGCTTCCGAAGAAAAAGGAGCTTGATTCCGACCATCAAAAAGACCTATATCTATTGTATTTCTCATAGGGAGTCATTACCTTTGAACCCTATACTGAAAGGTCAGAACATCCCTATCTTTTCTCCCAAAACATCCCCATGTTTTGGGGCAATACATCCGGGTGTTTTAGGTATTCAGTTATATAGTGAAAGGTATTCGGTCACGGAGTCTTTACCGTAAGGTATAGGCTTTGTGTGCGTAGGCTGTAGATGTGTTTCACGCCGGGTGGGAATATCTTTCGTTTTTTTGCTAACCTAATTAAAAGAAAGATTGGTATGTCAATGAATTATGTGGTCCGCAAGAAGGTGGACAAGAGTGGAGACAAGGAAGTGGTGCGCTACTATGCGGCATCAAAAGTGCTTCAGCCTGAACCGGTGAGCAACGATGAACTTGCCAAGAGACTGGCTTTTGTCAGCTCCCTGCAGGTGGGCGATGCCCAGTCCGTGCTGGTGCAACTGCCGGATATTATAGCGGACTATCTGGCCAGTGGACGCACGGTGAACATCAAGGGACTTGGAAATTTTTTCCCCTCCATCACCAGCGAACCGGTGGAACGGATAGAGGACTGCACGGCAGATAAAGTGCGCATTTCGCGTATCTGCTTCAGGGCGGCAGGCAGTTTCATGCAGCGCGTTTGCCGTCGTCTGGACTTGTTCAGCTTTCAGGTTCAAGAATTGAAGAAGGAGCTGAAGAAGAAGTAAACGGTATTTTTAGTTTCTTTCTTGAAACAGCACGTACCCCTTGAAGCAGGAAAGGCATTCGAGGGGCACGCTGTTGAAGAAGTTGTGTGTTTTTTTATAGTCTTGCGAGTGCTTCTTTTTTTACTTCACCCAGCTTCCGTTCATCCAGCTGCATTCTTTCCTGATGTCCTCGAAAGAGCTGTAGCTCAGGTTGGCGTTCACCTTGTTGCTTGTCACGGCGATGAAGTCGGCATGGGTGTAGATGCCTTCTTTGCTGCTCAGCTCGGCGGTGAGGGTGATGTTGGTCAGCTTGGAAGTGCCGTTCTTTAGGGCGTTTTCGGTAAGGGCGGTTTCCACGGTCAGGGGTTGGCCTTTGCCGCAGATCTTGGCGTTGTCTATTTCCACTTCCGTGCCGGCACGCAGACGGATGCCTTGCTTGCTGCCGCCGTTGCCGACGAGGATGAGGTTCTTCAATACGGGGTGGGCAACGGGAGTGGCGGCGTTGTTGCTGCCGTTGTTGTCGCACTCCATCAGGCAGTCGCAGTCGTAGCCCAGTGTGGATTCGGCTTCTTGGTAAGCCACGAGGTTGGTGCCTTTGCCGTTCCAGCCTTCGGTCCTGTCGAAGGAGTCGTCGCTACAGCTTACGGCTACGAGGTTGCTCACGTTTACCGAGCCGCCGAAGAACTCAAAGCCGTCGTCGGAACCTTTGTAGGCTTGGCAGTGGTCCACGATGGTACCGTTGCCTACGCCGTAGAAAGAGATACCGTTGGCTTCATGCTCTTCATCGAAGGCAAAGCCGGTGTATTCCAGACGAATGTATTGCAGCGTGCCCGAGTTGTCGGCATCATCGTTGCCGCCGTAAACGGCGCCACCTATTTCAGAACTTCCCTTGCCGCCTTCGGCATTGGTGTGGGCGCGTCCGCAGATGTGGATGCCTCCCCATGCGCCCGGTTCTTCTTTTTCGCTGGTCATTACGATGGGTTTGTCCGGCGTGCCTACGGCGTTGATTTTACCGCCCTGTTTCACGAGGATGTAGTCTGCGATGTCATCGTAGACGGCGATAATCTTCACGCCTTCCTCTATGTGGAGCGTGGCGCCTTCTTCTACGATGTATTCGCCGCTCAGCTTGTAGGTGTTTCCGGCAGCCAGGGTCACGTCGGAGGTGATGGTACCTTTCAGTATCGTACCGTTTTCGATTTCATTGCCGTTTCCGTTGCCGTCATTGTCGTTGTTGTCGTCGCTGCTGCAAGCGGTGAGGATAGACATTCCGGCTACAAAGGCCAGAGAGTAGAATTTCCATTTCATTGTTTTCATAATTCAATTGTTTTAGTTGTTATATCCAATTTATCTATCTGTCATTCAGATTGATTCTCTTAAATCAGCTTGTTTGTCAAAGAGTGTTCTCCGTTCTCTTCAGGGGGAGGGTGGGAGACTTTATAGGTTGTAGCTTATTCCCACCTCAAAGTTCGTTCCCTTGTGGTAGCGTTCCACTTGGAGATGACATCGCGGTTCTGCAGGTCGTTCACTTGCAGCTTCAGGTTGAAGTGTTTGTTCAGGCTATATCCGGCGCTGAAGTTCAACGTGTGCAGCGTCTGTTGCCTGACATCGCCCAGACCCGACACGCCTACTGCATGGATGCGGCTGCCTTGCAGATTGTAGAGCAGGGCGAGGTTGAGTTGCCTGTCTTCACCGAAGCGTGTCGAGTAGGTGAGGTCGGCATTGGCAAGGATGGGCGATGCACCTTGCAGCGAACGTTCCTTGTTGGTGTAGGCACCGCCTTGGGGTAGCTTCACGTTGGTGTACATGTAGCTGATGTTGGCACCCAGGTGCAGGTCTTTGACGAGCCGTTTGCGCATCTCCAGCTCCACGCCCCCCTCCAGCTCCACCCCGGCAGCCATGCCGTTGTCGGCATTCTTGAAACTGTGCAGCGTGGCGCCGCCTTGCAGGTCTTGGATGCGTTCGATGGGGCTGTCGAGGTATTTGAAGTAGCCTGTCACGGAGAGCATGTCGCCGTCCTTGCCGAAGCGTTCGTAACGTAGGTCGAAGTTGTAGTTGTAACCGTTCTGCAACTCTTCGTTACCGCGGATTTGTGCCGAACCGTAGGACTCTTGGTAGAGGAAGGGTGCCATCTCGATGAACGAGGGGCGGGTGACGGTGCGCGAGGCAGAGAAGCGGATGCTGTTGGCGGGGTTCACCGCATATTTCAGGTTCAGGGCGGGGAAGAGGTCGTTCTTGTCTAAATTGCGTCGACGGGAGTACCAGTCGCCGCCGTCGCTGGCGTAGCGCACCCATTGCTTGCTCATTTCGTAGCGCAGGCCGAGGTTCACCAAGAGGGCTTATCGGACAGCAGGTAGGTGGAGTAGATTTCGTTTCCGGCACGGTAGCTGTCTTTGGGCTGCATCACACGCTGTACCACGATTTGTCCGTCGGCAATGTTCTGCTGGTTGAGGAAGCCGTCGGTGTTGTAGATGTCGGTGATGACGGGGTTCAGTTTGTTCAGGTTGTAGTAGAAGCGGGTAGCGCTATAGTCGCGGTTCTTGTCCTTGTAGTTGAAGCCGAGCTTGAGGTGGCTGGTGTCGTTCCACTTCCAGCGCATGGCGAGGTTGGCGTTCCACTCTTCTTCGTCCGGCGCCTGTCCCCCTCTTCACTGCCGGTCTTGCTGTACGAGCCTCCCCAAGTCAGTTGCCACCTGTCGCTCTCGCCGAAGTTATGGATTCCGTTCAGTTGATGGTTTTGCAGGGTGTATATGTGCATGATGTTGTTGCTGCCGGTCAGCTCGTGTCCTTCGGCATCAGTACCTTCGCGGCGCTGATAGGTGTCGATGGCGTTGCGGGCGTAGAAGAAAGTGTAGCCTATGCGGTCGCTCCGGCGCAGGGTATAGCCCAGGTAGCCGAGGGCGGCGAGCTTCAGTTCCTGCGCAAAGCTGTCGTAGGAGAAGTCGTCCTGCACGGTGCCGGTGGCTTCGAGTGTCTTGTAGAAGGCATCTTCCATGTTCTGGTAGCCGTTGCTGGCGCTGAAGGAGGCAAGCAGGCTGAGTGTCTGGTTGCCTATACCGAAGTTCTTGCCGAAACCGAGGTTTCCGCCCAGTTCGGGCAACGAACTCTTCTTGCTGGCGGCAAAGGAGGTATCGAAGATATTGTGGGTCTTCACGTATTTGTCAAACTCCATCAAGGGCATGTCGAGGGCGGCCGCGTCTACGCCGGGTGTCTTCTACGCGCGGTGTCTTGAGGAGCGAGCCGCTGCGGTCCATCTGATAGCGGTCTTTGCCTAAGGTGTTGAACTTCCCACCCGTGTTGAGGCTCAGTTGGAAGAAATCTTCCGGTATGTTTTCTTTGGTGCTGATGTTGATGTGCGCACCGCTGTAGTCGGCAAAGGCGGCTGCGTCATACACTTTACTGACAGTGATGTTCTGTACGGTGGACGAGGGGAACAGGTCGAGTGGCACCAGCCAGCTTGTTGTCCGGGTTGGGCGAGGCGATGGGCAGTCCGTTCAGCGTGGTGGTGCTGTAGCGGTCACCCAGTCCGCGGACGATAAGCTGTCCGGCGCTGGCGATGGAGATACCCGTTATTTTCTTTACTCCTTCTTCCACATTGCCGATACCTTTGAGGGACATCTCTTTGGAACCGAGGTTTTCGATGGCGAGGGTCGCTTTTTGCCGTTCCATTTGCAAGGCGCGTTCGCCTTCGAGGTTCTTCTTGGCGGTAACCTGCACTTCGCCCAGGGTTTGCGTGTCCGGCTCCATGTCGAAGTTAAGCACGGTTTCACCCTTTATCTCTACGGCTTTTATCGTCATGTCTTTGTAGCCGATGTAACGGACGGTGAGGGTATAGGTCCCGTTTTTCAGCTCCAGTGTATAGTTACCATCCAAATCGGCGACGGCGCCTTGTACCGTTCTGCTCACTTGCACGGTGGCTCCCGTCAGCGGTTCTTTGGTTTGTCGGTCGGTGATTGTCCCTTTGATGGTTCCCGCCGTGGCAGCCATGACGGAAAGTGTGAGGAATAAAATAAGGAAGAAAATCTTTCCCAAGTCTAATTTCATGCTCATCTCTTTTCTTTGTACGTTTTTTTAATCCGCTGCAAAGATGAGGCAATGACGTTACACCGGTGATACATGGAACATACGTTTCATTTTCAAATCTATTACGATTCGGTTACCGCACATTTTTCCGGATTGTTTGTTATCCTTATATATAGGCTGCTTGGGACGAAAAAAGTTTCTAATTGGGACGAAAAAAGTTTCTAATGGTTGCTTATTAGAGTTTTATGGCTATTTTTGTATCTCAAACCAATATTGATAAATATATGGCTGTTCATCGTGACGATAGTGAACGTTTCCGGCGTCTTTCCATCCTTGGCCGGATAGGTTGGTGGGAGGCTGATTTTTCTTCAAGGCAGTATCTCTGTTCCGAATATGTCTGTAAGTTGTTAGGCTTGGAAGGGGAATACCTGAGCTTTGAGGATTTCGGTAAAATGATACGCGAAGACTATCGGGCGCGTATCAGCCGGGAGTTCCTTGCCATTCAGAATATGGAGGTCTATGAACAGACGTTTCCCATCTATTCTACCGAAGGAGTGGTCTGGGTCTATTCGCGCGTGGGATACAAGGAGTATTTGCCGGATGGTACGTTGAAGGCTTTCGGAGTGTTGCAGCGCGTAGAGATGCCGAAGGAGGAGGCTGCGAAGCAGGCTTTGCAAAGAGTGAACGATTTGCTTTATCGGCAGACCTCAATATCCCATTCCCTATTCCGCTTCCTGAAAGACGAGGATATAAGCGCGGGCATTTACGACATATTGAAAGATATTCTTGATTTCTTTCGCGGCGGACGTGTCTATATATTCCAATACGATGAGATGTGCCGGTACCAGAGCTGCACATACGAGGTGGTGGCTCCAGGAGTGGCTCCTGAGAAAGAAATGCTTCAGGGAGTCCAAGCCGACAGCCTGCCGTGGTGGACGTCACAGATTATGGCACAAAAGCCCGTTCTGCTGGAAACACTGGGGCAACTGCCGGAGCACGCCTATGCCGAATATGAAATTCTGGCGAAACAGAATATAAAGTCCTTGATGGTAACTCCGCTGGTTGCCAATGACCAGGTATGGGGATATATGGGCATTGATTTGGTAGACCGTATCCGAATGTGGACTAACGAGGATTACCAATGGTTTAGTTCGTTGGCAAATGTCATCAGCATTTGCATAGAGTTGCGCAAAACGAAGGATGAGGCTGTGCGCGAACGTACTTTCCTCAGCAACTTGTTCCGCTATATGCCTTTGGGGTATGTGCGGATGTCCATTGTCTGTGATGAAAAGGACAACCCCTACGGGTATTATGTGACAGATGCGAATTCTATCTTTGCCGATTTTCTGGGAAAACCCGCGTCGGCGTTTATCGGCAAGACTGCCTCGTCTTTTTCAAGGGAGGCGGCCCCCAGACTGGAATATCTGCTTGAGATAGTGAACACCGGGACACATAAGGAAATGGACATGTGTTTTGAGCTCACCAACAAGCACTGCCATGTGGTGATATACTCTCCGGAAAAGAATGAAGTGGTGGCGTTATTCCTCGATACGACAGACTCGGTACAGACTCATCTGGCTTTGGACCATAGCGAAAAACTGTTCAAGAATATCTTTGCCAATATACCAGCCGGAGTGGAAATCTATGACAAAGACGGATTCCTGGTAGACATCAACAATAAGGATATGGAGATATTCGGGGTCCGTGACAAACAGGATGTCATTGGAGTGAACTTATTCGAGAACCCGAATGTGTCCGCCCAATTGGCAGAACGTATACAGACCGAGGATATGGTCGACTTCCGCCTGAATTATGCTTTCGACCGGACTGAAGGGTATTACTCCACTTCCAAACAGCCGAAGGATGTGATACATCTTTATACGAAAGTGAGCAAGGTGTATGACAGTAAAGGTAACTTTACCGGCTATGCCATGATTAACATTGACAATACGGAACGGATTGATGCCATGAGCCGTATCTGTGATTTCGAGAATTTCTTCTTGCTTATATCGGATTATGCGAAGGTAGGTTATGCCAAGCTGAACTTGCTTGACCGGAAAGGCTATGCCATCAAGCAATGGTATAAGAATATGGGAGAGGACGAGAATACCCAGTTGGCGGATATTGTGGGGATATATAGCAAGATGTACCCCAGCGACCGCAGAAGGATGCTCGATTTCTTCTGTAAGGCCCGTGTGGGTGAAGCCAAACATTTTCAGGGAGAGATGCGTATTGAGCGTCCGGGCGAGAAGGGGAAATGGAATTGGGTACGTACCAATGTGGTCGTCAATCTGTTTGAACCGGAGAACGGACAAATAGAACTGATAGGAGTCAACTATGATATTACGGAATTGAAGGAGACGGAAGCTATGTTGATTGAAGCCAAAGAGAAGGCAGAAACCGCCGATCGTTTGAAGAGTGCCTTCCTTGCCAATATGAGTCATGAGATACGTACGCCTCTGAATGCGATTGTCGGTTTCTCCAGTCTGATGGGAGAGACCGGGGACATGGAGGAAAAAAGGCGGTATATGGCGATTATCGAAGAAAACAATGACTTGTTGTTGCAGCTGATTTCCGATATACTGGATTTGTCCAAGATAGAGGCCGGGACATTTGACTTTGTGAAAAAAGAGCTGGACGTGAACGTGCTGTGTGAGGACATCGTGCGCTTCATGAAGATGAAGGCTAAACCGGGGGTGGAAGTTCTTTTCGACCGTCATCTGCCGGAATGCCGGATTGTCAGTGACCGTAACCGTTTGAATCAGGTCATAGCCAACTTTGTCAACAATGCCATCAAGTTCACCACTGCGGGAAGTATCTGTGTAGGATATGACAAGGTAGATGAAACTCGTTTACGTTTTTATGTGGCCGATACGGGCATTGGCATCGAGCCGGAAATGCAGGATCAGATATTCGGTCGTTTTATAAAGCTGAATACGTTTGTACATGGTACGGGTCTGGGGCTTTCTATCAGCAAGAGTATTATAGAACAGTTGGGTGGCACAATCGGTGTGGACAGTGAGCCGGGGAAAGGCTCATGCTTTTGGTTTATGCTGCCGGTTGTATAGTATGAAAATATGCCCAAATACACACTCACCACAGATTATGCAGATTAATATAACTCAAAGCTCTTGATTATCAGAACTTCTAAAGATAATTTGTGTCAATCTGCGTAATCTGTGGTGAGTGATGATACCCTCCGGTTATAATCCGAATGAGAACTTATCGATGGATTGATATACCACACTTGCAATGCTCAGTACCACAATACCCAGCGTGCAAATGGCCAGGCTGGCACGTGTATAGTTGTCGCTGCGGAATGCTGCAATCGGTTCGTCGCTCTTGTTGATGTACATTGCCTTTACAATCTTCAGATAGTAATAAAGCGAGATGATTGTATTGATAAGGGCAATGAATACCAGCAGATGGAAGCCGCCTTCGAAAGCTGCCGCAAAGATGAAGAACTTCGAGAAGAAGCCCGCAAACGGCGGGATGCCTGCCAGAGAGAACAGTGCCAGCGTCATCAGGAACGCCAACTTCGGATTAGTGGTATACAGCCCGTTATAGTCTTCAAGTGTGAACTTGCCTGCCCGCAGTGCCACAATCGTGATAACGGTAAATACGGCAAGATTGGCGAACATATATATCAGCACGTAGTATACCAGCGACGTCATACCTTGTGCGCTTCCGCTGATGACACCCAGCATGATGTAACCTGCTTGCGAGATACTGGAGAAAGCCATCAACCGCTTCAGGTTCTGCTGGCGCAGGGCGAAGAGGTTGGCGATTGTGATGGAGGCGATGATAACCCAGTACAGCACTTCCTGCCATTGCTCCACCATCGGAGCGAATACCTTGATGAGGATAGTCATCAGTACGAAAGCGGCAGAGCCTTTAGAGATGACACTCAGATAGGCTGTCACCGTGCTTGGAGCACCTTCGTAAACGTCTGCTGTCCAAAGATGGAAAGGCACCAGTGATATTTTGAATCCCATGCCAGAGAAGAAGAATACGAATGCCATAATCTGCAACGGGTCACCGGTGAGGCGTGCCGGTATGTCGGCAAAGTAGAGAGTGCCTACCGTACCGTAAATCAAAGATAATCCGTATAGCAGCAATCCGCTGGAGAACAGTGCCGTGAGAATATATTTGGCACCTGCCTCGGCAGAGTGATGGCGGTATTTGTCGAAGGCAACCAATGCTGCCATTGGGATACTTGCCGTTTCCAGGCCGATAAAGAACATCAGGAAGTGGCCGGCGGAAATCATGAAGTACATACCCAGCAGGGTGGAAAGTGTCAGAATGTAGAACTCACCTTGTTTGATGGCAGTGTCCGGACGGCGCATCCATTCGTGGGCCATCAGGAATACAATCAGTGTACCTATACTGAGGATGGATTTCACGATGCTTTGTATAGGCTGGTTGTGGTACATGCCGCCAAAGGCATCGGCCATAGGACCGGGAACGATGGTGATAAGTGTATGTATGGTCAGCAGAACAACTGGCAGCATTGTGTTCAGCACCGGTTTGCCGTCATTCTTGTGTGCATCCGGACTCATGAAGAGGTCGGCGACAAAAAGGATGACGATGACCAATATCAGCGAAAGCTCTTCTTTGAGCAGGAGGAATTGAGAATAATCCATGACTATGTATTTATTGTTTTACAATTTTCTATTTACAATTTACAGTGCATTAACTATCGGCAATACGCTGTCTCCAATCATGCCGCTAATCCACCATGGTGCCATACCAAGGGCGGCAACGCATGCTATGAGGATAATGACCGCTGTGCGTTCATCCCAGGTAGCGTCGCTCAAAGTGAGGTGATGTTTGTTAGTGCAGGTGCCATAGAGAATCTTTCCTACCAGTCGCAGGATATAGACTGCTGTAATCACGATGGAACTGCATGCAATGACTGTCCACACGCGGTGGAACGTATCGGGATGCTGGAACGAACCGGTGAAGATGGTCATTTCGGCAATGAAACCGCTGAGTCCGGGTAATCCCAGATTGGCAAGACCGGCGATTACATAGCAGACAGCCAGGAAAGGCATAATCTTCATCAGACCGGAGAGTTCGCGGACGTCACGCGTATGGGTACGTCCGTATATCATACCGATAAGGGCGAAGAACAAGGCTGTCATCAGTCCGTGAGAGAGCATCTGCAGAACAGCACCCGTGCAAGCTGTTTGGTTCATCATCAGAATGGCGAACAACACCAGACCGCAATGGCTGACGGAAGAGTAGGCGTTGATATACTTCAAGTCGGTTTGTACACAAGCGGAGAATGCGCCGTATACTACGGAGATTCCGGTAAGAATCAGGAATATCCATCCCAGTTCCTGTGCAGCTTCGGGCATCAGGTACATGGCTATGCGGAAACAACCGTAACCTCCGCATGGAGCATGGATACGGCATTCGGTGCGGAGGCGTGACCGTCGGGGCTCCATGTGTGGAACGGGAACAGAGCGCCCAGCACACCGAAACCGAGGAAAGTGAGCGGGAACCAGATACGTTGCTGTTCGATGGGAATATTGTGCATCTGTGCTATTTCCAATAGATTCATAGAGGTGGCTCCGGCACCGTAGTAGATACCCAGGATACCGATAAGCAGGAAGGCGGAGCCGCCCATCAGCATCAGTGTCAGCTTCATGGCAGAGTACTCCTTGCGTCCCGACCCCCATACACCGATAAGCAGATACATGGGAATGAGGGCTACCTCGTAGAACATGAACATGGTGAACAAGTCTATTGAGATGAAGAACCCGAACACACCGATGGAAAGGAAGGTGAACCAAAGGAAATATTCTTTAGTCAGCGGTTGCAGCCTCCAGGAGGCGAATGTTCCGGTAAAGACAATGATGGCCGAAAGCAGCAGCATGGCTACCGAAATACCGTCTACTCCTACCGAATAGTGGATGTTGAGTGCAGGATACCAGGCCATGTCGGCACGGAACAGCATTTCATCCGTGGCACCGGCGTGGCGTGCATTGAGGTACATTACGGTCAATGCTGCAGAAAGAACCAGCAGAGCCGATGCACCGGTCACCATCACCGCACGTATTTGTGCGATGTTGCGGCTGAGCCAAAGACCCAGCAACATCAGCAAGGGGATGAGTACAAATAATGATAAAAAGTTCATCTTTATATTTACGATTTAACGATTTACGATTTACGATTGAAAGGTAGCATTGGCACTCCAGGCAAGGAAGTTGAAGAAGCCGTCGACCACGTGGCGGTCCCACCAGGCGATGGGGCGGCAGATGCAGCCGAAGATGATGCGGTGGGTGATGAACTGGTAAACTTCATCCAGGTAGAAGCGGTGGTAAGCTGCTGTCCATAGGCCTTTGAAACGGCGTGCCAGTGCGTTGGCAACGGGCTGCCGGCTACCTGCATAGATGTAGGTGGCAATGGCTATGGCAACCACTGCTACGACGATACTTGTACCTGCCACACTCCAATCAAGATGGATGCTATATGCTTCACCGTTGGAACTGATGAAGTGTCCGAAAGGAATGAAACCGGCAACTATCGTAACAACAGCCAGGAGCATCAGGGGCAGGGTCATCGCCAGTGGACTCTCGTGGGGGTGAGGCACGTGGCTGTCGCCCCCATCACTTGCCGACTTTTGTCCCGGCTCTGAGCCGGCCCAAAAGATACCATAATAAAGACGGAACATATAGAATGCTGTCATACCTGCAATCACTGTCATAATCCATCCCATAGTGGGGCTGAACTGGAAGCATGCCGTCAGGATTTCATCTTTGGAGAAGAATCCGGAGAACGGCGGGATACCTGCAATGGCAAGGCAGGCGATGAGGAACGTGATATGCGTAATGGGCATATACTTCCGCAGTCCGCCCATGGCAGACATCTCGTTACTGTGTACGGTATGGATGATGCTACCCGCTCCGAGGAACAGCAATGCCTTGAACATGGCATGTGTGAACAAGTGGAACATGCCTGCCATGTAGCCCAGTCCCCCTTCGTGCGGGTCGGCTGATGTACATACACCCAGCGCCACCATCATGAAACCGATTTGGGAGATGGTGGAGAATGCCAGTACACGTTTGATATCACTCTGCACACATGCCACACTGGCGGCATAGAATGCCGTGAAAGCTCCTACGTATGCCACGATGTGCAGCACGCTGGGAGCATACTCTATGAACAACGGGAACATGCGTGCCACCAGATAGACCCCTGCAACCACCATCGTGGCGGCATGAATCAGTGCACTGACTGGCGTAGGACCTTCCATGGCATCGGGCAGCCAGATGTGCAACGGGAACATGGCACTCTTTCCGGCGCCACCGATGAACATCAGTCCCAAGGCAAGCGGAATCATGGCCGCACCGCCCTTTGCCAGCGCCATCTCATTGGGGCTGAAGGTGTATGTGCCGGCATAATATCCATAGACAAGGATACCTATAAGGAAACCTAGGTCAGCAAAACGGGTAACGATAAATGCTTTCTTCGAAGCAGCAATAGCTGCGGGTTTCGTATAGTAGAAACCAATCAGCAGGTAGGAGGACACGCCCACCAACTCCCAGAAAAGATACATCTGGAAGATATTCGTAGCCACTACCAGTCCGAGCATGGACATGGTGAAGAGCGACAAGAAGGCGTAGTAGCGCTGGAAACCGCGTTCGCCCTTCATGTAACCGAAAGAGTATATGTGTACTAGCAGCGAAACGGTGCTGATGACTACGAGCATCATGACCGAAATCGGGTCAAGCAGAATGCCCATGTCGATACTGAGGCTTTCTGTGAAGGGCAGCCATTTGAAGTTATAGGGCATCAGCGTCTCGTACGTACCGTCAGCAAGGCGGGGAGCGCTGAAGTACATTCCTGCGGTGAGATAGGAAAGCACTGCGACCAGGCCCAGTACTGCAGTTCCGATAAGGCCGGCAATGCGGTGCGACATCCATTTACCTCCAAGTCCCAGGGCGAGGAAAGAGAGGAAAGGGAGCAGAAGGATTAATATTGTATATTCCATATATACTATGTTTATCAATTATTACTATTCAAGAAACATCGTTTGGCGATTTTGGCTCTTACCATTTCATCTCATCCAGTTTGTTCACCTGGATGCTTGCTGCGGATGTTACGGTAGATGTTGATCATGATGGCAATGGCTACAGCCGTTTCGGCTGCCGAGATGGCAATGGAGAATAAAGAGAAGAAATATCCTTCCAGTCCTCCAGGGAATAAGAAACGGTTGAACACCGCAAAGTTGATGTCCGTGGCATTCAGAATCAGCTCGATGCTGATAAGTATCGCCAGTGTGTTGCGGCGGGTAAAGAACCCATAGATGCCTGCGAAGAACATGATAGCCGAAACTATCAGATAATATTCCATGTGTATCATAATTCTTATCTTTTACGTGCTATTAATAATCCGCCTACGATACATGCCAATAATAAAATGCTGACAGCTTCGAAGGGAAGCAGATAACCATACTTGTCACCGCTCAGCATGTGGTGACCGATGGTCTTGATGTTGACTTCCAAAGGCTCCACGTCGGTAGTGGCAATGAACTTATGCTTTAAAGTGATGAATACTACGATGATGGCACCGCCCACGGTGGCACCCAGTCCGGCAAGGAATCTGCTACGCTTTAACTTCTCGATGACATCGCCTTCGCCACTGGTAAGCAGTATGGAGAAGACGTAGAGTACCACGATACCGCCGGCATAGACCATAATCTGCACGGAACCGAGGAAGGTGTAACCCAGCAGAAAGTAGATGCCTGCCGTACCGAAAAGCACGAACAGCAGGTAGGTGGCCGAGCGCACCATGCGGTGGGTCGTTACCGTCAAGATGGAAAATACGGTGATAAAGGCCGCAAGGAAGTAGAATACTACTGTTTCAAGAGTTATTTCCATGTTGTTTAATTACAAGTTACTATTAACGAATTACTTTGTTGTCTCTTCTTTGGGAGCAGCGGGTTTCTTTTTTTCTTCTACATGGCTGCCCGGACGGTTCAGCGTCATGACCAGTTTCGTGCGGTCGAACACAGCATGCTCAAAATCCTGGTCGAACGTGATGGCATCGTGAGGGCAGGCATTCACACAGAGTTGGCAGAACATGCACGAACCGAGGTCGTACTCGTACTTAGCCAATATCTTCTTTTTCTTGCCGTCTTCCGTTTCAATCATCTCGCCGGTCACCTTGATGGTGTCGTTGGGACAAGCCATCTGGCACAAGCCGCAAGCCACGCACCGATGTTCATTTTTGTCATTATGGGGCATGGTCAGCGTGCCACGGAAACGGTCGGAGAGTTTCAATGTCGAGCGGTTTTCCGGATATTGTTCGGTAGTCTTTCGTCGGCAGAATACGGTCATGGTTGTCTTCATACCCGTCAGCAGAGAAGTGACGCCGTGTATGAGTCCGCCGATATAAGAGTTCTTTTCTTTCATTACTTTTGCCTTTATTAAAATTATCCGCAAGGAAATCTTGCTCCGGCGCTACGCCGGTTAGAAATGCAATTTAAATACTACAATTAATACCATCAAAATCAAGTTCACCATAGAGATGGGTACCAGGTACTTCCACTCCAGATTCAGAATCTGGTCAATACGCAGGCGGGGGAAAGTCCACTTTATCCACATCAGCAGGAAGACTACGAAGAAGGCCTTTCCGAAGAACCATACAAAGCCCGGAATGTAATCCATCACTGCGTTGAAGCCGTCCAGACCTACGATGTGTAGCGGCATCCAGCCTCCCAGGAAGATGGTGGCTGCCACGGAGGCTACGATAAACAGATTTAAATATTCCGCCAGATAGAAGAATCCGAAGCCCATACCGCTGTACTCCGTATGGTATCCGGCAGTCAACTCGCTTTCGGCTTCGGGCAAGTCGAAGGGACCACGGTTGGTTTCCGCATTTCCGGCAATGAGGTAGATGATGAAGGCTATCAATGCAGGGATATGTCCCTTGAAGATGAACCAGCCGTCAGCTTGTCCTTCTACTATTTCGGAGAACTGCATGGTTCCCATCAACACTACCATTGTCAGTATGCTCAATCCGCAGGACAACTCGTAGCTGATAATCTGCGCACCGCTTCGCATGGCTCCAATCAGCGAGAATTTATTGTTGGAGCTCCAGCCTGCCAGCAGGATACCCACTACGCCGATACTCGATGCAGCCAGCAGGAAGAACACTCCTACATTGAAGTCCAATACCTCCAATCCCTTGTTGATGGGCAGGCAGGCAAATGTCAGGAAAGAAGCGATGATTACCATGAACGGTGCCAGATTGTAGAGGAACCGGTCAGAAAATTTCAAATCAATGATTTCCTTCGTCAACATCTTGATGACGTCGCAGGGCACTTGGAGCAATCCCCATTTCCCCACGCGCATCGGACCGAGGCGGCATTGGAAGAAGGCGCATATTTTACGCTCCATGTAAATCAGGATGATGGCAAGCACGGCATACATCAAGATGATGCATACGCCAATCACCACGCATTCGAGGAATATTGCCAGACCTTCCGGCATCAGGGAAGTCAGCATCTGGTGTATCCAGTTGGTTACTATACTAAAGTCAAACACGTTGTTCATTTACTATTTACTATTTACAATGTACAATTTACGAGGCGCTTTTTGATTTACAATGTACAATTTACAATTTGGCTGCGCTGTAATTCCGCATGGTAAATTGTGAATTGTCAAATCGTAAATTCTTTTATCTATCAATATCTGGTACTACATAATCTAATGTTCCGCCAATGGCTATAAGGTCGGCGATTTTAGCTCCGCGGCAAATCGTGTTTACGGTCGATACCAATGGCAAACCCGTACTGCGGAAGTGCAGGCGGTAAGGCGTTTTGTCACCGTGGCTTTCGAGGAAGACGCCGAATTCACCGCGGCTACCTTCTACGGCTGCATAATAAGTGCCTTCCGGTACGCGGATAATAGGTTTCATCTTTTCCTGGTAGGCTCCTTCCGGGATGTTGTCTATCAGTTGCTCGATAATCTTCAGGCTCTCCAAAATTTCATCCATACGGATAAGGTAGCGTGCCCATGAATCACCTTCGGTGCGGATGACTTCTTTAAAGTCCACCTTGTCATATACGGCATACGGCATACGCTTACGCACGTCGCAGGCCCATCCGCTGGCGCGTCCGGTGCCTCCGGTAGCTCCAAAGGCGATGGTATCTTCCCGTGAGAGTATACCCACACCTTTCAGACGTTGCTGGGCAATGATGTTTCCGGTGAATACGTCGTGATATTCGTGTAGGATACCGCGGAGGTAGGGGATGAACTCCTTCACTTTCTTTACGAAGCCGGGAGCAATGTCCGCCTGCACGCCACCGATGGTGTTGTAGTTCATGATGAGGCGTCCGCCACAAGTTTCCTCAAAGATGTCGAGTATCTTTTCGCGGTCGCGGAAACCGTAGAAGAAGGCCGTTAATGCACCCAAGTCCATAGCAAGACAAGAGTAGAACAGCAGATGAGAGTCTATTCGCTGCAACTCGTCCATAATGGTACGTATGTACTGCACGCGTTCACTAACTTCCACGCCCATTGCCTTTTCGATACACATGCACAAGGCATGGCGGTTCTGGTGTGCACCCAGATAGTCCAGACGGTCGGTCAGAGCCAAAGTCTGCGGATAGGTCAGGCTTTCGCACATCTTCTCGATACCCCGGTGGATGTAGCCGCAGTTGGCATCAATCTTGTCGATGACTTCACCCTCCAATGATACACGGAAGCGCATTACGCCGTGGGTGGCCGGATGTTGGGGACCGATGTTCACCACATATTCTTCATCACCAAAAAGTTGCATCTCCTTATTTTTGATGCTACCGTCGGGATTCAGCTCCAACTCCATGGTGGTGTCTACCGTTTCTTCGTTGTCCATACGTAACGGATTATCTTTTTCCGGTTCATTGTCCTTACGCATGGGATAGCCTACCCAGTCATTGCGCAGATAGAGTCGGCGCATATCCGGGTGACCGATGAAAACGATACCGTAAAAGTCGTAGACTTCGCGTTCGTTGAAATCCGCAGCTTTCCAGATATCGCTGACGGAAGGGAGTTCGGGATGTTCCCGGTTTAGAGTGGCGGTACGTACCGCTATCCGTTCGCCGGTAACGGTAGATTCCAACAGATAGACTACACCGAGTCCGCGGGGAGTGTCCGGTGTGTCTTTCTCGTCGGGTATTCCCCAATCCATACCGCTGAGGCATTCCAGAAAGTCCATCTGTTTCTCTTTCCGCAGACGCAGCATTTCGTCGTGCAGGGCTGAGGGCTCTATGTATTTTATTTCCATATATTTAAGTGCTGATTAGTGGTTTTCTTCTTTTCTGTTTACTCCACCGAAGTATTTTTCTATTTTCACTTTACGCTGCAATTGCATCATGCCGTAGTAGAATGCTTCCGGACGCGGAGGGCAACCGGGAATGTAGACATCCACCGGCAGAATCTTGTCCACACCGTTCACCACATGATAGGATTTCTTGAACGGGCCTCCGCTGACGGCACAGCCGCCTACGGCTACTACATATTTTGGATCGGCCATCTGGTCGTAAAGACGTTTCAGAACGGGAGCCATCTTGTTGGTTATTGTCCCGCAAACCATAATCATATCTGCCTGGCGCGGACTGGCACGGGCTACTTCGAACCCGAAGCGCGCCATATCATAGCGGGCTGCGCCGAGGGCCATGAATTCGATACCGCAACAGCTGGTTGCAAACGTAAGAGGCCACAGTGAGTTGCTGCGTCCCCAATTGACGAAATCGTCCAGTACGCCAAGGGCAACATTGGCGCCTCCGGCATTAAGTTCCCGAACCAGTTTCTCCAACGTTTCGTTGTCTGTAAACTCCTCATAAGGGATAGATTTAATTTTCGGCTTCTTTGTTACTTCCATTCCAAAGCTCCTTTCCTCCAGGCATAAGCAAGACCCAGAATCAATATAATCAGGAAAAATAAAACACTGAAAAGTCCTGCCACGCCAAGTTCGCGGGTGATGACTGCCCAAGGGAACAGAAATACCGTTTCCACTTCGAACATCAGGAACAAGATGGCAAACAGATAGTAACCTACCCGGAATTGCATCCACGATTTACCGCGGGTAGGGATGCCACACTCGTACGGTTCCATCTTCTGTGCATTGTACGAACGGGGTGCTATCGCATTGGAGAGCGCGATGACGATACCCACGAAAGCGATTGCCGTCAATAAGACGACCACTAACAAAGTAAAGTTCATAAACCTGATAAGATTTTAGATATATAATAATAGATACATCGTACCAGAGGACAAAAAACTGAATGTTGTCCGGGGCGAGGTCAAGGGGCAAGCATTTGCGCTTGCAGGCCTTCTAAATGATAATCTTTCTTAGTCCGAACACATAATAGTTTGCGTCGGGTACGGGATGAGGAGACAGATTTAACAAACGGTCGCATTCCGGTGCATAAGCATACTGCTGCATCTTGTAGATGTACATGCGCAGGAGTACGTTTTTATTGGTTGGTACTTGCGTATGATCCACATGCTCTATGCAGAGGGAGTTTGGTGAAAACAAGTCGTAGAACTTCTGGACTACTTGTTGGGTGGTAGGAGCTTGTGACAGCGTACAGCATTCTGCTTGTCGGGTGGCAGGAACACACAAAATGTCCGCAACTCCTATTGCACTGTCGTGCAATAGGGCTGCAAAGATAATGATTAAACAGTATTTGATGCATTGCTTCATACCACAAATCTCTCTTTCAAGGGCGCAAAGATATAATAAGTCTTGCTCATTTTGCTATCCCCGCATAACAAAAATGGTTATTTTTACACTTTTTATCCTAAATCAATTTCGTTTCCAGAAATCAGGTGTGAAAAGCAGTAGTACGGTGAATAACTCAAGACGTCCCAGAAGCATTAAAAGGGATAATAGCCATTTAGCTGCATCGGGCAGGGCATTCCACGAATAGGCAGGTCCGGTTTCACCCAATCCGGGTCCCATATTACCGATGCTGGAAATAACGCAGCCTATTGACTCTTCAGCTCCGACTCCCATAGCCATCATAAGCAGTGTGCTGATAACTATAATGGTGATATAAATAAAGCAAAAAGCCAGTACGGTGGAGACAATGGAGGAAGATATGACTTGCTTGTTTATTCGTACCGGAAGTATGGCATTGGGGTGTAGGATGTGTTTGAATTCGTTCCGTGATACTTTGGTAAGAATTACCATACGTATGCATTTCAAGCCTCCGGTGGTACTGCCTGCACACGCTCCCATCAGCATGATGATGGTAAGCAGGCCCCATAGGACGGGCGACCATTGCATGTAGTCATCCGTTGCAAAGCCGGTGGACGTATGAAGGGAAATTACCTGGAACAAGGATTTGCGGAAGGATTCTTCCATCCCCATGGGACTGGTATAATAGAGCGCGATGGCTATGACTGCAGTGAAAAATACGACTGAGCTGAAATAGAATTTCAGCTCGGCGTTGCTGATGAATTTCTTGAATTTCCGGTTGACGAACAATAATACTAAAGTGAAGTTGATACCGGAGATAAACATGAAGATGGAGATGACATATTCTATATAAGGAGAATTATAGTAGGCAACGCTGGCCTGCTTGGTAGAGAATCCACCGGTGCCGGTAGTGGCAAATGCATGGCAGATGCTGTCGAACCAGTCCATGCCTCCAAGCATCAGCAGGCAGACAAGTAAAGTGGTTATGCCGGTATAGATGCTCCAAATCCACTTGGCGGTGATACCGATACGCGGATGAACCTTGTCATGTGTGGGGCCGCTTGCTTCGGCTGCGAATACCTGCAGACCACTGACTCCGAAGATAGGAAGCACTGCAATGGTGAACATGATGATTCCCAAGCCGCCAATCCACTGTGTCATGCTGCGCCAGAACAGTATTCCATGAGGAAGTGACTCGATGTCGTCCAAAATAGTGGCACCCGTACTGCTGAAACCGGACATGGTCTCGAAGAATGCATCGGCAATGTCGGGTATGTATCCGCCTATATAGAAAGGCAGCATTCCGAAAAGAGAGAATGCCACCCAGGCAAAGCTGACCAGTACATATCCGTCACGGCGCGTCAGTTGCCGTTCACCTCCTTTACCGAGAGCTGCCAGCAATAAGCCTATCCCTGCTGTGATACCTCCTGCTTTCCAGAAATCGAGCATATCGCTTTCTCTGTAGTAGAAAGACACGCTCGAACAGACCAGAAACATGACTGTTTCCAGCAATAGCAGAATACCGATAATCCGTATGATTGTCTTGAAGTTAATCATTTACCAACGACTCATTCTCTATTAGTTAAAGTATTTTTCGATTTTCTTAATCATCATGTTTAGACAGAATACCACCACATGGTCACCCGGTTGTATCAAGGTATTACCCATAACCACGACGCCTTCCCCCTGACGGATAAGTCCGCCGATGGTGGTTCCTTTCGGGAGGCCGAGGTCTTTTACCGGATGTTTGGTAATCTTTGAGCCGGCCTTAACGGTAAATTCCGCTACATCGGCATTGGCAAAGGTCAGGCATTTCACATTGCTGACGTCCGCATCCAGCATCATCTGATAAATGTGGCTGGCGGCAATCATCTTTTTGTTGATGACAGTGCCGATGTCAAGGCTTTCAGCCATGCCTATGTAGTCTATATTCTCCACTTCTGCTACGGTTTTGCTGACTCCCATGCGTTTGGCGGCAAGGCAGGCTAGAATATTGGTCTCCGAATTGCCGGTCAAGGCAACGAAGGCTTCCGTGTTTTTCAGTCCCTCTTCCACAAGTAAGTCCATATCCCGCCCGTCGCCATTGATAATCATGGTGCGGTCGTCAAGCAACTCGGTCAGACGGTTGCAGCGGTTCAAGTCGTTGTCCACGATTTTCACCTGCATGTAGTCCGGGACGTATTGGGCGGTGCGTACGGCAATTCGGCTTCCACCCATAATCATTACGTTGCGCACATCAGCATAATCTTCCTTGCCAGCTATTTTGCGGATGTAGGGGACGTATTTCCTGATGGTGGTAAAGTATACGATGTCATGTAGCTTGATGGTATCGTCACCGCGGGGAATCAGTGTCTCGCTTCCCCGTTTGATGGCTACCACGTGATAGGGCAGCTCCGGTCCGCCCAGTTTGTGGAGAGGGATGTCCAGTATCTCGGCTTTTTCGCGTATTTTGGTGCCTATCAGTATCAAGGCGCCTCCGCAGAATTCCCACCATTGGCGTACCCAGCTCATGCGGATGGAGGATACGATCTCTTTGGCGGCAAGCATTTCCGGGTAGATGAGTGAATCGACACCCAGCTTCTGGAAAAATTCCTTGTTTTTGGGCAGCAGGTATTCGTAGTTGTCAATGCGGGCTACGGTCTTCTGTGCTCCCAGATTGTTTGCCAGCATGCATGCGGTCATGTTCCGGCTTTCATCAGGGGTGACGGCTATGAACAAGTCGGCTTCTCTCACTCCCACTTCTTTCAAGCCTTTTATGGATGTAGGGGAGGCCGTAGCCGTCATTAAGTCAAAGTTGGAGTTTAGGGTGCTCAACTTTTCTTCGTTGTCGTCCATCAGAATGATGTCCTGCTTCTCGCGGGACAGCAATTTAGCCAAGTGTGTGCCTACTGCGCCGGCACCTGCAATAATTATTTTCACTTTTAATTAGTTGATAGTTGATAATTAATAGTTGACATATGGGGTAGATACTTAAACGGTCAATTTTCAACTATCAATTATCAATTGATTATAGATTCCTTCTTCGTCCATTCCGCAAAGATGATGCAACTCTTGTATGGTGCCGTGCTCTATGAAGGCATCGGGTACACCGATACGTCTGATATGGGGGATATAGTCATTGTCTGCCATGAACTCCAGTATGGCACTGCCCATTCCTCCTTTTTTGACACCGTCTTCTATGGTGACGACATGCTGGAAGTTGAGTCCTACCTCGTGCAGCAAGGCTTCGTCGAGCGGTTTGAGAAAACGCAGGTCGTAATGGGCTATGGAGATCCCTTTGTCTTTCTCTGCGCGCTCTATGGCACGTGCGGCTACGTTGCCTATGGGACCGAGGGTGATGACTGCCAGGTCTTTACCTTCCTTCAGTTTACGCCCTTTACCTACGGGGATTTCTTCCAGCGGACATTTCCAGTCCAGTAATACGCCGCGTCCGCGGGGATAGCGGATGACGAACGGACCTTTGTCTGACAATTGTGCCGTGTACATCAGGCGGCGCAATTCATGTTCGTCCATCGGTGAAGATATGGTCAGGTTGGGAATCGGACGGAAATAGGCCAGGTCGAAAACTCCGTGGTGGGTCGGTCCGTCTTCTCCCACCAGTCCGGCGCGGTCCAGACAAAGTACGACGGGGAGGCGGAGCAGGGCGATGTCATGGATGACATTATCGTATGCCCGCTGCATGAAGGAGGAGTAGATGTTGCAGAAAGGTTGCATTCCTTCTTTTGCCATACCGCCCGAGAAAGTGGCTGCATGTCCTTCGGCAATACCCACATCGAAGGCACGGTCGGGCATGGTGTCCATCAGCTTGTTCATAGAGCAGCCAGTGGGCATGGCGGGGGTTACTCCGACGATTCTCGGATTTTCCTTTGCCAGTTCTACCAGTGTTTCCCCAAACACGTCCTGGTAAAGCGGAGGCAGGTTGCTGGTATCTGCCTTGAGGCGTTTTCCGGTTTTCGGATCGAACTTGCCCGGTGCATGCCAGATATCGGGATTCTTCTCGGCAGGTTCGAATCCTTTTCCTTTTACAGTGTGCAGATGCAGTATTTTCGGTCCCTGCATATCTTTGATGTCCCGCAGGACACGGGCTATGTTTTTCACATCGTGTCCATTGATAGGACCGAAGTAGCGGATGTTCATCCCTTCAAAGATATTCTGCTGCTGGGCAGAGCGGTCATTGATTTCAGACTGTTGGCAAAGCGAATCAGCGCTTTGCGGCGGTCCTCGTTCAAAAGTCCCATTTTGAATAGCAGTCTGGAAGTTTTGAAGCGCAGCTGGTTATAGCGGTTGCTGGTAGTTAGGTTGAAAAGATACTGCTTCATGCCACCTACACTTCTGTCTATCGACATATCATTGTCGTTGAGAATGATAAGAAGGTTGTTTGGGGTGGACGAAGCGTTGTTCAGTCCTTCAAAAGCTAAGCCGCCGCTCATGCTTCCGTCGCCGTTCCGTCGCCGATGATGGCCACTACATGGCGGTCCTTCTCGCCTTTTTCGGCAGCGGCAACAGCCATGCCAAGGGCGGCGGAGATTGAATTTGACGCATGTCCGCAGGTGAATGTGTCATAATCGCTTTCCTCTGGTGAGGGAAAAGGACGAACTCCCTTGAATTTACGGTTGGTGGAGAATGCTTCACGGCGTCCGGTCAGTATCTTGTGCCCGTATGCCTGATGGCCTACATCCCAGACTATGCGGTCGTACGGAGTATTGAATACGTAGTGCAAGGCAACGGTCAGCTCTACCGTGCCCAGACTGGCTGCGAAATGTCCGGGGTTACACGAAACCTCCTTTATAATGTCTTGCCTCAATTCTTTACAGACTTCAGGAAGCTCTTCTACGCTGAGTTGGCGTAAATCCTCGGGAAATGTAATGGTGCTAAGCAAGTTATATGTTGTTGGTTCTGTTCTCATTTCTAATCTGAAGATTACAAAATGCAAAAATAGCAAAAGAAAACGGATGACGGGAAGTTTTAGAAGGAAAAAAAGCCTCTTTTGTTCACTTCGGTTTTTACTTTCTCTGTATAAATTGCATTTCTTGTTCTGCCTATAATTAAGGAAAAAGATGCCTGATGGTAAATCGTTCCTCCATGGAGAAAATATTGTTCCATCCTGGTAGAAAAATCGTTCCACCATGGTGGAACGATTTTTTCTCCATATAGGAATGATTTAGTTTTGGCAAGCAAAGATATTAATCCTTTCAAAGATTGACTTGTACTCTCGTATGTGTGCATCTATGATAAGAGATGCTTTAAACTTAACACTTGTTGAAAAATGCAACTTTGCAAACTATTTATTGCAACTTTTTTAGGAGCTTGGACTGTTGTTAATATAATATTATCTATATTTGCAAAGTAGAATATGTCCTATTTATCAATATGTTATACGATTATGAATTGTACATGATGGCATTCTTAGTTGTAATATGTGCCGGAATGGGGCGTAACCACGAATTGCTAAATGAATAAACAATGAATGATATGAAGAAAAAGTTTAACTTTGGAATTTTGGCTATTGTGAGCGTAGTGTTTTTTTCCGCTTGCGGTTCTGATAGCGATCTGTTCGACCCGGAAAAGGCGGTGGCTAAGAAAGAGGCACAGTATGCATCGGCTTTCGTGCGGAAGTATGGAAAAATTGCAGTTAATCAGGATTGGGGATTTGGGGTAACACCGACAACGCGTGTTGCTAACACTAATAGCAATCAATGGAGAGATTTTGCGGAAGTACCGGGGAGTGTTACGGCTATAGAAAAAGAAGTGGTTACGAAATGGTTTGAAACACATCAGAATCCACAATCCATTGGTGTGGATTGGACCGACTTTTTTGTTCAACATGTAAGTGGCTCACGCTCTGATATGGATTTTTTGGTTGCGGCATCAGATGATCATATCAATAATTTTAATGCTGCTGAGGGAGCTATAATGCTAATGCAGAATAGTGGGACGTCTTCTTTTGGCTATAGGGCTTCTTTGGATAGTAAAATGCACTATAATTATACTATACAATATATTGAGGGTGCTTATTATGTGGGATTTGACTTTGAAGCTACCGGCCAGAACCCAAATCAACAAGTAGCTGCAGATGGGTATTATAGTGATTGGATTGTAAAGATCTCTCCGGCCGTATATACAAATGCGTACAGAATCATAGCGGAAGACCTTGGAGACAGTGACGATTTTGATTTCAACGATGTCGTGTTTGATGTAGCGACCAATGGAGGAACAACTATCATTACCCTGCAGGCTGCGGGTGGTACTTTGCCTTTGTATATTGAGGTAGGCGGTGATAGTCGTGAAGTTCATGAGATCTTTAGTGTTTCTAGTACTACAATGATAAATACGGGTGCTGGAGCAACTAAGGCTCCGGTGATGTATAGAGTTAACGGTACTGGTGCCGTAAATATCAAAGTGGAAGGTCAAAATGCTGAAGTATATACACTGAAAGCGGAGGTAGGCAAAGCTCCGCAGAAGATACGTGTAGAGACAAGATATGACTGGACTTCTGAGCGTCAGGCTATTAATAATAAATATCCAGATTTTGCAAATTGGGTGGCTGATCCTACGGTTAATTGGTATTAATGGAATATATAGTATTTAAGGTAGGTGATATAATGGAAGGTTATATTACCTGCCTTTTTTATGTTTCGACCGTTATATATTGAAATTTACTATCTTTGTGGCGTAGCAAGTAGGTTGGTACATCCTTTTTCCCGAATGTGAATGTTTTTTTATTCCGAGCTTATGAATCTTTATACGCCTGTAGAAGTAGTTTCCGGTATGCCCCTTCTTTCGCAAGAGAATAATCTGTTGCTGATGGGTTCTTGTTTTGCATCCGAGATGGGACAAAGGCTGGCGGATGCCAAGTTCTGTTGTGACGTCAATCCTTATGGTGTGCTTTATAATCCTTTTTCCATTTCTGTGGCATTGCGTGAAATCATTGCGGGCAAATGCTACAATGAAAACGACATTTTCCTCTTTCATGGACTTTGGCACAGTGCCATGCATCATGGTAGCTTCTCCTCAGTCTCTGCAGAGGAAACATTGGCAGGTATTAACGGACGTTTGAAAAGCGCCCATGAAAGATTGGATCGGTTGGATTGTCTGCTACTGACTTTCGGCTCTGCTTGGGTATATGAAAATAAAAAGACGGGAACTATAGTTGCCAACTGCCATAAGCAACCTGAGTCTTGCTTTACTCGTCACATGCTTTCCGTCAGTGAAATAGTGTCTGACTACACCTCTTTGCTTTCCGGTTTGCTGGCGCGGATTCCCCGGCTGAAAATATTGTTTACCGTCAGCCCCATCCGCCACGTGCGTGACGGAATGCATGCCAACCAGCTCAGTAAAGCTACCTTGCTGCTTGCCGTGAATCAGTTGCAAGCCACTTTCCCAAAACATGTTTTCTATTTTCCGGCATACGAGCTGTTGCTCGACGAGCTTCGTGACTATCGCTTCTATGCAGAAGACATGGTGCATCCTTCTGAAATAGCCATTCGCTATATCTGGGAAAGGTTTATTCGGTCGTGCATCTCTGCCGATGCGTTACGGATTATGGAAGAAAGTGAAAATATCCGTAAGATGTTGTCGCATAAGCCATTTTATCCTGCTTCAGAAGAGTATAAGCGTTTTTTAGGACAAATTGTGTTAAAAATAGACCAACTTAACGGAAAATACCCGTACTTAGATTTCCAAAAAGAGAGAGAAATATGTCGTATTCGATTGAAAGCATAACCGAAAGTATTGGCGCACGAAAGTATTGGCGCACGGCGTGTGGGAAACGTGCCGGCTACCATAGACTGGCTGCTCACAGACAGCCGTTCCCTGAATTTTCCTGAGGAAACATTATTCTTTGCCTTGACCACCAAGAGAAATGACGGTGCGCGCTATATCGCAGATTTATATGCCCGTGGAGTACGTAATTTTGTGCTTAGCGAAGAAAGCTTTAGATTAATTGAGCATGGAGAATTGAAAATTGATAATGATGCGCAGCAACCCGCTATCCATTTTCAATCTTTCACTGTCAACTACCTTATTGTTTCCAATCCGCTGAAAGCCCTGCAAAAACTGGCAGAACAGCATAGGAACCGGTTCCAGATACCAGTCATCGGTATTACGGGAAGCAACGGAAAGACAGTTGTGAAGGAATGGCTGCACCAGTTGCTCAGTCCGGAACGTGCCATTATCCGTTCTCCCCGTAGTTATAACTCCCAGATTGGAGTACCTTTGTCTGTGTGGCAGATGAACGAACAGTCTGAACTTGCTATTTTTGAAGCCGGTATTTCCGAACCGGGGGAAATGCGCGCTTTGCAGAACATCATTAAGCCTACCATAGGCATCCTGACCAATATAGGAGGGGCTCACCAGGAAAATTTCTTCTCGTTACAGGAGAAGTGTATGGAGAAGTTGATGCTTTTCAAGAATTGTGATGTAGTGATTTATAATGGTGACGATGAGTTCGTCAGCAACTGTGTGGCGAAGTCCATGCTTTCTGCACGTGAGATTGCGTGGAGCCGGAAGGATATGGAACGTCCTTTATATATAAGTAAAGTGGAGAAACAGGATGACTGTACTGTCATTTCCTATCGTTATCTGGATATGGACAATACGTTTACCTTGCCGTTCATAGATGATGCTTCCATCGAGAACTCGCTGAACTGTCTGGCCGCATGCCTCTATCTGATGCTTCCTGCCGAACGGATTACGGAACGTATGGCAAAGCTGGAACCCATCGCCATGCGTTTGGAAGTCAAGGAGGGAAAAAACAACTGTCTGTTGATTAACGACAGTTATAATTCTGACCTTGGCTCATTGGATATTGCACTCGATTTTCTTTACCGCCGTTCGCAAAGTAAGGGATTGAGGCGGACCTTGATTCTTTCGGATATATTGGAGACCGGTCAGAATACGCCGACACTTTACCGACAAGTGGCACAGCTGGTAAACAGCCGCGGCATTGAACGCATCATAGGTGTAGGAAATGAAATCTCTTCCTGCGCTGCACGCTTTAATATAGAGAAGACCTTTTATCCGGATACGGCAGCTTTGATACGCACTATCCAGCGTGGGGAACTGCGCCTTGAAAACGAAATTATTCTGATTAAGGGTGCACGTAAGTTCGGTTTTGACTCCTTGACGGAAGTATTGGAGAAGAAGGTGCACGAAACTATCCTGGAGGTTAATCTTGGAGCGATGATTGCCAATCTGAACTATTATCGTGGCAAGTTGAAGCCGGAAACAAAGATGGTCTGCATGGTGAAAGCCTCCGCTTACGGTGCAGGTTCTTATGAGATAGCCAAGACTTTGCAGGAACATCATGTCGATTATCTTGCTGTGGCAGTTGCCGACGAAGGCTCCGAACTCCGCAAAGCGGGTATCACAGCGAACATCATTATCATGAATCCTGAGATGACTGCTTTCAAGACCATGTTCGATTACAAGCTGGAGCCCGAAGTATATAGCTTCCATCTGCTGGACGCTTTGATTAAAGAAGCGGAAAAGGAAGGTATCACAAACTTCCCCATCCACATAAAGCTGGATACCGGTATGCACCGCCTGGGGTTTGCTCCGGAGGATATGCCCCGGCTGATAGAACGGCTGAAGGGACAGAATGCCGTGATTGCCCGTTCCGTCTTCTCACATTTGGTAGGGAGCGATTCGCAGCAATTCGACAGTTTTACACGCCGGCAGATAGAAATGTTCGAAAAAGCGTCCATGGAATTGCAGGGAGCTTTTCCGCATAAGATACTTCGCCATATCTGCAATTCTGCAGGTATCGAGCGTTTCCCGGGGGCGCAATTCGATATGGTGCGTCTGGGTATCGGTCTTTATGGTGTCAATCCCATAGACAATTCCATTATGAATAATGTGAGCACGTTAAAGACTACCATCCTCCAAATACGTGATGTTCCTGAAGAGGATACGGTTGGGTATAGCCGGAAAGGGCATCTCACCCGTCCGTCACGTATAGCGGCTCTTCCCATTGGTTATGCCGACGGTCTGAATCGCCATCTTGGAAACGGACATGCCTATTGTCTTGTAAACGGCCAACGGGCTGTCTATGTAGGGAATATCTGCATGGATGTCTGTATGATTGATGTAACGGACATCGATTGCAAGGAGGGTGACAGTGTGGAAATTTTTGGTAATCATCTGCCTATAACCGTTCTTTCCGATGCGCTTGCAACTATTCCTTATGAGGTGTTGACAAGCGTTTCTACGCGGGTAAAACGTGTTTATTATCAAGACTGAAGATAGGGGGCAGGGATTAGGGGATGGAGATTACAATAAAATTAATCCTTAATCCTTAATCCCTAATCCTTAATTTTTCTATCTTTGCATTATAATTAATCAGATATAACTATGACAAACTTACTTTTATTAGGCTTTCTGCCCAGCGGCTCCGAATGGATAATTATTGCATTGGTCATCTTACTATTGTTTGGCGGTAAGAAAATTCCCGAATTGATGCGTGGTTTGGGCAAAGGAGTGAAGAGCTTCAAGGATGGTGTGAATGAAGCCAAAGAAGAGATAAACAAGGCTCAGGAAGATTTGGATAAACCAGCTGAAAAGAAATAAAAGGATTTACTATTTGACTATTTACGATTTACTATTTGATACTCTGCAAATTGCAGAAGTATGGGTAGACTTGTTATCTTTCATTCCACTGCGTAGCCCAAATAGTAAATCGTAAAATAGTAAATGCATTGGTGTTTATGGCAGAAAAAGAGCTAACCTTTTGGGATCACTTGGACGAGTTGCGCCGGGTACTGTTTCGTGTGCTTGGTGTGTGGTTTGTATTGGCTATCGGTTATTTTATTGCCATGCCTTATCTGTTTGACAACGTGATACTGGCTCCTTGCCATAACGACTTTGTTTTCTATGACCTGCTCCGTTGGATAGGGCAGAAATTGGATTTGAAGGATGAATTCTTTACTCAAGAGTTTCATGTGAAACTCATCAATATCAATCTTGCCGCACCGTTCTTTGTCCACATGTCTACCGCTTTCTGGATGTCGGTGGTTACGGCTGCTCCTTATATATTCTATGAAATCTGGCGCTTTGTAAGCCCTGCCCTTTATCCAAACGAGCGTAAAGGGGTGAGGAAAGCGCTGGGTATAGGTACGGTGATGTTTTTCATCGGTGTGTCGCTGGGGTATTTTATGGTCTATCCACTGACTTTGCGTTTCCTTTCTACTTATCAATTGAGTGCAGCCATCGAGAATCAAATTTCCCTGAACTCGTACATTGACAATTTCATGATGCTGGTGCTTTGCATGGGGCTGGCATTCGAACTGCCGCTGGTGACATGGCTGCTTTCCCTGCTGGGACTGGTGCACAAGACCTTTTTGCGGAAATACCGCCGTCATGCTGTTGTCATCATTGTTATTGCCTCGGCCATCATTACTCCGACCGGTGACCCGTTTACCTTGACAGTAGTGGCGGTGCCGCTTTATCTGCTCTATGAGTTGAGTATCCTGATGATAAAGGATAAAAAAACTGATGATGAAGCGGAAGAAGTGGAGACAGAGGAATGACGGATTGTGAAGTAAAAGAATATTTTAGTATATTGCAGGAAGCCTGCCACGTTGAGGAAAGCTCCCTGGATGTGGCCTATCGGCAATTGCGCGAATTGCTGGAGCGTTTGTGCCGTACACAGATGCCCGACGGAAGCTTGCAGATGACGGACCTTTCTGCACGTATCAGTTTCGTGGCTTCGAAGGCCGGACTTTCCACCGTGGAACAGAACCGTCTGCATACCTTCCGGCTGACCTCCAATGCTATTCTGAACCGCCAGACGGAACCGCAACGTGAACAGTTGTTGCGTGATGCCAAGACACTGGCATTCTTTGTCAAGCGCTTGACAGGGGAGGAGATACCTGCCGGGCTTTATCGCCTGCTGCCCCGTGCGGATGCCACCTATATAGTGGCGCCGCCCGCCAAAGAGCAGATAAAGCGCATGCGCGTCTGTTTTCAGTATGCCGATGATACTTACTTATATGTACTGCCAGTAGACACTGTGGCCGATGAGCCGTTACGTGTCCGTTACAATGTACCTCAGATTAATGAAGAGTTTGCAGAAACCTGCCGGATTCTGTGGCGGCATGCCCAGGTCAATCTGCTGGATGTTACGGTGGACGAAGCCGGCATACTTACTCCTTCCTTTATTGTACTTGAGCCCGATTACTTGATAGACATCAGTTCGCTTGCCGAATGCTTTAAGGATTACGGACATCATCCTGCCAACTATATCCTGGCACGGCTCCAGTCGCCGGACAATACCCGTCCGTTACTGTTGGGTAATATTGCCAACCTCTTTCTGGACGAGTGGATTCATGCCAAGGAGGCACCCGATTATTTGGCATGCATGAAGAAGGCCTTCCGTTCTTATCCCATTGAGCTGGCAGCATGTGCCGACCTGCGCGACCGGGAGAAGGAAGCCGAATTCTTTTCCGATTGCAAGCGCCATTTCGACAATATCCGCCGGACGGTGACAGAAACATTCCGTGCATCCGGCTATGAACTCGATAGGACTGATGCCGTGCTGGAACCCTCTTACATCTGTGAAGCATTGGGTTTGCAAGGGCGTCTGGACTACATGCAGCGGGATATGACCTCGTTCATTGAAATGAAGTCCGGTAAGGCGGACGAGTATTCCATCCGTGGTAAGGTGGAGCCTAAAGAAAACAATAAGGTACAGATGTTGCTCTATCAGGCTGTGTTGGAGTATTCTATGGGAATGGACCATCGACGTGTAAAGGCCTACCTGCTCTATACCCGTTATCCGTTGCTTTATCCGGCACGTCCTTCGTGGGCAATGGTGCGCCGTGTGATGGATGTGCGTAACCGGATTGTAGCCAATGAATATGGCATCCAGTTACGGAACAGCCCGCAGTATACGGCAGAGCGCCTGAAAGACATTCATCCGGACACCTTGAACGAGCGCGGTTTGGACAATACCTTGTGGAAACGTTTCCTTTACCCTTCCATCGATGCCGTAGCGCAACGCATCCGTTCGCTTTCGTCGTTGGAACAAAGCTATTTTTATACGCTCTATAATTTTATAACCAAGGAACTCTATACCTCCAAATCTGGAGATGTGGATTATGAAGGACGTACCGGCGCTGCCGCCCTCTGGCTTTCCACACTGGCTGAGAAATGTGAGGCAGGTGAAATTCTGTACGATTTGGCTATTTGCGAGAATCATGCGGCAGATGCGCATAAACCGTATTTAAGCCTCTCCCCCCGTACCCCCTCCCCGGTAGGGAGGGGGAGGGAATACTCCGCGGAGCCGGGAGTAGGGGGGAGTTTGCCCAATTTCCGTCAGGGTGATGCGGTGGTTCTTTACGAACGGAATACGGATACCGACAACGTTACCAACAAGATGGTATTCAAAGGTAATATAGAGCGCATATCCGATGACGAAGTCTGCATCCGTCTTCGTGCCACTCAGCAGAATGCGGGTGTATTGCCTGCTGCTAGCCTTTATGCCATAGAGCACGACTATATGGACACCTCCTTTCGTAGCATGTATCTGGGACTTTCCGCTTTTCTTTCTGCCACCCAAAGACGACGTGACTTGTTGTTGGGGCAGCGCCCTCCCGAATTCGATGCTTCTTTGGATGCCGCTATTGCGACCGCTCCGGATGATTTTTCGCGGATTACTCTGAAAGCGCAGGCTGCCCGCGACTATTTCCTTTTAATCGGTCCTCCGGGTACCGGTAAGACCTCCCGCGCGCTACGGGGCATGGTAGAAGCCTTTTACCGGGAGGGGAAACAGATTTTGCTGCTTTCGTATACCAATCGTGCCGTAGATGAAATCAGTAAGGCGCTGACCTCCATTGAGCCTGAAATAGACTTTATCCGTTTAGGCAGTGAGTTGTCTTGTGATGAGTCATTCCGCCCGTATCTGATTGAGAATGTGCTGGAACCTTGTGCCACTCGGCGGCAGGTGCAAGAGCGCATTGCCCGTTGCCGTGTTTTTGTCGGTACGGTTGCCACGCTTTCTTCCAAGACCGAGCTTTTCCGGTTGAAGACTTTTGATGTAGCGATTGTGGATGAGGCTACTCAAATTTTGGAACCACAACTGCTGGGATTACTCTGTACCCGTAATCCTGCAGGCGCGGATGCCATCGGCAAATTTATTTTGATAGGTGACCATAAGCAGCTGCCCGCAGTGGTCTTGCAATCGTCCGAGCAGTCGGAAGTGTGTGACGAAGCTTTGCAGGCCATCGGATTGTATAATTTGAAAGATTCCCTTTTCGAACGCCTTTATAGAAACCTCTCCAGGGAGAGCGCCAATCGCCAGACATCAACCTCTCATCCTTCATCCCTTATCCCTCATCCCTCCTATGACATGCTCTGTCGTCAGGGACGCATGAATATCGAGGTAGCTTTGTTTCCTAATCGTGCTTTTTACGGTGGTCTGCTGGAGCCGGTTGGCTTGCCGCACCAGCAGGGTGAGCTGACCCTTGCTCCTGAATTGTGTGATTGTGAGTTTGCCGGCTTGCTCACTCGTCGTGTCGCTTTTCTGCCTTCCGCAGTCGAACCGCCGGCACAGTCGGCCAAGATGAACCATTCGGAGTTGTGGCGCGGTTGGCAGCGGCTATCTATCGGCAGTATGCGGCTGTTTCCGGTTTCAACCCGGCTGTCACTTTAGGTGTCATCACTCCTTATCGCAGTCAGATAGCCTTGATTAAGAAAGAGATTGCCGCTTTGGGTATTGCTCCTTTGGAGGATATATTGGTAGACACCGTGGAGCGCTTCCAAGGTAGCGAACGGGATGTCATTATCTACTCTTTCTGTGTGAACCGGGCTTATCAGTTGAAGTTTCTGGCAAATATGACGGAGGAAAACGGTACTCGGATTGACCGGAAATTGAATGTTGCCCTTACTCGTGCCCGCAAGCAGATGTTTATGACAGGAGTGCCGCAACTATTGAAACTTAACCCTATTTATGCCGAGCTCTTGTCTGTAGTTTGCCATTCGTAACCGTCTTATTAGTAAATCTTAAATATTCTCTGCTTCTTTATAGAGTTTATTAATAACGCTGTGTGGGATAAACCATTATCTTTGCATTACGTTTTTTTCATAGAGATTTAGATTTAAGGTTAGAAGAATTGTGGAAGTCGTGAGACTTCCCTTTTTTTCATCTTAAATTGTGTTCCATTTACAGTTTTTTGTTTTTGACTGTAATTGAACAAAGAAAAGCCATTTCGTGAGAAAGGGCTTTTTTGTGCGGAGTTTGCAAGGCATGTAATGCAGTTTGCAAACTCCGCATGATTTTGAATATCTATAAAGAGACTTCTGATTAGTCCACTATAATCGGTTTGTACTTCGGAACCAGTGCCTTCATGATGCACCAGCCTATCAGGTAGGACACTGCACATATACAGAAGATGATGAAATATCCGGCAGGCTTGCCCTGAAATCCGAGAAATACCATTTGTGTCTTGTCGGCATAGTCGAACAGCAAACCGGAACTCATGTTGATGAGGAATGAGCTGATACCGCCCGCCATACCTCCGATTCCCACAATGGTGGCAATGGTGCTCTTGGGAAACATATCACCTACCACAGAATAGATGTTGGCCGACCAGGACTGATGGGCAGCGCCTGCAATACCTATGATGATAATCGGGAACCAATAGGCTTGTTCGCCAAATACTTCCTTGTTGCCCAATGGCTGTGCAAACAATGCCAATAGCGGGAACAGTGCAAAGATGAACATGGCCTGCATGCGTGCGGCGTAGGGGTTCTTGCCGGTCTTGTTGATAATGATGGTGGGCAATTTTCCGCCATAGACGGACAACATCGTGATGGCATAGAGCACAAAGATAAGCATCTGTGCCGTGGGAGTATCTGAGGAGAATCCGTAAACGTCCGAAATGTATGCGGGTGCCCAGAAGAGGAAGAACCACCATACACCGTCAGTCATGAATTTGCCGAAAAATACAGCCCAAGTCTGCGGATATTTGAAACATTGCAGGAAAGAAATGCTCTTTTCGTCCTTGGTTGCCGGAGTAGTCGCCTTTTTATCCTCCTCTTTGTCTTGTTCTATATATGCCAGCTCAGCTGCGTTTACGTGTGGATTTTCATCAGGTTTCTTGTACATGAACATCCATAGTCCCATCCAGATGAAACCCAATCCGCCGATAACGATAAAAGCCATTTCCCAGCCGTTGCCCACGCCCATGCGTTGGAAGTAGCGGGCCAGGGTAGGGATACACAATGGGGCTATCAGTGCTCCGATGGTAGAGCCGGCATTGAAGATGGAAGTGGAGAAGGCACGGTCTTTCTTGGGAAAATATTCGGCGGTAACCTTGATGGCGGCAGGAAAGTTTCCTGCTTCACCGATGCCCAGTATGATACGGGCGGCAATGAAGTAGTAAACACTGGTGATGGCTATGGTAGAGGCCAATGCACCGGTAGCACTAATCATGTTGGCGGCATTTTCAATGCCGAGGGTCACTTCTGTGGCAAGTCCGCAAAGGGCGTGCATACAGGCGCCGGTGGACCATACGGCGATGGCCCATAAATATCCTTTCTTCGTTCCCATCCAGTCGATGAAACGTCCGGCAAACAGATTGCCTAAGGCATAGACGATGGAAAAGATGGCCGTGATGTAGCCGTAGTGTGTATCGGTCCAGTGGAATTCGGGGGAGATAAAATCTTTCCAGGTCAATGAAAGAACCTGGCGGTCGAGGTAGTTGACGGTTGTCGCGAAGAATAGCATGGCGCAGATAATCCAACGGTAATTGGTCATCCGCCCTGCGGTGTTTTGAAATGTACTCATGATAATAGATTTATATTTTGATACAAATGTAGGTTTGTGTGTTGTTCGAGGTGTAATATTGGGTAAATTAGGATGCTGAAAATGACAAAAATAGGCATGGATTATTTAAGTCCATGCCTATCGGGCGCTACAGGGCAACTTTATTTCATATCGATGTATTTGATTTCGTCTTTGTCGCTGTATTTCAGGTTTTCACCGCCCATACCCCAAATGAAAGTATAGTTGCTGGTTCCGGCAGCAGCGTGGATAGACCATTCGGGAGAAGTGATGGCTTGTTCGTTGTGCAGCCATATCAGACGTTCTTCCTGCGGTTCGCCCATCAAGTGACAGATAGCGTTGCCGGGTTTCAGGTTGAAGTAGTAGTAAGCTTCCATGCGGCGAGTGTGTGTGTGGGCAGGCATGGTATTCCATACAGAACCGGGAGCCAGTTCCGTGAGTCCCATCTGCAACTGGTTGGTACCACCGTCTTTCACTCTTTCCAGTACATCTTTCACAATCAGCTGGTTTACGATGCGGTCGTTACTGTCCTCCATTTTTCCATAATGGTCGGAGATGCCCAGTGCATATTTCTTGGGGTTGGCTTTCTGAAGCTTGGCATCGGTAGTAATCAGCTGAGTAACATAGGGCTTGTAGGCCGGAGCCGAGTTGATGTAGAACTTGGCGGGATTGGTAGCGTCGTTGCTCTTGAAGGTTACTTCCTTATTTCCGCAGCCTACGTAAAGGGCTTCCTTATACTTCATGGGGTATTCCTTGCCGTCTACAGTAACCACTCCGTCACCGCCGGTATTGATGACACCCAGTTCGCGGCGTTCGAGGAAGTAAGTGATTTCCGGACCCAGTTCACGGAACACTTCCAATTTCAATGTCTTGTTCACCGGCATGGCGCCACCGTAAATCAACCGGTCGTAGAGGGTGTAGGTTACGTTGATTTCATCCGGAGCCATGACTTTGTCCATCATGAATCTGCTGCGTAGAAGTTCCGTGTCATAATGCTTCACGTCCTGCGGATGGCAGGCGGTCTGCACTTTGTAATTCACTTGGGCATTGGCTGCCATGGCAGCTGCTCCCATCATAAATGCAAGTACTAACTTTTTCATAATCCGTTACTATTTAACTTTTAATTTTTGATTGATTTCTGGTATTTGATAATGGCACGACGGTTCATAATCATCAGGAACAATGTGCATAATACAAGGATACCGGAGCCTATCCATTTCAACGAGTAGGTCAGGTGGAAAATGACCCAAGCGAAGGGGCTGGATGCAAAGTCCAGTGCGCCGCCTTCAAAGCCGGCAGGGATATTCACGGCAGCGTCTTGTGTCTTCTCGTATACATCGTGGGCTGCTTGTGTGAAATAGGGGGCGAGGTCTGTTACGAAATAAAGACCGATGGTCAGTACAACGAGTCCGATGATGAATGTCTTTACTACATTTCCTTTCGTGATGGGCAGTACCAGCGGGAAGAGGTAGAACATTCCGGCCAGCGACGCCAAAGGCAGGAACTGGTTACCCGGCAGGATGACAGCCAGCAGTATGGTTACGGGAATCAGCAGCAGGGAAACCACCAGCGTTGCAGGATGGCCGATAACCAATGCGGGGCTCATACCGATATTCAGGCCGACAGCACCTTTGAATTTCTTGGCAATCAGCTCGCGGGTAGCATCGGAAATAGGTTTCAAACCTTCGATGAACAAAGCGGTGATACGCGGAATCAGTTCCATTACGGCGCCCATCTTGATACCCAAACCTAATATATAAGGTATCTTGTCTACCAGTTCCTGGCTGTTCTTGCAAGACAAGGCACCGATACCGCAACCAACCAGAATACCCAAGAACAGAGGCTCACCCAGCAAACCGAATTTCTTCTTCATGCCTTCCGCATCGATGTTCAATTTGTCAAAACCGGGGATTTTGTCCAATGCTTTATTGATGACTACGGCAAATGGTACGAAACCTGCGCAGAAAGGCTGGGGAATGGAGATACCCTCCATCTTGTCGTAGAATCCTTGGAATTTGTCGGCGGTATAGTCGGCCATAATCAGGGTAATGATGTAGCAGATGATAGCGGCGAAGAAGCCCCACCAGATATTGTCGCTGGCAAAATAAACGACTGCGCCGATAAATGCGAAATGCCAGTAGTTCCAAAGGTCGATATTGACCGTACGGGTCGTTTTCGTTAATAACATCAGAAGATTTACTCCCAAACATACCGGAATGATGAATGCACCTACCGATGTGTTATAGGCTACAGCAGCAGCTGCTGGCCATCCCATGTCGAATACTTTCAGCTGAAGACCATAAATTTCAACGACTTGGCTCAGAGCAGGACCGAGGCTGCTGGTCAACAATGCAGTGACAACTGACAGACCTACGAACCCGACACCTACCAGCAGACCGCTCTTTAATGCCTTACTGAATTTAATACCGATGCATACTCCCAAAATTGTAAAGATTATAGGCATCATCACTGCTGCTCCTAAGCCGATGATATAGCCGAAAACTTGTTCCATTCTCTTGTGATTTAATTAGGTAATTGAGCTTGTTTTTGCAATAGTATGAATTAAAAACCGGGTCAAAAATAAGACCTTTTCTCAATTAATCAAACTTGAAAAGCATAATTATTAGTAAATGGAACAATTTTGGACGAAATTGGTCGTTATCGTGCACAAAATTGCTCGTTTTCGTACACGAAAACCAAATAACACATCTTCTACGTTGAAAACTACATATCCGTTTGGAAAGAAAGCATTACTTTTGTTTTGGGAAATAAAACTGTTCTAATACAAAAAATGAATGATTGCATGAAGAAAGATTCGATTTGTAAATTTATTGTATCTGCATGTATTTCGATTAAGAGAGTCGGGGGAGGAAACTAATCCTCGTGTACGTGCCTTTTTCTCCAAATTCGGGTGGAGTGAACTTTCATACCGTTCGCAGTGTTATTATAAAACATTGAAACAAACCGGACTATAATGATATATTTGATTTTTTTATTGGCAATAGGACTATTGGTCGGATGGAGCTTATGGAAAGCTCCATCTGATATTGATTTATGGGGAAAAGATGTGGAGGATTGATAGTTATATTGGTTATATTCTGAAAATTTACGGGCATGCCTATCTTGTGATGGGGGGAGATAAAGGTGTGATGTGGGAATTGTTCTGACCCTACATATCTTGGGTGATAGTTGTTGTCATCACTTCCTGTTCCTTATCACCTCGGGGAGGGAGTGCCCTCTCAAAGAGCAGCGATAACGGCAATGTCCGTAGCATTGTCTACGATATGTGCCGGATGAAACTCTTCCAGTTCTGTGCGGGGACGGAATCCCCAAGTGACTCCGCAGGCGGTGACTCCGGCATTGGCGGCTGTCTGCATATCCACTCCGGAGTCTCCTACATATAGTACGTCTTCACGGGATATCCGGGTGATGTCCAGAATGTCATGCACCACTGTTGGGTCGGGCTTCACGTTGACCCCTTCCCGCTGTCCGAAGACGGCGGTAAAACGTATGTTGGGGAAATAGTGTGAAATCAGTTTCACGGTAGCCGATTGATATTTGTTGGAAGCCACTGCCAATATCATCTCTTTCTCCTGCAACTGTTCCAGCAGTTCGGGGATGCCGGGGTAAGGGCGGCTTTTATCTGCATTGTGCACGTCATAATAAGACACAAACTCCTTGCGGACACGCAGGACGTTTTCTTCGCTCTTTTCCCCTTCTGGGAGGGCGCGCTCGAACAGTTTGTTGATTCCGTTGCCAACCATGAAGTTATAGGCCGATTCCGGGTGGGTGGGATAGCCGAGCGCTTGCAGGGCATGGTTTGTACTTTGTGCCAAATCGGCTATTGTATTCAGTAAAGTTCCGTCCAGGTCAAATATAATCAACTTCTTCATTGCTTTCTCTATTTTTTAGTTTGCTGCAAATATAGGGCTTTTTGCGCTCATGTTCAAATGCTGCCTCGGGTTTCATCAGGTATTTGCAGAATAGCTTACTGCATTCCCGCTGTATGCGCTTTGCAGTAGTACTGCAGATGGGGTGCAGCGTGACTGCAACAGTATTGCAGTGGCACTGCACAAGTGTTGCAGTAGTTTTGCAGTGGGTGATTGGTGTATTTTTTGCCGTTCTTCCCTTTTCTTTGCACACTTTCGGGCTTTTTATGCAAAAACTTCCTATCTTTGCAGCCGAATTTTACTAAAAATAGGTATGAGTTACAATTTGTTGAAAGGAAAAAGAGGCATTATTTTCGGTGCTCTGAATGAGCAGTCCATTGCCTGGAAAGTAGC
>ERZ780067.72-NODE-72-length-62191-cov-11.2957_pt1 | contig 62191 bp, 47 predicted proteins | sample MGYA00511841_ERZ780067 | MGnify/ENA primary metagenome ERZ780067 (study PRJEB29588, sample SAMEA2143295) | human gut metagenome | biome: human gut; feature: human-associated habitat; material: faeces | place: Denmark | collected 2008/2010 ... | reverse complement strand
TTATATGATATTTTGTACAAAATTTCCGGTTGGCATTATTGGCATAGATTGAATCCGCCGCAAGCGCCTTAACCCTAACCCCGGTCAGTTGTTGTTGCAGATGAATACAGTCTTTCAAACGTACTCCTTCGTTAAAAGCCTTAAAGGAGATATGTTCTATAAAGGAGATTCCGTCTATCTGTATATTGTTGACTTTGGCTCCGAATTCAACGGATTTGGTTTCCTTGCCTCTGATAATGGGGCGAAGGTAATGCCGGTCGATACTCACGATACGGTTGGACACTTTTTTGCCTGCAAATAAATTCTTCCCTTGCTCAAGGACTGTCTGTATGACCGAGAAACGTCTTTGGTAATCAGAGGATAGTGCAAGCCTGTTCCTGTAGGATGAATGAAGCTGCTCCAGCTGGTCAAGTAACTTTTCCAATAACTGAAGTAACCTTCGTGTAATCATACGAGTCTGTGATTTCCTGCGTTTACGCAGTTTGCTATAAGCAAGATAGGCACGGCGTACATCAAGATACTTGTTACGGGGACGTTGTATGTGCAAGGTCTGGCAATGTTTGCACAGATGACGATGAAGCCATACAATACCTTCCCATAAGAGTTTGGTATCAGTAGGAAAACGCAGATGACTTTCATAACAGGTGGCATCGGTCATACAGACATGAAGGTTCTCAAGATAAGGTTTCCAATGCTCGGCAAGAATGAGCTGGAGGGACTCAACGTCAAGGCGATTCGCTAGTTCCTGACGAATTGCACTAACGATTTTAGGATTGGTTAGTGGATGAAGCGGATCAATCTGAACACCACAAAACAACTGGTAATGAATATTACCGTTTAAATGCTCAATCAGTTGTGCATCGGAAAAGTTGGTATAGGACTTCAAGACCATCAAGGCTATTTTACCTTCGGGAGAAAAATAACTTTTACGCCCCAAAGCAGAGGACTTCAAATGCATTTGTCGGGCCAGTTCCGAGAAAGGGAATAGAGAATGGAGTCGACCTAATTCACTCGTTGCAAAACTTTGACGATATTTTTTAAGCATATCGAACTCGGTAAAACCTAAACGAGGTTCGATTTCTGAGATTTTTTGTATCTTTACCATGTGTTTTTATTTTAGATTACCCCCGTTTTGGCCGTCAAACCGTTTTTTGGGGGGAATGCTTAAAGATACAAAAAAGGCAACTAATTCGCAATGAAGTAGTTGCCTTAAATTTTATTATTTTAGGAATATCCCTCCCTAAAAAAGCTTGCAATACTTTGAGTACACGTTATACTCTCATAAATCAAAATCTGTAAGAGGTTCCCACCGAGAATGACGCATGAACAGGAGTCAAATCTCCACCCGACCATATATCTTTAGTGTATAGTCGCAAACGAGGTTCGGCAAAAACACCGAATCCCTTAAGCAATTTATAATAAAAATGTACGCCGCCCTCCGCACCAATATTCGTTTTATTAGGCTCTTTTCCGAATGACAACACAGGACCTGCAAACAACTCGACACCAAATTTACGGTCCGGATTATAACCTCCCATAAAATGAGTCACATCAAAGAGATAATCTGCCGATAAACTAATCAACTTACGGGCATCCGATCCATTCTTTCCCGGCAAAGCAACATAATCCAAGCCTATCCGTGCACCGGAACAAGGGAAGAACTGCCGTCCTCCAGAAACTCCTATTAAAACTCCAAGACTGGAACCGTCATCTAATTTCACCCGATGAATAGGCATATTTCCACCTACATTCCATGAGGCAAAATAATAAGGTTCGAATTCACTTCTGCGAGCAGCCAGCTCTTTCAACGTCTTACCACCTGCACGACGGAATTCCAGTCCGACCTGCACACTCATCACATTATCTGCCGTAGAGATGCGAGGCCCCACATAATTATCAATAACGTTGACATCTCTGTAAGAATAAGGAATACGAGAGAAACGAGGTTCTATAAATAATGCCGTATGATCGGAGAAGTAATATTTACATTGCAGCCCTGCCGTCACACCGGCATATGCAGCACCTGCCGCACTAACCTTTATATTTTCATTTTGCCTCCGTACCTTACCTAGTTCCAGACCTAACATCGGAACAATTCCCCAACGTTGTTCATTATCATGCTGCCAGAAAGAAAGAAAATTCAACATACTCTCTATCCGGACTCCTCCTTGCATCGTTCGCTTGTCAGCAAGAGTTCCATCTTCACGCGCAGCCTGCCCCCAACTACTTATACCTGCAAAACCGGAGAAACGTAATCCCCAGAAAGGTAGAAACCATTTACCGGCAGATACACTCATAGTAGGCCCTACCGAAGCTAAAGCCCCCATAGAACGTCCCGAGCCACTCAGGAACTGAAAGCCGACCCCTCCACTGATGAAAGTATTTCCCCAGAATGTTCCATCACCAAAACCGCTTTCTAACAATCTCTTACGATAAGAAGGGCTGAATCGATACGAAGTACCCACCGCAAAAGAGAGCTGTAAAGGAGTTCCCTTACCCTCACGCGAATTAATATAACGTTGCGTATACAGTCGCAATTTAGACTCAGCAAAAACATCAAATTGCTCACCTAGCCTCCAATAAGGACGTACACCGCCTTCTCCTCCCAAATAGGTCTTTCCTGGTTCAAAGCGATGGGTAATGACCGGACCGGCAAAAACTTCCGTACCAAACTTACGTTCCGGATCATAACCGATTACCCAATTGGATATATCAAACATATAATCCAAAGAAAGGCTCGTAAAAGTGTAACGGTCAACCTTAGCATCCGCCAAACGGGTAGCCGCATTGTTGAAGTCAAGTCCTAAACGGAATCCGGAAAGCGGACTAAACTGCCGTCCGACCGCAGCTCCGGTAATGAAACCCGGACGGCGTGAAGTAGGCCGGTTCAACTGTTGCGGCATTGTCATGCCGACAGCATAAGAAGTATAATAATAAGGAGTAAAATCTCCCCTAAGTTTGGCTAACTGCTGCCATTGCGGACGAGTAGGACGACGCAATTCGACCCCTACACTAATATTCATCAGCTTATCCATAAAAGAATACTCATTCACTTTTCCGGAAATCGTCTTCTCTGTAAAGGTATAAGGTACGAAGGACATACGTGGTTCTACGAAGAAAGCCAAGTTCTCTATCGGATAATACTTAAACTGTACTCCACCTGTCCATCCCGTATATGTTTTAGAAATAACCTCCTGCTCATCCTGTTTCTTCATCATCCCCAACTCGACACCGAACATCGGGACAACTCCCCACCGCATAGAACGCGCTTCTTTCTTGAACAACACAAAAGGATTCAACATCACTTCTGCCCGTCCGCCTCCATACAGAGTCATTCTGTCCATACCTGCCTTTTGATTCTCTTTCCACGCATCATACGATCCGAATGCAGATAAGCGGAAACCAAACAGATCCAAAAACCATTTACCTAAGGACACATTAAAAACAGGTCCTGTAGAGCCCAGCAGTCCTTGTTCCCTGGCCAATGAGGAATTTTGCGCTTGAAGTCCCATAGCCGCACTGATGAAAGTATTGTCCAAGAAGTTCTCCTCTCCTGCTTCCGTACTTCCACGCTGCTTGAAGGTACCTAAACGATAATTCATCCCCACACGGGCATTCAATCCCAGATCATATCCGTGCCAGTTATTTTCTCCGGAGATATCGATATTATCGGTATAAAAGGAGATTGCCGGTTCTACAAACACGTCCAGACGCGTGCCGGTGGCCAACTTCATCTGTAAACCTAGATGGAAATCGCCCGCTCTTTTTTTCTCTCCAGCCAAAGAAGCGAGATGTACACCCAGCCCTTCAACCGTAGAAATCTCGAACATACGATAAGGATTATATCCGGCAAAAGCCGTACTAAGATTGAATATATGATCTATACCGAACGAATAATTGCTCCATTTTTCATTATCACTCTGGCGACTGGCGCTTTGCCATGTTCCATAGAGTCGCATTCCGTTTTTAGAAGAAAAGAATTTAGTTGCAGACAGTCCGATTTCCGGTCCGCCGGAAAGATTCATATCCCCTTGTGGAATAATACGGTTGTAACCACCCCAAAAACCGAAGAAGAAGTTATCAAGAAACTTTTTATTGTTGAACTCCATCCCTTTAGGCTGATAACGTTTCTGCATTGAATACTTCATTGCATTGAACTTCACACGATAGGCTGTATCGGCCTGGCTTCTTCGTTGCATTGCGGAATCCTGAGCAGCTGCTGCATCTCGCATCTTTGCAATGGAATCTTGCTGCTGGGCAAGTACGCCGCCCGTAAATATTCCACAACAAATACACGTCAATATATATCTTTTCATCACCATTATTTATCTATTTAAGCTATTCATTTCCTCCCGTAGTCATTGCATCTTCATACCCCATCTTAGCATATTTGAAACAGTCTTCACTGATATCTCCATCCCATTCGGCTATTGAGATATAACTGCTGTCCTTCTTGAAACAGTTTGTCAACGCCTCTTCTGCCTGCATGGCATAAAAGTCTCCTTTACGACAATATAACACCGCTTTCAGATACATCGTCTTCGGATCGTCTGCGGGTAAATCCTCCAATGCTTTCTCCGCTTTTTCATTCCATGCGTGTGTCTTCATCGCCAGACACATCACGACATTATTGAGAGGAGAACTATTCTTGACCAATTCAAATGTTTCCAGACGACGGGCTATTTCCGCATCATTCAATCCGCTGGTCACTTTATAATATCCTCCCAAGCAGAACGCAAATGCCTTTATCTTCTTGTTCTTCTCATTGTCGGGCAGCAATTGTGCCAGACGACTGGCCTCCGAGAAATCTCCCTTCTTCAAATACATGGCAAGTTGATTGGCTACCACCTCCTCAACATTATCAATACCAATCACACGTCCGTCAAACGTACGCTCCACATTACAGCCTCTCACTGAGAAATCAATTAACGGCTTCAATACTTCCGTATCCACCGTATCGCGTTTCAAGTAAGCCACCGCTAAATTATTAGCAGCCAGCACCCACGGTTTTCCACCCGTCAATTCTTGAGAATAGTGATATGCACGGCGATACAGCTCCTCCAATTCCTTAGGATCTTTCACCATATTGAATAAGTGCCAGTATTCATACAAAGCAAAATTCTTTTTTCCCGAATGATAATCAGGATCATTCCGGTAACGATTCAATATTTCCTCCTTCGTCAAGGCACGATAAATTTCTGCGGTATATTCGCACTTCATTGAACGCAATTTGGGAAGATGGCTTTTTATAATAGTACTATAATATGGTAAAGCAGCTACTTGCCGAAATTGCTGGTCTTGGTTCTTCGGGTATTTCTCTACAATTTCGCGAATAGCGGCAGCCTCCGCAGCCAGCGTATCTTGCTCCAGCAAATCCGCTACCTCCAACCAAGTAGCAACTCGCGAATCATTAGGTGTATAAGTATACAAACGTTGCATCGTATGAGCCGGAATAACAGAGTACACCAACGAACGTGCATACGCCAGACGACGTTGCGACAAAGCCATATTAGACGCATAAGAACCTTCCGGTGACGAAACGCTATACAAATGAAGCTCTTTCAAAGTAGAACTTTCGCCATTTACCACCTCCAACAGTTTCGCTTTCAGTTTATTCAACTGTACTTCATTATTAGGATCTTCAGGATCCAATTCCGCCTTCCCCAGTAAGAAGCTCAAAGAAATGTCTTCCACACCGGTACGGCGTTCAACTTTCGGTTTTTCCTCATATTTCTTAGGGTCCAGTTCATACTGGTCGAGCGAATATTCGAGGAAACGTAACGGACGTCTGGGGCTACGGGTAGAGAGCTCCAACAAGCGTTCGTAATAAGGACGCGTATAATCTTCCATCTGCATAAGAGCCAGCACTTGGAAGTTATCTTGCGCATTGGATAGTTTGATTGTATCATTCCACATATAGGAAGCCTTCTCCGCTGAGAGGGGTTCGTTTTCAATGATAAAAGCGTCCAGCGAATCCCGGGTTATATCATATCCCATACGACGGTCCTGAGTCAGATAATATTGCGAACCATCGTATACACGAGGCAGACGATACATTTCAACTTTCTTTCCTTTACTATTATTTATCACGTATGGCTGTACGATCATTCGGGCATTGTCCTTTCCAATACGTGGAGGAACTGCAACTTTCGCTCCGTTCAAAATAATCATATCTCCATACTGATCAGGCGTTTCGGGCATGGACGTAACCTCCGTACGTTGCCCCACAACGGTTACCTGACTAATCATGTGTCCCATATCTACATACGTAGTAATCTCCCGTCGACCACTGATTGCTTCAAATACAGCGGGCGCCGTACTTACTTTGATAACCAATGAACCGGTCTCCGGTAAAGTAATCTGATAAGCTCCCGTCGCATCGGGTACTTCGTACATGGCTGAAAGGGTCAAACTGATATTGTCTTTGTTCAGTGCCGCTTCCATATCCTTTCCTTCTTGAACGGTATTGAAATAATAAATCTTTATGTCACCAATAGAAGAAATATCAAACGGGACAGGTTTGCGTTTCTTCTCGGATGCTTCTTTGTCCAAAATACGTCCCATCACTAATTTGGGGGCTTGCGCATTCAACTGAACACAAGTAGCTAAATAACATATCAATAGAAAAGCTATTCTCATAGCTCCGTTCACCCTTATCAAATTTACTTTCATATCTACAATCTCACTTTCTAACTATCTAATAATATAAGAAATAGAAACCGCTAACTTGGCTGGAAACAATTTATATCCATGCGCATTCGTCTTTCCCGGATTATTTATCAGATAATCCTCAAAATTATCATTCTCATAGTATTGTTGATGCCAGAAACAAACGGCTCCGAAACCTGCCGAAAATTCAAGGTTCAAGCGTTTTCCCAATACCATTGAATATCCCATCGTTATACCAATACCTATGGCATCTCCATCGTAAATATGTTTTCCCAGATGCATATCATAACTCGCACCTAAAGCGGATATACCGATGTATTCACGCACCATAGGACGTCCGTTAAACCAATATCGATACTCCGGCTGTACTCCGATAAGCTTGATATCTGTCCCCCAAGGTTTGTATCCTCCATAGAAACTTAAATCAACACTGGAGCGTTCTCCCACTACAAGTTCACATCCTAAGTTAGGCACTCCTGCCAAAAGTGACAAGCCATTGGTTTTCACTGCTATTTGCTGGGCGCACATCTCTTGTGCTCCAGCTCCAAGCAGCAAAATAAAGAAGAACAGATATTTTACGATTCGTGTCATGTCGTTATTATAACTTTACATCTTTATCAATAGTCGTATTGCTATCCCATGAATTTACATCGACTGCAGATGAGATGGATGCATCTTTTGGCAAGAATTTAACATTCATATTTGTTATTTCTCCTTGCCGTACCGGAATTGTATAACCGGAATATTGATCATAAATAGTATATTTCTTAACCTCTCCAGCTCCGCTTCTCATAACACAAGTCACTTCTTTTACCAGCGTCTGAGTATGAGGAAACATAAAACGAGCTGCCGGTTCACCTGGTATATTCCATGCGACAGAACCATCCACGACTTTATATGTAGAAGTAAATTGCTCTGTTGTAAATGACATACTTCCATTGGCAATTGCCATCCAACCTTTTTTACCGGAAATACAAGTTATTGTAACAGACTCTACAGTATAATTCTTATTAAGAACAGCCATACTCGTCGTATAGAACTTAAAATCCACTCTACCAAAGGCATGTTGAAACTCCAAAGTAATTGGATTGAGTCCCCATTCTGAATATCGAACGAATTTTTCACCTGTATAAAGATAGTCTATTGTATTAGCCATATTGTCAGTATCTAGTTGCCATGGAACAGCCCACTGGGAAGCTCCGGCAATTTCACGATATTCCGCCTTGTCCGTATAAGGATAATACCCATACAAATATAAAGCAGGATTTGCTCGTGATGGATATGTAGCCTGGAATTCCGATTGTAATTCGTCATACCCAGAAACATAGGTATATCGACCATTAAACAAATATTTTTGAAAATCGGATTCAAATTTACAATCACGCAAATTACATGATTCATTCTTCCCTCCATCAACTCCCGGTATTCCATAAATTCCAATTTGAGAGTTGTTCTCAAAAGAGCTCAATGGCGCACGAGTCGAACTTCTAGTAGGATCAACGTCAACCACGATAGACGAAAGAACATCGGAGCTGAATTTCAATTCAGCCCCTCCATTCATTATATCATCAGATTGAGGTGTACCCTCATCATTATCTTTACTACAAGATGTCAGTAAAAATAATATAACCGATACACCTAATATCCATTTATTCATAAACACTTTTTTAATGTTTAATTGACCTCTTGAGTTATATCCTCTCCGGTTTCCCACTTACCCAATGTAGCATGAACCTGGACTATCTGTAATCCATACACTGTCAAAGTGACTTTATATTGGGTATTAGGAGCGAAATCGACTTTACTGTTAATTTTCACAATACCCTTTTCTGGTTTTCCAGTAGGAGTGTTATTCTCGTCAAGGGCTACCAAAGTAACTTCCAACTCATATTCTTTTGTTTTTGAAGGCATTAACAGTACTGTTCCCAATGCTTTTTCTTGACCAAGTTCAGGAACAACAATCGTATCAAAAGAAGGAGTATCTCCATTATACAAAGACAACTCACCTGTTGCACCAGACTCTGTCAAGGTTCCAGCGCCATCTCCCACAACTGTTAAATTAGCCGCAGTAGGAACATTCAAGACTTTTATATCTTGAACAGCAACAGGAACAGGTTTTCCTCCCCCTTCAATTCCTTTTTGAACTACAAAGTTTAATCTAGTCAAGCAATGTTGAAATTTCAAATCAGGAACAGGTGCGTCAACCACTTTACGAAAATATAATGCATTATAACCTGAGTATGTAACACCATCGACCATCTTATCTTCACAAACTGCACTTCCCCACATAATATCAGTCTTACCATCAATTGTATATGGACAAGAAATCGACCTCCTAGCAGCAACAGCAGTTCTAACGACCGGATAACAAGAATAGAAACTATAATTAACTTTAGAACTCATCGGATAGTAATAAGGGCCATTATCAAAAGTCACATCTCCACCACTTGCAACCGTAGCAGTCACAGGATCAGTTTGCCCAAATATATGAGAACTAACCAAGTTCCATTCTGCAGTTTCTGAACGATCTACTCCCCAAATTCCAATTTGTTCACCGTTCCAGGTACCCCCAAGAGCTGCTCTAGTATTATTATACTGTTGCACTGCACTCACCGTAGTTGCCTTTCCGAAAGCTATTTCGACTTCACTATTATCTACCGGTTCTACTGGAGTATTATTTCCTTCTTTTTCGTCAAAACCTTCACCACTTGAACAGCCTGCGAAAACAGCGGCCATTGCCATTACATATAAAAGATTCTTTTTCATATTCATTACTTATTTTACATCATTTGAAAAATCATTATCAGGATCGAACACGATACTTCCTCCATCTTTCCATTCGCCCAATTTAGCAGTAAGAGTTATCTCAGTTAAGCCATGTACCTGAATAGTTACATCGTAAGATTTAGAAGCTTCAAATATTGTGGGAGTCGGTTCACCTTTAGGAGGAGCAACTTTAGCAATGTCCAAATTCAACTTATAAGTATTTTCACGTTGAGTTAAATCTGTTATTATCTTACCATTTTTATTATAATATTGTACAACATCCACTTCAAGGGCATACGATGTTACACCCGGTTCAACCAACAAAGCTTCTCCTACGGGAGTCGCATTTGCAGCACCAGTTGCAGACGCATGGTATTTTCCGATAGTACCTTTGAAATCTTTTATATCCTCAGTCAGGTCAGCCTCTGTGAAAGTAATGTCTGCGTCCAATGCCTGCATAACACCTTGCATATTTCTCTCTTTCAGATATAAGAAAGGGAGAGTCTCCGGTGTAAATTGGTCAAAAACAGCCCCCTTATCAGTATCTGTTACATAAGCAAAAACCAATTTACCTGTATTTCTTGATTTAACACGAATACTCTTTACATATACATTTTCCGGACCTTGATCGCCCATACCCTGTATATTAAAAGTTAAACGAGTCAATAAGTGTTCAAATGTCATTGCTGGTTGATATCCTTTACGAGCAGTATATGCACTATATGCTTTATACTTGTCATCGCCAAGTGCAGCCTCCTGTTCTGTTGACAATTTTGCTTTAGCAATCATAAGATCCTGAGAGCCATCAATTGTAAAGTTTGCATATAATGTATTTGTTCCTGTTTCATAAGTTGGATTTGCTCCCAATGCATCATCTGCATAGTAACCAAAGAAATCATAAGCACCACTACGAGGGAAATATAAAGTCTGATCATTTTCCCATTTAACTACGGTTTCATTGTCACTGGCAGCAATACCAATCTTATCAAAGAAAGTCTTATCACCTGTAATTTTATCACCATAAGTTTCACCAGTAGTTGCGTCTTTTTGGAATGCAAAAATATGCAATCTTTGACCACTCCAAACATTAGCGTCACCTTTCCCGCCAACAGTACCTGCACTTCTTGTCGAAGCCTCAACAGAAGCTGAAGGAGCTACAGCCGACAATAGAATAGGAGCTGCATCAGTACCTCCATTTACAGAATCACCTTGAGGTAAACCATCATTCTCACCCTGTGAACAAGACGCCAACACTCCGGCTGTCATCATTGCATAAAGAAGAAATCGTTTCATAAATAATACAATTTAAATTAATAAATATATTTGAATTTCACATTTTATTTATCTTCAAATTCCCCATCCGGATCTAATATAGTTTCTCCACCCGGTGTCCATTCGCCGATTTCAACATTAGGTTTAATATCAGATAAACTGTTAATTGTTAAATAGATTACATACGCACCACCTGCTACAAAACCAACTCCTCCACCAGGCTCCAAATCAACATCTACAAATCCATGTCCCGGGTCACTCGACTTATCTTCATCCAAAAAGATACGTGCCGAATAAGTAGTAGCAGGCGCTAATAACAAGCTGGCACCGCTATTATCATTCTCATCTTCTTTTCCTAAAAAAGAAGGCTTCTTTTTATCTTCCGCACTTAACTCTGAATACTTCTTGCAGTCAATTACCCGACACCATCCGTCACTCCCTATCTCCTCACCATTCTTTTTCAACAAGTACAGATAGTCTTCACTATTCGCATAAGCCTCCTCCGACGCGTAGTCTTCTCTATTAAAAGATAGCCCTACATGAGGTTTTCCTGCATCATCCGCATCTATATCATTGACAGCAACGGTAAAACGTCCCCGAACTTTAGATTTTACACTAACCTTTTTTACAACCAAACTTTCATTGATAGAAGGTACACTTCCACCCTCCTCCGGACGGCAGATTACAAATCGCAGACGTACCAAATGGTGCTGAAAACTAAACACTGGATTCAAACCATGACTAGCAGAATAGGCGCTATATGCACGGTCCATGATTTTTTGTTTATAGGGATTATTTGCATATTTATCTTCCTGCAATTTGGGATTGGCCACAGAAGACATAAAATCCCTACGCCCATCCAACTCTACATCATAATAAATACGATTCTTCTCCCGAACGCATTGAAGTTGTGTTAAATCCAAATCATCCAGATAATAAGCAAAGAAGTTATACGGCCAATCCGTATGCTTCATATTATAGTAAATATCCTGTGAGCCTGTTTTATCATCAGGAAAGAATGGCATTAAGTTCGAATTATCAACCTTTACCCGAACCTCTTTCCCATGGCTGGAGGATTGTCCCCCATCTTCCGAAAGTCTGTTTGCATCCAATAAACAAATGTCTTCATTTGCCTCACTCCAACGAACAGACAAATCGGTCTCTACATTCTTATTAAATGCATAAACGTAGAACTTCGCATTCTTCCAAAATTCTAAATTTGTTCCACTCTCGACAGCTCCACTTCCACGCGTCAATATATCAAAGCTCGATACACCAAAACCTAAAACGATAGGAATATTCTCCGTCAAAGGTGCATCGTCATCTTCCGGTAACTCGCCCACATACGTACCTCTGGAACAACCGCACAGTAGCAACATACAAAGTCCTACCCACAAGACCTGTCTTACGCCTATATATGTTTGACCTCTTTCCATCATACTTTTATATATCCACATGAATCTCATTCGTTACATCGTCCCAGCCTATTACTCCATCACTACCTGCTCCACCTTGTGCACCGGAAGGAGTGATACGTAAATGGACATCAATAGTCAATTCACCGCTATCTTTCAGTCTCCTTCGCTCATTCACCTGTCCGGTTTCTTCGGTCAAGCCTAATTCCTTGATCTTTCTGGAAAGATTGGCTATACCGTTAGAAATAAATTCTTTTGTTCCGGCCTTCACTGAAAGAGCCAGACAGCAAACTCCCGGTCCCATAATCGCATAATTATCCATACCACCGACTAAACCGAACACATCCATAGAGGCAGTACATTTCAAGGTGGTGCATTTCTTGCCACTTTCTTCCGTTATAGTTTCTCCAGTAGTAGGAACAGGCACTTTCACAATCACCCTTTTCAAAGATGAAGTATTCAACAATCCGGTAGAAAGAGAAAATTCCGGTACAATCCCAGACATTTCGACAAAAATATATTTGATATCTTCCGGTTTCAGCTGTTGTTTATCTTCACCCTCTCCATCCTCTACCAAGTCCAGGTAAAAGTTAATATCAATATGCTGAGTTAAAGAGGTGAAATTGAATGGTTGTTCATAATTATTCCCCGCATTCAGTTCCAGATAATCACAACGGGAAATGATTAATCTACGACCTGCCTCCCATACATGTTCAATGCCGGGATTCAAATCCTTCCATGTATCATGAACAATATCCGTAACACTCTCTAATGCATGATGACGCATTTTTACTTCTTTCATGTGAACAGCATCGTTTTCCTTGAATTCATCCAAATTATGCAATTCAACTCTCGTATCTTTCACTTCCTCCATGACGATATTATCATTCATGTCTTTTACAACATTCCCGTCCTCATCCTTCTTCTCTTTCTTCACCATCGGATATGCCGGATCAGTAAAAGCCATCATCACATATTCACCTCCAGGAAGCTTGATATCAGGCTGATACTCACTCTGAGGTTCGGACTGGTCATCGGGAGTCGTGATGTCGGTATTGTCGCGAGTGGTTGAGCCATCACCCGAAGTTTCAGTATTTCCGTCATCAGGAGTTATTGCCGTTTCTTCTTTGCTCTTCTCCACTTTAAAGTTTCCATCTTTATCTGTCTGATAAACTATATGGCGTGTATTCAGGATACGAGTAGCTACAAAATATAGTTTCTCAGGCGTTTCATCGGCAGATAAGCCCAGTTCATTCCAATTATATGTAACCGAGAACCCGTCCACCACGTGCGGATGTGTAGTTTCATCACACAGATCTACCTTTGTACAACCGACCAAAAGCAAGGAAGCCAATAGAATTTGATATATAACAGTCACTTTCATTACGCTTCACCTCCCTCATTAGTCGTTAGTGGCACGATTCCCTGATCTTTCAAAGATTGTGGTTCGACGGCCTGCGGTTCAGGCGAGTCAGACTTAGCAGGCTGTTTCTCCTGAGCAGGTTGCTGTTCCTCCGTTGATTGTTGTATCTCAGGTGTTTCCACTACTTTCCCAGCTTGCTTTTTCTCTTCCTTTGAATTTTTCTTCTCCAACTTTTTCACTTGTTCCAAAGAATCTTTCATCAACTTATCTTGTCTCTTAAGTGAGTCTTTTATTTGATCCAAAGCTTCTTTTGCCAATCGTATAGAGTCTTTCTGCAACTCTTTCAGATGTTTCGCCCTATCCCGTGCTTCACTAATAGAATCACGCCTCAATTGCTTTTGACGCCTAGCTTCCGCACGCGCATTTATCTTATCATAATCAATTAGTTTATACTTGTTCTTGACAGAAGTAGAGAAACGATAAACAAAAGCTACCCGCAAATCACTGACAACCGGGAAAGGAACTAAATGACCTCCCTTGCTTTTTTCTGGTAAACGAGGATAACAATTACTCTCAGCATCATGCTTATACGCATCATATTTAGTATATACAAATCCGACACTGGCACCTAACTCCAAATCAATGAAGTTCTGGCGATAACCATATAAAGGAATACTGAATCCACCGGATACACCCAAACCGTAAGCAGAACCTTGCATTCCTGTCGAACCAAATTTAAAATTATAATTAGCAACGTCAGCATACACCCCCCAATAATAGGCACGCCAATAACGAGGATGGAAACGTTTAATAGTGAACACTTCCTCTTTCATCCGTTGAAAGAAAGAGGCAGAATCCAGATGATGGAAGTTACGTTGAGTAGTACGGAAATATTTCCGGAACTCCATACGGGCATCAACCAGATTATATACAATGCTAGGTTTATAATTTTGAGAAGTATTCCAGTTGCCTTTGATACCGAGACTTAATGTGTAGTGTTTGTAAGGAGAGCCGAACAAATCGAATTCGGCAGTAACATTAGGTAATAATACAAGCCACTCGACAGCATTTGTTTTAAATGCCCATCGAGACTTAAAAGGCATGATGGAATCCTTATTTTCCACTGCCTTCTTACGCATAGAAGATTGAGCATAGCATTCTACCCCTAAAAAGGAAAAGAATAAAAACAACACACAAAATAGTAGTTTTATTCTAGAAATATGCCAAATCTTTTTGTGCTTACATATAAACGACACCGGCTTTCCTTGTACAAGGAAAGCACTATGCCCTTCGCCCTCATTTCCCATAACCTGCGTCTTACGCGTTTATTTTTGCTTATTTGTTCTACATTGTTCCCTAATACAATGCTAATCAGCAGCAAAAGTAGATTAAATATTACAAGATAACAAATATAAAACTAACTTTTTAATAAAACACAAAAAGAAAAAAGAAAAACAAAGTTTTTCAATCTTTCCATTAGCAGAAAGTAAACGAAAAAGAAGATGCTTGTATGACAAATAGAAAAAAGGAGACTTTCTTAAAGATAAAAGAATAATAGTAAAACAAGGTTGCAGGCAATCACTGCTCCGAAGCCTCCCAAAATCCAAGGACGAAGTTTACTTCTTTTCCCGGCAAAAAATAAGGCATAAAACATATTCACCAATATATTACTTACAATCGCCTGCATACTGCAAGCTGTAATAATCAGTACGGCAACGCTCCCCGTATTTTGCAATAAGTTCAAAATAAAAGGGGTTATATCGCTGAAACCGGATACAAAAGAGAGCAAATTCAATCCGCTTGTACCGGCGTAAACCAAAGTATAATGTGTCAAAACCGTAAATACGACAAATAATACAGCAAAGATCAACGCAACCTTAAATTCCAATGGATTGCTGCTATCATCCTCTTCCGACTCGACAGAAGTATCTTTAGGAAGTTTCTGCCGTGAATGAACAAACCAACCTACTATCGCGGATACCACTGACATTATCAACAGGTACGGATAAATAGAAAGAAAGATTTCCCTGCTAAAAATAAGTATCAGTATCATAAAACGCAAAAACATCATACTGACCGCCAATAACATGGCTGCGACGTACTCCGTAGCCTCTTGCTCCGAAGCTTTCCGACTTTTACGTGCAAGTACCGAAATAGTGGCTGTACTACTATACAACCCACCTATAATACCGGACACCAAAGTACCGGATTCATGAAACACATACCGCTTCAGCAAATAAGAAAGGTAGGAAATACCTGAGACGACCACTGTTGCCAACCAAATAGAATAAGGAGTCAGATTTATATCCGGAATCAGGTTTTTATGTGGAAGCATAGGTAATATAATACCACTAATAGCCAAAAACTTTGCCAACGTAATCATTTCATCATTTTTCATCCGCTGGGCAAATTCCGTAAAGGTATGCTTTAGTTCTGTAAGCAGAAGTACCGTCACAATCACCATGACATAAAACCAGGAAGGTTGGGTGGACACAATGGGAGCCAGACAATAGGTGATTAAGGCGATAATAATAGTCGTCACGCCAAAAACGTGAAATTGAGCCTGCTTCACATAATAGTTCAGTCCCAGCAACAGTCCCAAAACGGCGCCTCCTCCCATAAACAAACGCATCCCCGTAGGGTCCAATATATAAAGAAGATAGCCTAATATACCGATGAAAGTAAATGTACGGTCAGTACCGAAAAGAGTTGTCTCCCCTTCACGCTTCAGACTGATACGGCGCTGTGAGAGTCCGATTAACAAAGAGAATAAGGTCACCAGAATAAAGGTAACCAATTCTCGTGGCACATAACCATATAACTGTTCCATATACTACCCTTTTTATTATAAGAACAAATATACGGTTTATTTGTTAACGTTCACCACATCTTATACGGTTTTTTCATTAGCTGGGAATTGTAATAACGTATATCGCCCGTCACTTCTTCACCGATAAAGTCCGGCTTCACAAAGGCCTCATCTTCAGAAGCCAGCTCGACTTCCGCCACCACAAGCCCCTCATTCTCACCATAAAACTCGTCAACTTCAAATATATGCCTGCCGCTACGCACCAGATAACGGGTCTTGTCAATAATTCCCGGTTCACACAATTTCATCAGTTCTTCCGCCTCCGGCAAAGACAGTTCCTTTTCCCATTCATAACGACTTGTACCGGAAGCGTTGGAAGCCCCCTTGATAGTCAGGTATCCCTTATCATCCCGGATACGTATCCGGACAGTCCTTCCACGAGCACTGCTGATATATCCCTGCACAATACGACTTTTCGCAAATGCCAACGACTTATACTCTCCGATAACTAAAAATTTACGTTCTATTTCTTGTGCCATGCCACAAAAGTAATCATAAAAATCAGAACCTTGTCATAAATTCAATTACGATTTTATCCTGCTCCGATTCTTTCGGGATACCGTTTTTTTTATAGAAATACTTTTCGAAGTTCAAACGAAGGTCGGCAATGAAAGCTTTTGAAAGGCTAAGTGTGATCCCACCCGTGACACGATGGCGTGCATAATCGTTTATAACCAAGGCATTTGTCGTCTTATCTATTTTGCCGTCACTATGATCCGTCATCATGTCATAACGTGCAAGAAAAGAAATTTTATTGAATACTTTCTTCAAAGGTAAGTCGTAATTGACAAAGCTATTCACAGCGTGCACATCTTTAAACGTCTCATGCCCGTACATTTTATATAGATATTCCGCTTCAATATGAAAACGATTATTTTGATAGTAAATACCGGCATCATACATATTAATCCGTACGGATTCCGGCTTTATCATCTGGGTGCTGAGTGTTATATTCCAATTTTTGCCGGGCAATAACTGAGCTTTAACCGAGTAGTTCAATGTTTTATGCCATTCTTTCTGATTGGTAAGCCCCGAACCGTTAAATAATCCGGCCTCAAGAATAAACGGGAAGCCACTCGTATGTTTATAAGCAGCAGTGAACCCGACATCACGGACATTTCCTACTTGCTTGGCTATGAATGAACGATTGGCAAAATACTGTTGGTGAGGAGAACGATGAGCATCAATCGTAAAAGGTACCCGCATTTGCCCAATCGTGAAATTAAGATCTTTCATCGGAAAGACACGTGCATACGCATCCAGCATTTTAATAGAGCCCTCGTCAGAAAGGTCGATTTCCGCTTTATAAGCAACCAAAGGATGCACATTTCCCGAAACACTAAAGCGCGCGTTACGTACTTCAAAACGACTTTCCTCTGTTTCTGTCTGGAATTCGTATTTTCCCCGAATCGTTCCGTGAATCTCGGGCAAATAGTCTTTCCATTCCATCGTCTGCTTATCTAATTTTTTGCCATCTCCGGCGTCTTCTTTAGCCTGTCCGAAAGCTGTTGTCGCCAACAATAATGTTACGACTGTTGTTGTAATTCTACTCATTTCAGTTGTTTGCTACTTAATCCGCAGCAAAAGTACAACTGCAAGGATACACAAGAATGACAATCCGGTTACAGTAGTATTACAAAAAACTCACCACAGATTACACAAACCTGTGGTGAGATTATCAGCCGAAAAAGGAAAAGGCAATCAGCATAATCAGTGCCAAAATAATTAATGAGACAAACACTATTTTGACAACCTTCTGGGCCTGCTCTTCTTCCTTCTTACTAATCGCTACTTTTTTCTTACCCTTGCCCATAATAGTTAGCTTTAAAGTTCAACGCTAACAAAGTAAGGACAAATCTTTTAACTTTCCAAAAATAACAGTTGCTAATTTTGTATTTTATGATTCCTGTGAAGAGAATTCCATCAGATAAGCCTTAATAAAATCCTCTATCTTACCATCCATCACTCCGTTCACATCCGAAGTCTGATAGTTGGTACGATGATCTTTCACACGGCGGTCGTCAAATACATAACTTCGGATCTGCGAGCCCCATTCGATCTTCTTCTTTCCCGCTTCCACCTTCGCCTGTTCTGCCATACGGTGCTGCAACTCTTTATCATATAAGATAGAACGCAACTGGCGCATTGCATTTTCACGGTTCTTAGGCTGGTCGCGGGTTTCCGTATTTTCAATCAGAATCTCCTCTTCCTCACCTGTATAAGGATCTTTATATTGGTAACGCAGACGAACTCCGGATTCTACCTTGTTCACATTCTGACCGCCGGCGCCACCGCTTCGGAAAGTATCCCAAGAGATACGTGCCGTCTCAATATTCACCTCAATACTGTCGTCTACCAACGGGGTGACAAAGACAGAAGCAAAAGATGTCATACGTTTACCCTGTGCATTGTAAGGAGAGACACGTACCAGACGGTGCACCCCATTTTCTCCTTTCAGATAACCGTAGGCAAAATCCCCTTCAATATTGATCGTACAGGTTTTGATTCCGGCCTCATCACCTTCCTGAAGGTTGGCAATAGTAGCCTTATAGCCATTTGTCTCAGCATAACGCAAATACATACGCATCAACATAGAAGCCCAATCCTGACTCTCCGTACCACCGGCACCGGAATTGATCTTCAACACACAATCCATTTGGTCGGCCTCATCACGAAGCATATTCTTGAGTTCAAGCGCTTCTACCGCCTCACGCGCTTTCGCATAAGCAGTATCCACATCTTCCTCTGTTACCAGTTCCTCTTTATAGAAATCAAATGCCAGCTCAAGTTCATCTGCCAATGTCTTGAGTTCGTTGTAGCCTTCAATCCACTTTTGCAGGTCTTTCACCAATTTCATTTGAGCTTCGGCCTTCTTCTGGTCATCCCAAAATCCCGGAGCTTGTGTTCTTAATTGCTCTTCTTCGACTTGAATTTTCTTCCCGTCGATGTCAAAGATACCTCCTCAGCGCATCAGTGCGCTCTTTCACGTCTTTAAGTTGTTCAATAGTAATCATTTGATTTACATTTTTATTATTTACAAAATTCAGATATCGGGGGACAAAGATAAGCAAAAATCTGCTACCTTTGTTTTTGTTATTAAAATGTTGTCATATTATGAACAAACTATTGAAACTTTCTTGCTTGTCACTCTTCCTGGCATAATATCTGGGTACTTCGAACATGACACCGGAGGAACTGAAAAGTGAATTCTATCGCTTGGCTTGTACTTTCTACGTATCTCCAGGCAACGAACGTACGTATGTCGTACTCTCCGGACTGAATGAGAATATGCCGGAATCGGAGGCTGCATTCAAACTGGCTAAAGACGGATTAACGAACCGCCTGCGTACCGAACGTATCATCAAAGGTGACATCATCTGGAGTTATATCAATGCACAGGACCTAGGCCAAAACGTAGACCCGCGTATCAAGCTCTACAATGATATACAGAACATGACGCTGAAAGACATTGCCGATTTCCAAAAGCAATGGGTAAAAGGACGCACGTATGTTTATTGCATTCTGGGAGATAAGAAGGATTTGGAACTGGATAAGCTGAAAGCTGTAGGTCCTATTGAAGAATTGACACAGGAGCAGATTTTCGGATACTAAAAAGGAACGAATAAACTAAGTATGTCCTCTAAATAAGTTTATACTATCAAAATCAAGAAGTTTTTCTTTATAAGGAATTTGTAAAAATGAAAACAATACAAACTAATTAGGGAGATGTACTTATAAATAATAAACGGTGAACAACTCTGCCAATTGCACAGATTTTGTTCACCGTTTTATTGTTTGCGACTTATCGTTTACGGTTTACCGTTTCATATTTAACGTTCACCGTCACCGTCCATCTCTTATTTCTCATTTTCTTCGTACATCTTTTCAATCTGCTCACTATAATTCTTGGCAACTACCGACCGTTTCAATTTCAACGTATTAGTCAGTTCTCCACGTTCCATACTGAACGGTTCGGGAAGCAGAGTGAAACGTTTGATTTGCTCATAGTGTGCAAATTGCTGTTGGAGTGTATCAATCCGTGCACGGAACAATCCTACAATCTTCGGATGTTTCAACAATTCCTCCATATCTTTGTATTTAATGCCTTTTTCTTCCGCATACTCTTTCACAAACCCATATACAGGAACAATCAGAGCGGAAACAAACTTACGCTGATCGGCGATAATGGCAATCTGATCGATATAACGGTCAATAACCAGCTTCGTTTCCAAAGCTTGCGGAGCGACATATTTACCGTTCGACGTTTTGAACAAGTCTTTAATGCGTTCCGTCAAGAAAAGCTGGCCATTCTTAAAGTAGCCTGCATCTCCTGTGTGGAACCATCCATCCGGTTCAATAGCTGCAGCGGTAGCTTCCGCTTTCTTATAATAGCCTTTTGTGATAGATTTCCCCCGAAGCAGGATCTCATTATCTTCACCTATTTTCACTTCAATTCCCGGAAGTACGACACCTACCGAACCGATATCATAGCCAACCGGCAATGTACAAGATACAGTGGCCGTCGATTCCGTCAAACCATATCCTACCACCATATTGATTCCTACCGAATGGACAAATTCATTGATTTCATCGGGAACGGCAGCACCGGCAGTCGGGAAAAAGTTACCGTTCTCAATACCGATTGTTTTTTTCAGTAAAGAGTAGATTGTCTTTTCGTAGAATTTATATTTCAGTTGATTCATCACCGGAGGAGTCTTACCCAAACGCAGATAATCCAGATTATGGATTCTACCTACCCGGATAGCATCCAGCATCAGTGCTTTCTTCAACCCTGTTGTTTCATTTATTTTCTCCTGTACACCTGCATATACTTTCTCCCAAAAACGGGGAACACTACACATCAGTGTCGGACGAATTTCCTTAATCGTTGTCTGAATATCCGCCGGACGGAGATTGATACAGATCTGCACTCCTTTATGAATACAGAGATAACACCATGCTTTCTCAAACACGTGTGTCAAGGGGAGGAAGTTCATAGATACATCCTTATCCGACATGGTCGTCAAACGGTCATCGTGTGTATGAAACTGTTCCAAATAACAGGAATGATGAAGCATGACGCCCTTCGGCTCACCCGTTGTGCCGGATGTATAGAGAATGTTTGCCAAGTCATCGTATGAAGCCCGTTCGGTACGCTCTTCTACCGTATCATTGTGAGGTAATCCCTCTCCCATCGCCATAAACTCATCAAAATAGATAGACGATACGTCGCGGGGATCTTTCACTACCGAACGGTCAAAAATAATCAGTTGTTGCAGAGAGGTGCAGAAACCAAAGATGCTGAAAGCAGCATCATACTGGTATTGCTCGCCTACAAAAAGGAAACGAATCTGCGCATCATTAATGATATATTGCGCCTGCGCAGGTGAACTCGTTGCATAAAACGGAATGGTAACCGCCCGGTTGGCAAATGCACCAAAGTCTACATAGAACCATTCGGGTTTATTCTGTGAAAATATACCGATATTCTCTTGTTCTTCCACTCCCAATGCCACGAAAGCATTAGCTGCTTGCCGTACTGTTCCGGAGAACTGCTTCCATGAAATAGGAATCCATTGAGCTGTCTCATAGTCACGGTATTTTAAGGCTACCTTGTCGCCATATTTTTCGGCCTGACGATGGACCAGGACAGATAAATGATGATAAGTCATACTCTTTGTATTAGTAAATATGGTACAAAGGTATTAGTTTTATTTGAAACTATTGCTCAAAACGACTATCTTTGTGCAAAGATTAAGATATAGATAAAAGATTTGCACTATGAAATATGATATTCCATATATGACAACAGAGGCTGTAAGCCTGCTTAAATCACTGATTAGTATTCCTTCAATCAGCCGGGAAGAAACCCAAGCTGCGGATTTCCTGCAAAACTATATTGAAATGGCAGGTATGCAGACGGGACGTAAAGGAAATAATGTGTGGTGCTTTAGTCCTATGTTTGATCTGAAGAAGCCGACTATTTTACTTAACTCCCACATAGACACAGTGAAACCTGTTAACGGTTGGCGGAAAGATCCGTTCACTCCACGTGAAGAAAACGGTAAGTTATATGGATTAGGAAGTAACGATGCCGGTGCCAGCGTTGTTTCGTTATTACAGGTGTTCCTGCAACTATGTCGCACTTCGCAGAAGTATAATCTGATTTATCTGGCCTCTTGTGAAGAAGAAGTTTCTGGAAAAGACGGAATTGAGAGCGTATTGCCGGGACTTCCTCCAGTCTCATTTGCCATAGTGGGCGAACCGACAGAGATGCAACCCGCCATTGCCGAAAAGGGATTAATGGTATTGGATGTTACTGCCACAGGTAAGGCGGGACACGCAGCGCGTAATGAAGGAGACAATGCTATTTACAAAGTATTAGATGATATTGCCTGGTTCCGTGACTATCGTTTTGAGAAAGAGTCACCCTTGTTGGGTCCCGTAAAGATGAGTGTCACTGTCATCAATGCCGGTACACAACACAATGTGATTCCCGACAAATGTACTTTCATCGTCGATGTCCGGAGTAACGAGCTTTACTCAAATGAAGAACTGTTTGCTGAAATCAAAAAGCATATTTCCTGTGAAGCCCAAGCCCGTTCATTCCGTCTCAATTCTTCACGAATTGACGAAAAGCACCCATTTGTACAGAAAGCTATGAAGTTAGGACGCGTTCCTTTTGGTTCTCCAACATTGTCCGACCAGGCCTTAATGTCCTTCCCATCGGTAAAAATTGGTCCGGGACGTTCGTCACGTTCACACACGGCAGAAGAATATATCATGTTAAAAGAAATAGAAGAAGCGATCGGACTTTATTTAGAGCTATTGGACGGACTTCTGATTTAATAAAAGTCATTGGTGAATTGATAGTGGTTATCCTATTATATAGTTTCTCAACTATCAATTCACCCATACAATAAAAACAAAGCAACGATTATTCAAACAACTTCGATAAAGCTTCCTCCAGTTTTTCACCCCTTAAATTTTTGTCTATAACAATTCCCGTAGGATCTACAAGAAAAGTTCTGGGTATAGCATGGATACCATATATATCAGAAGCATCCACATCCAACAATTGTACCCAATTCATTCCAAGTTCTTCAACAGCAGCCCTCCAAGGTTTCAGTTTCCGATCTGTGGATATGCTAATCACCTCAAATCCCTTAGAAGCATATTTTTCATAAGCAGCTTTCACATTGGGCATTTCATGCCGACAAGGTCCACACCATGAAGCCCAAAAGTCAATCAAGACATATTTTCCTTTACCCACATAATCAGACAAGAGCTTCATGTTGCCAGCATTGTCTTTCACTTTAGCATCCGGGAAACGTTCGCCAATCTTTATCTTGGCATCCATTTCCTGCCGTTTCTTTTGTTCTTCACGCTGTTCCGGAGTCATTTTATTTTCAAGTTCCGCCTTCATTCGGAGCTCTGCTTGGTTCTTCTTTTCCACAATATTTCTCACCAAATTATTTTGTGAAAACAGAGGCGAAGCTTCTTTCATCAGAATCTTCATATCATCAAAAGGCATCATCATACCTCCAACGGAGAAAAGATATACACCCACTATACTATTCTTATAATCCTTTATACAATGTGATACTGAATCCATTTGTGCAAGAAATAATTTATTATTCCGATCAAATTCCGCTTTAAATACAGTATCATTCCTCATCTTATCCGAAAATACTTCCGGTTTCATCCCAAGCATTAACTTATAAATATCATTCGATGTTTTCAACATATTATCCATTATTAGCTGCATACGATTTAAAGCTATATTCAATGAATCATTTAAAGGCGTTCCCCCTCTCTTATTCGCAGCAATATTTACTGATATTTCTCCTTTTTCGAAAATCAACGGATAGGTTTCTCCATCCATATCCTTGATGATTGCAATATCCGGCATCTGATGTACACCAGAAAAAGAGAACTTACCTTTTTCCACTGTTGTACTGTCCAAAACGACTTCTTTGGCTTTCTCTCCATCTCCCATCAGGCATAAATACAACAATTGATTATTCAATTCCTCATTAGCAATACCTCGGATAGAGAATTTCTCTTGGGCAGAAGAAAATATAGCAATAGCACAAAAAGTGCATAAAATCATAATTCGATTTCTCATACGGAATAAGTTTATATCAAAAAAACGGTTCACACTCATGTTCAATACCTGCTATTATCATTTCAAATTCTGATAATCATTTGAACTAATAATAGATCTTCTTATTTTTCTTATCGGAAACGACCTGATAATCTTTCACCTTTACATTAAAATATGATTTAGACTTTCCATCATCATTAGAAGGCAACTGTTCTTTATCTTTTTTGTGCGGCAACTCAAGAATATCTATTTCTTTCACACTCTTCTTCAGTTTCGGGAATAGAAGACTGATATAAATATATTTATGATTAAATCCTTTGACAGCCAATAGCCTCCCCATCGGAGCTCCACCATCATATCCCCGCACATTATACTCATCGCCACTTTTCTTATCGATAATCTTAAATCCCGGACTATAATACAACCATTGCCAATCCCAATAAATAGGTTGAATGAATGTCACTTTAGTATCATTTTTTCTCCTTTCAATCGAATATAAAGAAGGACTTGTAGACATCCCATTCTCATACGCTTTCTCATACACTTCTTCAGGAACTACAACTATACTATCACTAGGAAGCATATAAGCTTGTGCATATAATTCTTTATCACGTTTCTTCTTTTGCTCATATTCTTTCAACCGCTGTTCACCTCTTTTTACTCGTTCACTTTTCTCCGGCATTATCTCTTTGAACATCTCTGTCTGGAGTTGCTGCACTAACAACGGCATTGCCTCACGCATAACAATCAACGAAGCCTCTTTATATTTTTTACCTACGGGAGATTCATAAAATGCAACAACAGCTTTTAATTCTTCCAATGTTAAATGCTTCTCATAAACAGGCATATACATTTCAAACACCTTATTTTCTACTTTCTCTTTCCAGTTTTTAGAGAACTCATTCCAATAAGCCTCATCCTTTTTCGGCGCATTTAATTTCATTATAGATGATAATCTCTGGAAAAAGTCATCCGTAGTAGTCGAAGTACCAGAAAAATCCATGATTTTATTCAACGTTTCTTTGTACTCATCTGTCGCATTTGTATTTTGTGCAGAAGCTGGTAAAGTTAAAGTAAACAGTGCAATCATACACATCATTACTTTGGGAAGGAAAATGTTTTTCATAATTATCTGATTTTATTTATGGGATTTATATTGATTCCATGTTTCATCTTGTATTACTATACAAAGATATACATTAAATCAACATCATTCAATAGTATATTACAATCTATAAGGTTACCATTCACGCTCTCTATAAGGTACAGACAAACGAAATATCCCCTATTCATCTATAATTACAACATCCAAGCACCTATTTTATCAGGGCTACTTTGAACAATTCATTTCATCTTTTGAAACGATATTATTACCTTTTTCATCCAAAACCGCCTCTAATAATTTTATGAAATAGGCACCCGTTACCGGTCTTCCCCATGATGTGACTCTTGTTTTCTGATTCACAACATTATAAGTGTCTGCCATTGGTACACGCCATTTGTTTTCATTCATATAATTGTAAAGCGGAAGAATAAACTCACGAAACATAAGTCGGTCATTTTGCAATGCAGCCGTCCATACAGTCCAATCAGCTTTCGCATAATCAGTTTTACTATGCAACGGACAACCGTAAGTATTCAATTTAGTCCTATAAAAAGCAGTTTCCAATTCTACTACTCTATCCGGGAAAACATGAAGGTCAAGAAGTTTATCCCAAATCAAGTTATATTTTTGCCCCCAGCTATCCGTCTGGTCAAAAGCCAAACGATAATGGTCCCCGTCAGAAGCCTGCTTCTCCCATTCCTCGACCATTCTTTTTGCTGCTGCCAAATATTTTTCAGCATCTTCCTGTTTACCTAGCATTTTTGCCAGAAGAGCATACGATGCAATACCAAGAATTCCTTTGGCAGACAAATTAGCATTATGAGAATAGCGGCCGGCAAAGCTGTCAGTATCAACCTGTTTACCGGTATCAACCCCGTTCTCCATCAAATAACCCGCCCATTTGGAGAGAGTCTCCCAATGAGCCTTTGCGTAAGATGCATCTTTTTCCGCTTTAGCCATAGCAGCCACCATAATCAGCATATTTCCGGCATGTTCAACCGGCAAATCTCCCCCTTTCGCTTGTCCGTTTACAAACGGATAACCGCCCAAATCATGAGCAGGGAAAGGCTTATTCCATTTACCACTCTCACTATAATAGAAGAAAGGATTCAACATTGCTTTCAGCAGATCGGGATTGTAACAAAGAAATAGCGGTGAAACAGCATAATAAATATCCAGCGACCCCACCAACGTAGTAAAATAGAGCAACTCATCACTCGAATTCTTAGACATCTGGAAAGACGAAACGGCCTGACGATATGCCGAAGCACACAGTTCTGCGTACTCTTTACCACCGACACGGCAAGCATTTTCCATCAATTGCCTGTCAAAAGCATAGCACCTTGCCATTGTTTCTTTATATACTTTCTCCGCGTCTTCATATAACCCTTCTATCGTTTTATCTCCGTCCTTATTCCAATAAGGTCGTAGGTCCTCACCGAAATAAGCCATTGTATACAATCCATCGAAAGCCGCAATCAGATGTTGGGGAAACTCACTATTCATTTCCAGCTTCTGTGCTATTGCCGCATAACGTTTTTCATTCGACCGACGCATTCCTTTCAAATCACCTTCTTTCATAAAATGCGCCCGCATCTCTGCTGCATCCCCTTGTGCATAAGTAACATTCTCTTTCGCTCCTAAATAGAAATATCCCCAGGCCGGAGCATCCTTCAGCTTATCTACCCATAACTTCTGATTCTCCCGACCAGTCTTCATCATCACCCAACCGTCTTTTTCATACATCTCCGTAGACTGTCCGGCACGAAAGGCTTTATGAGGATCCATTTCAAAATAAATAGCGACATCATGCTCCTTACCGTCCAAGGCCTTAGCCTGATAAGAAATATAATTAACCGGACGACTTAACAGTTCCAAATCATCCAATAAATAAGGAGCCGTAAATGTCAGTTTCAATTCCACATCTCCACAATCAAAAGTATAATGTGTTTGGGTAGCCTGCACATCCACTGATTTCTGCCCGGCTTCTTTCAGCTCACCATACAGCCCAAAATCTGCAAAGGAAGTACCTCCCCAATTCACGCAACGGGCCGCAAACAAGGCTTTTCCATCTTTCATTGTTTCTAAGATAGAATCCGGGATCTGCACTTTCACGTCGTTGCGTGCCTTCGTTCCCGTACGAACAAGCTCCTTTCCATTAATAAGCAGTTGCATACCGTCATTATACGAATAACGCACAAAAAGTTGTCTATTTTTCACTAAGGAAGGATCGAATGAGACTTCCCTCCTAATCCATAGCCTATTAGTATTCCAAGGAGTACCAACACTCGGTCCGCCTTCCGTGCCAAAAGCAGCGTTTCCTTGTGCCCATGTGCTATCATTGAAAGCAGCCATTTCCCAACCCTCTTCCGGTTGTTCTGTTGTATATTTCCCAATCCATTCCTTCTCGTTAGAAACAGGAGCTATGCCTTCTACCAATATTCCCGGCTCCTCTGCAAATAAGCCGAAATCAATCAATGCACTACCTTTTTTATTCTCACAATGAGCTGCAATAAGGGCTTTCCCTTCCTTCATTGTATTCAAGATAGAATCCGGCAACTCGACTTTTAAATTTGCCGCTGCGCGGTCCGCACTTACGACTAGTTTTCCGTTAATATATAATTGAACTATATCATCATACGAATAACGCAAATATATTTTCTTGTTCTCAAGCAAATATGGATCAATATCCACGATTTCCCTCCGCACCCATATATCAGTTGAAAGCCACTGCGTTCTCGTTTCACGTCTGTCGCGTGTACCGAATGCACCTTCATTTACCTGCCAATATTGATCATTAAAATCAGGTTGCTCCCAGCCTTCATCCGGTCTAAGAGAGGTGTACTTTCCTTCCCAACTTTCATAATCGTATGCCATTGTTGCAATGGCTTGCATAGGTAGTTCACGTCTACCCATAAAGCGATACATCGTTCCGTCCACCCGCAGGAAACCGACAAAAGGAAGATTTTTTCCATTGGTAAAAATCATATTCTTCTCTGTCAGCTGATCTGTTGTCGACCATAAACGCAGATGCGGGTGGAGCATTAATAGCGGATAAGCAGGTACACGCAGGTCATTTTTAATGGTTTCGTCAGAATAAGGAACACTTTTCGAACAGGCTGCCAACAGGATAGCTAACGAATAAAGGATATACTTTCTCATAATTGTTTTTTGTTACAAATAATATATTGTCAGGCACTTAGTCCTAACTAACTTTCAATTTACAGTTTTGCAGTTAATAACGACTGCTATGGATACAGAGAGATAGAAAAAATATCGACATATAGTTAATAAAGCACTTTAAACGAGCCATAAGGAGAACTACTATAAACAAACAGATCCTATATTGGAATCACAAAATAAGCTAAGGCAAGAAGCATTATAGATATAACATATCCTATCCTTTCTATTTTGCTATGCCGAAACAAATAATTAAATACAAACAAAGCAATAACCCAACCAAACACTATTTTAATTAAATCATAATGTTTCTCCAAAGGATTCCAAATATAAAGGTATACATTAAGGAAAAACATTATGAATGTCGCATAATTACATACTATATTCATAATATTAAAAGTTCACACTCCTTTTTGAGTTGATATTTTATCCGTTTGATTAACATTGAATTTACTTTTGCAGGCTTTTCCAGAAGTATCTTTGCCAATTCCGAAGCCTTCTCTGTATTACCTATGCATTTATACAGTTCATACAATTGATAAAGAGGCAAAAAACGACTAGGGCACATATACGAGGCACTCATATAGTATTCTTCAGCCTGTTTATAATCCTTTTTTTCTATATAAATATCACCCAATAATAATTCAAGATCATAATCTGCCCAATACTTGCGACACTCCAACGCTACTTTTAAAGCCTTCTCGTATTCTTTGGCTTCCGTGAAAACAGCAGCATAATTATACAGGAAATAAGGATTATCTTTGAACCGATGTTTCAGACTCACATAGTACGGAAGCGCCTCATCATACGAATGACAAAGAGCTAACTCCGAAGCCTCCTGCCAACTGCGTTCCGACTGTGTACGTGCGCCCAGCCTAACCTGTCCCCAAAAGAAGCCCATCAACGCTGCGGAATATATTATATTCCTGCCCCATGTACCTATCTTTATCCGCTTCAAATAATCAACAGTCAACATGAGAACGGCAAGAAATGTCACCATCCACGTAAAAGGATACGTAAACGGATAGGAAAAGAAAGAGAATACGCCTATTGATAGCAAAATATAAAGAGCTATTTTCTTTTCCTGTGTAGGATTTTGCCTATAACAATACACAAGCGCCCCCACAATACCCAAAAGCAAAGCCAATCCGACAATACCGAAATTAATCAGAACTCCCAAATATTCATTAAAAGGCTGCTTTACATTATCCGCTAACATTGCATAGCGATTTTGCGAACCATATTCTTTGAAGTAATCCGCCTGATAGTCCATATATTTAGCCTCGAAACTTCCGCTGCCATGCCCCGTCCAAAGAGCATCTTTCACCATTTCCAAGCCACACCGCCAAATCAACAACCGACCATCTGCCGAATCTTTTTTCAACCAATAGGAGCCGATTATTAACAATCCTATCATAGATACCGATAGTAAATATCTCCACAATCTCCCATGAACGAATCTTCCACACAAAAACATGATACATACCGCAATGACACTTACCATACCAGATCGCGAATGAGATAAAAATACCGCCAACACCATCACTCCCCCTGCCAGCCATCCGGCATATCGAATATACTTATTTCTATGTATGATCAGAAAAACGACAAAAGGCAATCCGGCACAAAGGCAGGCGGCAAATCCTGCCGGATTATCAAAACTACCGGTCACACGGAAGGTTGCATGAGAAGGAAATAAACCTACGTATTGCAATATTCCATAAACAGCCTGCAACCAACAACTGGAAACAATGATACTCCCCCATATCGCCATATCCGCCACTATGGATTTACGCTGCAATGCCAGAAATGCAGCACACACCAGCATCCATAACAGTACAAACAAAACGCAGCACCATTTAAGCACAATATATGCGTCTGTAAATTGGTGGGAATATACAAACATACTGCCTATACATGCTGCGGCAAACAAAATATGAAAGAGTCTTATCATTTCTATCTTGGTATTAAATCAAGTTCTCATCCTCCAATACCTTTTTCAACCGATAGTAGAGATCCAGTTTATGCTCCCATTCCTTCGGATTATCTGTATCGTTCGATGCCGTTCGTGTCGGACAGCAATGCTTTTCCTCCCAAACAGTCGCCGAAGCCTCATCAAATTCTGCTACTTCCACTTCTATCACATCCCCGACTTCCAATAGTCCTCCGTCCCATACCAAATGCATCTCATCGGACACCCGCAAACCACCAACGCTCCAAGACGCACCACTATGCCAAGTAATATTAGCAACAAGACCAACTCCATTTTGAGAAATGCCAGCCTTGCTTATTTTATCTTTGCTTTTTACTAAAAGTCCTTTCATATCAATATTCTACATAATAAGTCCCTTTGTCTCAAGCTCGGTTTTAAGCTGTTCGTATTTTGCCTTCAATTCTTCCCGATCATAGGTCATCTTCACAGTAGGAGATACCGCTGATACTTCAACAACCTTTATTCGAACCCTATCTCCCAATTTCAGTTTTTCATCTACCCAAACGATTCTTCTCGAAGTATTCAAGCCTCCTACATAAATACTATCACCGAAAGAGCAATTGCTATGCACCATGACGACTGCCACGTCAGGTGACGTGACAACCACAGATGACTGATCATTAATAGCTACTTCATATCCTATCATAATTTTACCGTTGTTGATGAATACTAGAGGTTTGCTTCATTCGTTCGATTTCTTACCTCAACATATTTGCAATAGACGCAACCAGCACCATCGAAATTATAACTATGCAACCAAAATCTTTCTTTCTATTTATAAGTACATCTACAATTTCCCATAATAAAAGAAAGAACCAAGTTGAAAGATAAACGATATGCAGCGTTACATCTCCTATTGGATATTTCCTGTTTATCATTGATAACAATATATATAAGATACATAGTCCTATATAAATGTTATTCTTGGTCGACAACATCTTTTTAGTTGACGTTTTATCTTCCTGAATCATATTCTTTATTGCCTCACTTGTTCTATCTACTCTTATACAGATACCATAGTGATTCAATTCAATTTATTATTAGCAACTCTATATAGATTCTCAAACACAGCGATAGACGCATCTTTACTTAATTTCAACTTATCAATAATCCTAAATATTTTAGAACACGCTGCCACATATTCCGCAAACTCTTTCGTTTGTTCCACATTTTCGCCCTCACGCATAGCATTCTTCTTTGTCCGATACTTTTTGTATGAATCAAGAAATACAGCATATTCATCCAATGCTACAATAGAATCAACCAATGTACGTTCTCTATCACTGACGTTAAGATAATCCCATATTCTTGGATCACTCTTCATTTCATCATAATTCTTTGCTAATTTAGCAGAAGAGCCACAACTTGACATGAATATCAATGCCAACACTATTTCCAAATAAATTTTCCATCTACTCATATTATTAAATATTATTTACCACCAATCTATTTATGAGATTAAACTTATACTTCTTATCTTCTCATACCTATATATAACTTCGTTTTGTCTTCTCCTGTCATGAAATCAACATTAACGCAATAGCACAAATATTGCCAAAAAATCCAAGTAATAAGAAATTGTACATCTCGATCTCTTTCAAAAGCATCCAAACAGCCATATTGATTGGAACCTAATTTTCCATACGCAATCGTAATGTGCAAACTTCCAGTATAAACATATGCTTTATACATATCTTTCAGTAAAGGAGACATACTTTTCATCAATTCTTTTTGGAGATAGGTTTCTCCATTAAGCGACCTCTTCAAAACATAATCGTTGAATATCTGATAAGGGTCAAACCGTTCCCAATTTGTATGAAGCGAATCAATAGTCCTCTTCCGCTGGGTTTCTACCAAATAACTGCCAAATAATTCAGAATGCAGTTTTTTATTAATCTCCTTGAATACTTCTTTTTCTGCATCAATAATGTAATGGTTTTTATAATGTAGAAGAGCATCCATCATTAATTTCAACGCTTTCCCATCAGAACAGCCGTAGTCACGCTGCAATGTAGAACGGAAAAAGTTAATCATTTCTGTCTCTATAATAGACACATCGTCTATTGTAGATGCATTTGTCTGGCAAACAAACAATATCATTCCTAAAATGAACAAAAAAATACTTTTCTTCATATTCTCCTTATTCTCATTTCATTACTCCACTTGTTATATTCACTCCTATATAGAAATCTATATTCGCAGAATGGTTATTGCACCGTTTTATTACTTATGGAATTATTTGATAAATAGTTCTTTGCTTCTTCCCGAATAATAGAAACTGTATAAGATGGTACCTTTATCGGTTTCTCAAGAATTTCTAAAGCAATCTGATTCGCACAAATAAAATCTCCTGACTTCATATATAGTCTTAGTAAACCTTGTAACGGAAGAAATCGATTGGGACACATAGCCAAAGCCTTTTTATAGTGATATTCTCCTTCTATCCAATGTGCCAAATGGTAATAATTGTCAGCCAACTGCATTTGCAAATTATATGTATTAATATAAGATTCGCAACATAAAAATATTTCAATGCTTTTTTCATACAATTCTGTTTTATTCAATTCTGCACCATAATTATATAAAAAATAAGGATTGCCATTCCACGTATCATTCAAACGATCATAGACTGATAATTCTTTATCTAACAATCCCACATTCCCTTCCAACGTAGAGGCTACTTGTTTCCATTCACGCTCAAACATAACCATCCGGATGGTAAATATGCACATTATGCATAAAAAAACAAAAAAGGCAAAAGAAAACAATATATTAGCATCTAGTTTTCGCAACACAAATTCCTTTTTAGCCAATGATGACAAACAATAGATGGCTACCAACCAAACAAAAGCATATTTAAATGGATAGGAAAAACAAGAAAAAACAGCAATACCAACAAGAGCTAAGAACTCTGGAGAGTCAAAACTTGTTTTACCTCGAAAAATGATAAACAACAAAAATAACAATAAAACAACTCCAACAACTCCTAATTCTATCAATAACAACAAATACTCGTTAAATGGATGATTTGTATCTCCAGCTAACTGTTTTTCCGTATTACTGACCCGAGAGGAAGAAAGATAGTCAGCTTGCGCCAACATATAATCCCTTTTAAAGGATCCGACTCCATTACCCCATAAGATATGTTTACTACACAATCCTACAGATGTTTTCCAAATCAACATGCGCCCTGAAACAGAGGCTGGCTTTAAATAAATCAAACTAATGAATAAGCTAGTAAGAATCAACGCCCCACCTCCCATAAACAAAATTCGTCTTTTGTTGATGCTCTCTCTGTAATGAATAGTATAAAAAAGAAATGTTATAACAAAGAGCGTTAGCACACTTGTTCTGGAACCAGATAAAACTGCCACAATAATGAGAAAAAGACAAATAAATAATTTTAATATTTTTCTTTTTTCAATAGTATTCCAATACAAAAGAAATGGATAACAAAGGACAATACTGACTGCAAACCCCGCAGGATTATTAAAAGAACCTAGAATAGGAAAATAAGATGGAGTCCTCATATATCCAATGCATTGCAACACTCCATACATAACTTGCAGAATTCCAGTAACAGAAAAAATAGAAATGAATACCTCTGCAGGAATCCTTTTATTACGAAGCAACACAAAAAAAATCCATGAGGTCCCAATATATACACACTGAATATATTGAGGAATGAATAGACTGCGCACAAAAAGATACCCCATAAAAATAGTGAAGGCAATAGACAAAAAATCAATAAAGAAACTAACCTTTCGTTTCCAATTTACTAGACAAACACCCCCCCATAACAGCACACCCAAAATAAATCCCAAGTTTTTAGGCAATAAATAACGGTCCATAAACCAGCCTACGGACAGAAATAGGGTCGTAATGACTAAAAAGACAAAAGGCATAATGCCATCACTGAATAATTGCTTTGATTTGCAAAATATAAAAGAGAGAATCTGTATTCGCATTGATTATGATTAATTCTTCTTTTAGTCCCGTCCCCTTCCCTCTCGGATTGAAAGAGAAATGAAGCGCGCAAGACTCTTTAGGTTCCAATTCATATTTATCTACTGACGCATGTGTACATCCACATCCTGTTTCTATTTCACCGATCTCAAGTATAGCGTTACCCACATTAGTCAATGTTATACTGTCACGGTAAATACTATCCGGAGTAATTGTCCCGAAATCATATAAATATGAAGACAAAGATAACTCTGCCTCCCGCTCTTGTTTGCATGCCCCCATCATCAAAATGATAATAAAGCCTATGATTCTATTCATTTTCCGTTATTGATAAATGAATCATTGGAAATTACTTCGATGAAACGAGGTTTATTAACATCCAAACAGTCTTTAAGAGCTGCAACTTTCTCCAGATATTCTTTCAACTTAACCCTATAGTCTCTCCAAGCTAAAAGAATATCCCGATCCACCTTAGGCATTAAATCTACAATATGCAAAAATCGCGACAAATAAGATTCTCTCACAACTGGATTAATAGGGTCTATACACATAGCCAACCAATACCGAACAACATCTGGATATTGAGCATATTTCTCCAAGAAAAGAATCTTACCTTCTTGTGCATATTTGTAAGCATCTACGATAGATGCACTTTTATCCTCCTTTGTATAATTCGTTGTTTCTCCGCGTTCAGTTCCCCCAAAGCGCATCTTGTTTACTACTTTTCCTCGTTCAATAACATACAGATTGTAACTGTCATTAATAGGAGTGCCTGCCACATTTCCTTCACTGTTCCAGTCAACAATGCGAAGTTGAATATCACCTGGCTCCACGACAAAAGTTGTATTATATCGAAAACGATTACCCTTACTACAAGAGATTGAGGCCAAAAAAGGTTTCCGATTAATCGTTCCTTCATAATAAAACTCTTTATCAACGACTAATATACTGTCAATAAATGCCTCCTTCGAACGTTTAGATTCACCCAAAAGAGCTGATTGTTTATACAGCAAAATATACTCATTATCTAAAGAATGATCAGGAAATTCACCTCTAATTGTATATTTCTCTTGTCCATACAATAACTGAGTAACAAAAGTAAATACAGTAAATAACAATATATTATATTTCATTTTACAGCCCTCACTATATATATGTTAATACTATTATTTGTTGTTTAATGACAAACATCCGTCTCTGCATACAGTTAACTCAAAGTAACAGACATCTAAACAAAAGTCATGACTGTCTTTACAAGCGTCATAACTAAATCCTGATTGGTGTAGTTTTTCCTCTGCTGGCACATTCTCAAGACAGTCATTGAAGGCTGCATAGCAAGCATTAACTTCTCGTTCCATACTCTGATTACACTTCTTCATACATGCTTCAAAAGCTTCCGAACCATCAGTACGTGTACTAATAATAACTTGATGCATTTGACGTTTTTGCCAAGCTTTTAAAAGATCTAACCGAGACACATTAGCTCCTCCGTAAACATTAAGAGCCATAGTCTTAATGCGGTTACGCTCAACTTGCTCATCATATCCTAGCAAAGCATTTAACTGTTCCTTCGCCTCTATACGAGTTTCTGGTTTCAACAATTGTTCCATAAGTTGTTGATACTGTTTCTTACCTTCTTCAGACAATTTGTTAATAGCATTTATCCTCCGCCTAATATCCTTCCGGATTTCCTTTTCCAAGTTCTGATAGGATTCCGAAGAAATAAAGAGATCGGCTGGAGTCATATTGCTTTCTGCCTCCAGAAAGTAATCATCGCTATCATTCACCTGACAACTATACACACATACCATTAAAAAAATAAATGCCACCATGGCTAAAAATGATTTCCACTTTTTCATAATAAATCTATTTCTAATAAATATATAATTTAACTATTTCCACACCTGCTTTCCATCCTCATACACAAATATCCGTTCCTGACTTCCTCGTGTATGATTCTGCAACAACAGTAGCGCTCCTTTAGGAACCCTCTTGTAAACCAAAGAATCCAACATCGCTGTTTGCTGTCCTAACGTCCTCCACCCTCTCTTTGTACAATAAGACAACTCGTAGTCATCCAACGAACGAACATAATTATCCCGGTTGGCAGGCGTATAGATTATCTTATCTATCACCTTCGACGTGCCTAGGTCCAATCCTGTCCAGCCACCATAGGGTTCCGTATAATCAAAAGACGTTTCAGTATCACCGTCGAACGCATTTGTATATTCGTGCGAGCCATCCTGTTGATAGCAACCGGGAGTACCTATAATTCTACCGTTTAATGGCAACAGTCCACCCGCTTCATAAAACTCTATTTCCGCCACATTACAATGCCCCTTTTCCGGTCCTATATAGCGGACATACCGACAAGGTATCAAAGAATGGGAATACACCATTGTCCGTAACCGTTCGGGTTGCTTTTCTATCAGGAAAAGCACCTCTTTCTGACGAAAATCCGGATCATTGCTTCCTTCAAAAACACCTCCTATCATACGTTTCTGATACTTCTCATCTTGCCACAAAGGATATTTAGCAAACAGCGTTACATCCTGAACACTATCTGACGGAGTAAAAACATGAAATTCACCGGAAACAGTAATTTCAAAAGGATCAGTCCAGTAACGAAGTCTTCCTCGTTCGTAAGTTGCTATCCGCATGACGGGTTCTATCTGGACATCGCTGAAACCAAGATGTTCACCATCAAACTCCGCCCATGCCACAGGCTCCCAATCCATGCGGCTACTGCCACAAAGATAAGCTATACGCGAACGGGGCTTTCCCAAATAAAGCATAGATGCAGGAATCTCCAGTTTCTTTTTGTATGTCTTTGCGTAATCGGCTGTCACATCAACGATGTGCGGATCTCGGAAGAAAGGAACAACAGCCGTATCTAAGCGTTGCATTTCTGCCTGCATAATACGATTAAGACTGAACGTATTCCGATAAACCTTTATTTTCGAAGCTCCACACATCTTATCCTTACGGACTTCTTTTATCTTATCCGGATACTCTTGAAAATAAAGCGTACCATATTTATCAGTGAACGACACCCACTGGTGCCCATCATTCCCACCTCCATGAAGAGGCATAAAATCTATAGCACAAGGAATTCCCAACGCACGACAAACATAAACGACATAATCGGAAAGTTCACGACAACTGCCCGAAACGCTTTGAGCAATCTCCGGTCCTACATGAGGAAGTCCTTGCGGAACCGTAATTGTAAAGAAGCGGCTACGTTTACGAAGAGAATCACACAAACAACGGGCTGCAACAAGCGGATCTTCTATATCAAGAACAGTAGAAGCACGCAGAGAATCAAGCAAAGGATTATACTTTCGATAAATATCCTCACGCCAATAGCTTAATGTTTCATCACCAATACGATAAGGAAGAATACACTCGCAAAAATCGGCAAAAGATACATTCTTCCCCCAAGGCTGTTCTTGCCATACTTTAAATGCCCAGTCAATGTTATTACATAAATAAGCAGAATCGACTGTCAAAACGTCTTTGCAATATTGCAAAGAATCTAAAGAAAATGGTCCATACATCCTTCTGATAGAATCTATCATTGCTTGTGGATATACCTTTTTACTCCGTGCTTCTTGCAGGAGAGTAAAGAAGGTGAGGTATTGTTCCAGCAGCTTACCTTTATAATAGGTATAAGATGGCATATTCTCTATCAGGAAACGAGCTGCCCTATATTTCAAGCTATCCGATGGATTGGATTGATAACGATGTAATACCTTCTCAAGTTCAACACGATTTTCTCTAGCCTGTGACAAAGCTGCCTCCAACGGAAGTATAATAGCAATCTCCTCTTTCTTCTCTTGTGAACAAGAATAAAAAAGAGAGCCGCCTGTAATAACAAAAAGGCAAATAATAGGAATCAGCTTTGTCAGTGCTTTCATAATATTATTTTTACACAAAGATACGAGTATAACAAATGCCATTCAAGGGGGCGTTACACTCCTATCCCTGTCATATAGGCATTTATCGGGCATATAGAGCCCTAAAAAAGTCATTTTATATCTAAATTGTAACATTGATATATGAGTTATTATAGTCATCAAACAGCTATTTGAACAAATTATTTCATTTTTTGAACAAAACATTCCATCTAATTGCTATAAAATCCCTTTCTTTGTTTTTCCTAATTTAAATTATAAACAAGACATGAAAAGCGAGAACAAAAAACAGAGTAGTATATACGTAATTACACTGTTTGGAATATTATTGACCATATTCCTTATTTATAGTTGTAGCACCGATGAATACAACTATACAAATGAGACAGCAACAGAAGTAAACTCAATTGCCAAAACACGCAGCTTGGTCTCTCAAACTTGGAATACAGGAAATGTATTGATAGATTCCGTTGCCAATTCAGACGAGTTTTATGAATTTGAAAGATGTAGTGAACAATTAGCAGACAAGTTTAGTGCTTATACATCCAAACTAAATAATGAAGAATATGACAAACTCATAGAAAGTCTGAATGATGATGAGTATATGGAAAACCTTATTGAAAAAACGAATCTGAAAGAAGAACTCCAGCAAATGGATGAAGCTAAAAATAACCTGTTTCAACATACAGTATTCCTAAGATTGAGTGAGGACGAGCGGCTACTATTATTCAGACAATATGCCGAAAGCCGGGAACTAACAAAAAGAAGGATATTAAAAACACACAAAGAAGGAAATGGGAATAGCAAATGTGAAGAATTAAGACAAGCAGCATACGAACAAGCAAAAACGGAGTATGATAATGCCATAGCTACAAACTGTAAAAATGCAGGGCCGTTTTCCCCATGCTACATGAAGGAATCCGCCATATATAATGCAAATAAAGAAATAGCTGACAGGCAATACGAAGACTGTATAAATAACCGATAATTCAATGATCCGATATATTATTCTTTATTGCAGCACATGTGCAGTCTGCATTATAATGTGTTATCTAGGACATTTTACAAACAATATCAATTATGCACTTCAACTGTTTCTCATCCATTTCTTCGATTTTCTTTCATGGATCATACTAACAATAGGCGCAATCAAATGTATGCCAGAAAAAGCATATTCTAATAAACGAGTATGGTTTTATTGTGCAGCGATGTCAGGAATGCTTGCAGCAATTAAGTCTTTCGTCAAACTAATAGAAATATTAGACACATAAAGATAAGAGAAGAGTTAATTAATCTCCAGTAAAAAAGCCTCCAATTCTTTATCTATAATCCCTAAACGTTTCCGGGCACGTGATCGCATAGTACGATAAGATCCGTCGCTTACACATAGAACTGACAAAATCTCTTCTTTTGTTTTATACATTCGGATCAATACGCATAACACAATATCTCGTGGAGGAAGCTGAAGGTTTTGCGACTTCAACCAACAAAAAAAGTCAGGATCTATCGTTCTACACCCTTCTACCAATGATAGATAGTCTTGGGCAGACAATTGAGCAATAGATTTATTCTCTATCAATTTACGAACTAAAGAAATACCTCTTTGGGTAGATAAAGGAGAAGCTAGCAATTGCTGTAACTTTTGAGATTGAATAATAGATTGTTGCCGTTCATTCTGCAATTTTTGATATAATAAAATCGAATACTTAATTATACCGGCTATCAATATGCCAACAACCACTAAAGTAGGAATTGTATAGGTAGACAATGTCGGTGCCACCTCCTGATGTATTTCTTTTGGCATAACGACATATATCTGATCTGCTGTAATTAAAAGAAAAGCAGCGATACACTGCCAGTCCGTTATTTCGGAAGGTATACCATGTGCCTCCCTCTCACGGAATGTCCACAATAATGCTCCCACAAAGAGTGTCAGCCACATTGAAAGATGTATGGAAGATGAGAACGCATCAACATACATTTCAGAGAAAAATGCCTGAAATATATAAGCAGCCAACAGAATTGCGCAACAAAGCAAGCCTCCTGACAGTAATTGTTTAAAAGAATAAATAGACTGTTTCATCATTCTCTTTATCTTGTGCTCTTGAATCACAAATATAAGAAAAAAGTATATTTACATCATTAATCGACCTCTATATTTTTACTGAAAAACAAAAAAGCCCTATATTATCATACGAAATGATTACAGCCTTCACCGCTTCCACCTTCTTCCCGAAACCTCTGTCCAGAGCAGGAAAGCGGGTGAAAGCGAGTATGCAAAAGCCCTTCTATCACGCTTTCACCACTTTCACCGACACACTTCAAATCGACGCTTACTCAAATCGTTTCCATTTACCGCCGAAGCACATCACGAGACACCCCGTAATAACCCGCTGCAGCCACATAAATCGGCTGCATACGTTTGCCGATATTTCGCAATTTACCTTCTTCCAGCAATCGCCGGAGATGACGATTCGCCGTAGTCCGTGTCATGCAGCATACTTCCTGAAAATCATAACGAAGCATTACGTCATGCTCGGCGAAATATTCCTTCAGCCGCATATCTATCTCCACCTCCGACAAAGACTCCGAATGACGCGCATACTTACTCCGGCTGGCTTTGACACCTACCAATTCACCCCGCAGGCGAGCATCCGGACGGAAACCGATTGTTTTCAGTTCCATCTTCGACCATTTGTTTTTAGTACTGCGGGTCACCTTTTGCGTGCTCCTCAAAATAGGGGCAAAATAGCCTAGCCCCTCGATATGTACCTCGCGTCCTTCACGTAGTTCTTCACCACAAATTTGGGCAAGCATCTCGAACGCATTTTTTACATCACCTACGGAAAGCGAACTGCGTCCGTGAATCATCCGGCACAGTTTATCCGTTCCCACCTTACCATTCAAAAAAATGCGGGGATGCAAACCTTTCTCTTCCGAATCGTCGGACTCACCGGGATTCTCATACCAATCGTAAAGTATAGCCATTAGTCGTTAACGTTTTGATAGTGAATATATTTCATGTAAAAACTTTAAGTTTATTATCAAACCACTACTGTGGTTCATTTAAATCACAGTTGTTATCCAAGTAAATCACTCTTGTCATTTGATTGAACCACAAAAGTGAATCAACAATAACTCTTCGTCAAAGATACGATAAATAATAGAGAAAAGGACGATAAGAAGCCGACTTCTTCAGGTACGTAGAAATTTATATTTTTTCCGGAGAAATACTTGCAAACCGGTATCATCCGATAGTACATTCGCAGTATCAGCGCTGAACAATAAACCGATTTTAATCACTTAAAAATAGAAAAAATAATGAATGCAATAACATTGATATGGAGACAGGTATTGAAGGAACTAAAATTGTTTCAAATGAAGGAGAACAAAGAAGATGCAGTTGAGAAAACAGAAAAAGAGCCACAGAAAACGCTAAAATGTCATGAAGCTAAATATACCGTTCCCCTGCCGGACGCTGCACCGCCTACTGAAAGGGAGAAAGAGACAGAACGAAAACAACCGGTCCGATTAACCCAAGAGGTACGTACATTCCTGCAAAAACAGTATGATTTTCGTTACAACCTATTGACGGAAGAAACGGAATATCGTCCTGCCAACAAGCGTGCCGTTCCTTTCGAACCTGTAAGTAAGAGGGAACTGAACACTTTCTGCATGGAAGCACACGACCAGGGCATATCCTGCTGGGATAAAGACTTGAGCCGTTACATTTATTCCACTTGTATTCCTGAATACCATCCTTTCCGGCTTTACATGGAGGAACTGCCCGGCTGGGATGGGACAGACAGACTGGAGGCTTTGGCGCAGCGTGTCTCTGACAATCAGCTCTGGATAAAAAGCTTTCATACCTGGATGCTGGGACTCACCGCCCAATGGTTAGGCATGACGGGAATACATGCCAACAGCGTAGCCCCCATACTTGTCAGCAGCGAGCAGGGACGACAAAAATCCACATTTTGCAAGGCACTGATGCCGCCGGCATTGTCACGTTATTACATGGACAACCTGAAACTGTCTGCACAAGGAAAACCGGAAAGGTTACTTGCCGAAATGGGACTTCTGAACATGGATGAATTTGACAAGTACGGAACGCAGCAAATGCCATTATTGAAAAATCTGATGCAAATGGCAAACCTGAATATCTGCAAAGCTTATCAAAAGAATTTCCGCAACTTGCCGCGCATCGCTTCTTTCATCGGTACAAGCAACCGTTTTGACTTGCTCACCGATCCCACCGGTAGCCGGCGATTCATCTGCATTGAAGCAGAACATCTGATCGATTGCGAAGGGATCATGCACGATCAGATCTATGCCCAACTGAAAGCTGAACTACTCTCCGGCATCCGCTATTGGTTCACAAAAGAAGAGGAACGGGAACTGCAACGCCACAATGCTGCTTTTTATCATCCGTGCCCGGCAGAGGAAGTCTTTCACGCCTGCTTCCGGATAGCTAAAGATAATGAAGAGGGAAGCGAACGGCTCTCGGCTTCGGATATATTCAGGAGACTGAAGATGTATAACCCCGCTGCCATGCGAGGAAGTAATCCGGCTACGTTCGCGCAAGTTTTGCTTGCGGCAGGGGTCACCCGCAAACATACCAAATATGGGAATGTATATTTGGTGAAACCGATGAAAGCGGCATAAAGCTCCAAACAGAGGGAGGGTTCACCCGTAAGAAGCTGGTAAATAACTGTTTACAAAGGGGTGAAAGAGGTGAAAAGAGAAAGAGGACATTAAGAGGGAAATAGGCTATAAACAGTAAGATTTTGAATAGAAAATCAGGAAAAACTTGATTATCTATTCAAAATCTTATTGTTTCCGGATATTTATCCTACTATCCATTTACTGCCCGGTATAAACGAAATGATCTTAGTTGTTACAAAACAACAGATAAACGTAACCACTGCGATACATGGTATAGCGGCAACAGTGGGAAGCGCCAATGTATCTTTGAACACAGTCACCCACAGTCCGAGCCAGAATATGTGCATAAGATACATACCATAGCTAAGTTTCGATGTTTCCGTCACTAACTTGGGAGCTTGCGGACGTTTGATACATGTAAACATAAGGAATGTACCCGTTGTGAGAAGCACACAGTTAATCGTACAGAAAGCCCATCCTATTTCTATTACAGGTGTGGAATGGAGTTCGCCGGGTATAGCCTGCACATAGAATGAATAAATAGTCCATACAGCACCGATTACCATTAAAATGATTCCTACAGTGAAACGTTTGGAACGGTTCCAGGTAAGATGTACACGAATGTAATGTGCCAGAACAAGATAGCCCAAATAACCGGAGAAGTACCACAACATGTGGTATTCATTCCAGAAACATTGTCCCCACACTTCACCGCACCAACGATTGAGATAAGGCATACAGGTTGACAACACGAACAGCCCTATAAAGAAACGCTCTTCTTTAGCCGTGGCTTTTCTCAACCATGGGGATATAATTGGGATAAACAAATAAAGGCTTATCAGAGGATACATAAACCACAAGTGTCCGGCTAGCGTCGGAAAATTCAGGAATATCCGCGACAAGTCCTTCATAGATGTTTCTCCGTCTATCTGTCCCCACAACATAGGTAGAGTGCTGTACAGTATCATAAATATGAAAAACGGTGGAAGGATGCGAAGACAGCGCTGGCGATAGAATTGCCACATAGACTGCCCTTCCTTCATCGGTGCAAGCAGGAAGGCGGAGACTATCATGAACAGGGGTACTGCCATACGTGAAAAGCCATCGTATACTGATACCCATAGCCGGTCTGCTTCATTCGCTAGAAAAGACTGCGGTCCTGCCATATCGGTGGATCCGGGAGCACCATAGAAATTCTCACTGGCATGAACAAGGATGACGAGAAAGCATGCAAACACACGGATGTAATCTAAAAAAACAATACGTTTCATTTATTCTAAGTTTTCTGGTTATTAATTTATTCTTTTGTGTTCGGGAACGCAGAGATTCTCAACCGTGCCGCACCCATAGGGATCAATGTTATTTCTTCTTTATCACCTTTCACCGCATCTTCTTCCGGCAATACGCCACACAGTCCTGTTTCGTCTATCTTCCATTCAGGAACCGGACGACCGATAGCTTTTACTTCTAAAGGTACACTGGCTACTGTGAAAGGATAGTTGTCAGTCGGCCAGGATTTACGGATTACCTTGAAATTTTTCAAAGGTTCTTTCTTATCCAATACCAATGAATAATTCCAAGGGCTATCTGGATAGATTTCAGTAGTAGGCCATTTCTTCGAATCAGCACCTTTCTGCCATTTTGAATCACCGATAGCTGTTTCTCGACTGTCTTTCTCTACATATTTCTCTGCAATCTTAAGAGACAAAGTCAAAGGTCCGTAATCTACGCTTACGCTGTTTTTATTCACCTGCCAGGTACGCATAGACAAAGACATCGGAAGAGTCAATTCCACACAATCACCATTCGCCCACTCGCGATTGATGCAAAGATATTTTCCCGCTACAGGAGCTGCACTTACCTTCTTGCCATTCACCCGCACTTCCACCTTTTGAGTCCATGAAGGAATACGAAGATAAAATGGAAAAGCGACCTTTTCATCGGTAGAAACAGTGAAGGCAATGCCTTCTTCAAAAGGATAATTTGTCTCTTCGTGAAGAGTGATTTCCTTGCCGTCACCCACTTTCACTGTAGCTTTGCAAGCTGCATAAATAGCTGTTGCCACTCCGTTGTCGGGAGTTGCCAATACCAGATGTTCGGTGAAGTAAGGCCAGCCCTGTGCATGATTATGTTGGCAGCAACGACTGCTGAAAGGATTCATCGAAAGGAACGGGCCACGATTGTCAATGCCCGGATGATGGTTCTTCGAATCACTGATGGCATGGTTCGGACAAGTGATATAACGCAATGCCTTGAAATCGGGCATCACGGCAGCCGGATAAGAGTTGAACGCTACTTCTTCACAGTGTTCAGCCCACATGGGATCTCCTGTCATGCAAAGCATGATTTCATCGGAAGCCATTTGTTCTACCAAACCGCAGGTTTCCACTCCCTGTCGGGGATCGATATATCCCAGACGAGCATTTTCGTCCGCACCGAACATACCTCCGGGAACCTGTCCAAAAGTACGCCGTATCAGATGATGGACATTATAAGAGGCTTTCAGCATCGCTGAATCTCCGGTCTGCATATAATAAGTGGCAGGTTCACGGAAACATTGGGCGATATTTACATTGTGCCAGTTAGGTAAGGAGGTGGATTTCGTCCAGTCGGCTGTGTTACGGTGAATCTTCTCGGCTAATTCGAGTAGGAAAGCATCCCCAGTATGGTTGTAAAGCCAGTAGATACTGATGATGTTATCACCGCCACGGCTTTTCTCCCAATAATCTTCCAGAAGTTGGTCATCGGGAACAGTCATCTGCCACTTGAAGTAATTCGTCATCAGGTCAATGACACGCTGATCTTGAGAATACTCATAATAAGATTGCAGACACCAGAGCATAATCATCTGTGCCCAAAGTTCGCGTTTGCCGTTACGTTCATTGACCGGACCGAAATAGCCATCCGGCTGGCGACTGGCAAATACACCTTCAATCCAATATTTGGTTTCTTCAATCATCTTCGGGTCATTCAGGATATATGCTAGATTGCCATACCCTTTGAGCCAGTAAGGAACTTCCTCCCAGCCGTGATCGCCACCAGTTGTCAACCAGGCATTATTATCCTTTTCCAGCCAAGCGCTGATTTCTCCCAAATGTCCGGTCAGACCGTCACGTTGCAACTCCAGATACTTCTTCACCCATCCTTCGGGCTGAATACTACCTACCGGCAACTTTATAAAATTCAACGGTCGAAGCGGAGCGCGATACCCGATATAATTGGTATTGACGGACTGTATGTCCAGTCGGTCCACTACCGTCACCGTACCACAAGAAGAAGCAGGCGCACAAGCTGTAACCGCCACTCCAAGCACTATCGATGCAAAAAGTCCTTTCGTTTTATTTTTCTTCATTTCGTCTATTCTACTACTTCCGGAAATCATCCTAATTTCCCTATGAACCCAATTGAGCACTAACAAATTACATTAAAATAAAGAACGGATAATCTCTAATCAGACAACCCGTTCTTCAATGGCATGAACTGCCTTTATAACCTATTTATCAACAGAGAATTTGAAGATACATTGGCTTGTATACTTTTCGCCCGGGCGAAGTACAGCCGACGGCCATTCCGCTTTGTTCGGAGTATCCGGATATTTCTGTGTTTCGAGACATACGGAAGCACGTTGGTTGTAAGTAATGCCTTTCTTTCCTGTCAGTGAACCATCGAGGAAATTACCTGCATATACCTGAATACCCGGTTCGTTAGTATAAACGTCGAGTACGATACCAGTCTTCGGTGATTTCAAAGAAGCGCATTTACGGGTTACGTCGCCCTTCGTGTTCAATACCCAGTTGTGATCGTAACCATTGCCATTTTTCAGCTGTACGAAATCATAGTCGTTAATACGTTCGCCTACCGGAGTCGGGGTGCGGAAATCCATCGGAGTTCCTTCTACCGGAACGATCTCGCCAGTTGTCATGAAAGTACTGTCCACCGGAGTATAATAGTCCGCATCCACCATCAACAAATGACCGGAGTTGTTGCCGGCATCGCCTTCAAGGTTAAAATAAGAGTGGTTGGTCATATTTACAATCGTCGGTTTGTCTGTTTCCGCTTCGTATTGAATATCGATGGCATTATCGTCCGTCAGTTTCATCAACACCTTACAAGTGATGTTTCCCGGAAAACCTTCTTCACCGTCTTCTGCACGGTAAGTCAACTGCAATTCCTGCGGATTCAGCAATTCGGCATCAAACACCCGGTATTGGAATCCTTGCGGTCCGCCGTGCAGACAATGACCGTAGTTATTGCGGGGAAGCTGATATTCTACACTATCCAAAGTGAACTGTCCCTGATTGATACGATTGGCATAACGTCCGATAGTGGCACCGAAATCCGAAGGCTTGCTGATATAGTCCTGAATAGAATCGAAACCGAGAACAACGTCACGCATCTGTCCGTCTTTGTCGGGAACCATCACTGAAACAATACGTCCACCGAAGTTCGTGATACAAACTTCCATGTTGTTCTTGTTACGCAAAGTGAACAAATCAGTCTTCTTTCCATCTACTTCTGTCTGGAATTTACTCTGCAATAAACCGGAATCTGTAGCCTTTTCAGCTTTCGGAGTACAAGCTGCCATTAAAAGGGCGGCAACTGCCCATACACATAACTTTTTCATGATACAATTGGTTTTTAACTATTAGTTTTCAGCTATTCATATTTAGATGCAGACGACGCGGATAACACGTTTTTTCTGATTTTGCACCAGAAAAAGAACCGCATCATCCGCGTTATCCGCGTTCAATTTACTATGTCAGCATATTACTGTATACTATTCAATAAATCTACCTTTCCTTCATTAACCAACTTCAAAATCAACTCACCGAAAAGAGTATTCTGCCAGGCAAACCATGCACGGGTAAAATTCTTCGGATTATCCTTATGGAAAGATTCGTGCATAAAACCGGTACCGGCATCGGTGTCCATCAACATCTTGATACAGGTTTTGATTTCGGCATCATTCTGACTTGTGAAGGCTTTCATCATAATACTCATCGGCCACACCATATCATAACCGATATGCGGTCCGCCGATTCCTTCACCTGCCTTGCCTTTAAAGAAGTAAGGATTGTCCTCACTCCATACAAAACGGCGGGTATTCTGATAAATCGGATCGTTTACATTCACATCACCCAAATAAGGCATCGCAAGCAAACTCGGCACATTGGCATCGTCCATCAGATGATGATTTCCAAAACCATCTACCTCGAAGGCATAGATTTTACCATATTTAGGATGATTATACACCGCATATTTCTTCAATGCTGTTTCCACTTCCTGCGCCAGGTTCTTACATTCTTTGGACAAAGCTGTCTTCTTGTTTACCTTCTCCAAAATCTCGGCTGCCTTACGCAAAGAAGATACGGCAAAGAAATTGGAAGGAACCAGGAATTGAAGCGTAGTAGCATCGTCCGAAGGACGGAAACTGGAAACAATCAAACCGACTGGTTTCACCGGTGCTCCCAGACCGTCATTGCTCACAGTATCCAGTGCACGTTCCGTCTTACGTTGGAATTTATAAGGACCTACTCCGTCTTTGCGTTGTTGCTCTTTGAATGTTTTCAGTACATTAGTGATTGCCTGAATCCATTCTTCGTTAAATATGCTCGCATCTCCGGTAGTCTTCCAGTAATGATAGGCCAAGCGCAACGGATAACACAAAGAGTCTATTTCCCATTTACGTTCGTGCAACTCCGGTTTCATGTCCGTAAGGTCACTCATCCAATGACCGTCAGGAATAGCGCCGTCATTAAAAGCATTCGCGTACGGATCGATATTGATACATTTGAACTGGCGGAGAATAACACCTGCCAGCATTTCTTTCAGTTCGGGATCCGAATTAGCCAATTGTACGTAAGGCCATACCTGTGCACCGGAGTCGCGCAACCACATGGCGTGAATATCGCCCGTATATACGAACGTATCCGGTTTGCCATCGCTTCCTTTACGGAAATGTACGGTTGTATCCAGTGTATTCGGGAAACAGTTGGTAAACATCCATGCCAACTTCGCATTCTTTAAAAGTTTCTGTACACGGAGAATCTCCTTCTCTACCGCATTGGAACGGAACAAACGATTGGATATTTCCGGGCGGTTATCTTTCTGAATAGCATCCGCCAGACATACATGCATTTCCGTCATACGGTTGGAGGCTTGTAACTGCCCGCCACAGAGAAGCATACCTGCCAGCATACCTGCACTGATATATTTAATCTGTTTCTTCATGATTACTTCTTCTTTTTAAATTCGTTAGAGAAAGAATAAGGGAAATCGGACTCTTTGGTACCACGTTGCTGATTGGGTTTCGCATCCATTTTGTAAGAAATGCTAGCGCCATTCAACAGATCCTGATGAGTCAGGTAGTTTTTAGTATATTCTTTGCCGTTCAATGTCATTGATGAAATGTAACGCTTGTCGTCTCCGTTATTCGGAGCAGAGATAGTCACCGTCTTTCCGTTTTCCAGATGTAGCTTCATCTCCTTGAAGTAAGGAGTACCCAAGACATATTCATCCGTACCCGGACATACCGGATAGAATCCCATTGCCGAGAATACATACCAGGCAGAAGTCTGGCCGTTGTCCTCATCACCGCAATAACCGTCGGGAGCAGGGGTATAAAGTTTGTCCATCACTTCACGAATCCAATGTTGCGCTTTCCAGGGTTGGCCGGAATAGTTGTACATATAAAGCATGTGCTGAATCGGCTGGTTGCCATGTGCATAGTTGCCCATGTTCATAATCTGCATTTCACGGATTTCATGAATAACGGCTCTATAATAACTTTCATCGAAAATCGGAGGAAGGATAAATACAGAGTCCATCATCTGGTTGAATCCGTCTTTACCACCCATCAAATCGATCAGACCTTGAGGATCGTGGAATACCGACCAGGTATAATGCCAGCTATTACCTTCCGTAAAGGCATCCCCCCACTTCAACGGATTGAACGGAGACTGGAACGTACCGTCTTCATTTTTACCACGCATCAGTTTGTGTTCGGGATCGTAGAGATTCTTATAATTCATTGCACGCTTTGCAAAGATTTCAATCTCTTTTTTCGGTTTCTTCAAGGCTTTACCCAATTGATAGATACACCAGTCATCGTATGCATATTCCAGTGTACGGGCTGCATTCTCGTTAATACCTACATTATAAGGTACATATCCCAACTTATTATAATACTCATGTCCTAATCGTCCGGTAGAACGAACATTCGGATGCACTGCATTCGCTCCATGTTTCACGGCTTCCCACAATGTCTCGATATCGTATCCTTTCAATCCTTTCAGGTAGGCATCGGCAACTACGGAAGCGGAGTTGTTTCCAACCATGCAACCTCTGTGTCCCGGACTTGCCCATTCCGGCAGGAATCCGCTTTCTTTATAAGTGTTCACCAATCCTTCCTGCATCTTTGTATTCATGGATGGATACATCAGGTTAAGGAATGGGAAAAGACAACGGAACGTATCCCAGAAACCGGTATCGGTAAACATATATCCCGGAAGTACTTCACCATTATAAGGGCTGTAGTGCATCACGTCTCCTTTAGCATCTATCTCGTAGAAACTTCTGGGAAATAATACTGAACGATACAGACAAGAGTAGAAGGTACGCAAATGATCGATATCATCATCTTTCACTTCAATACGTCCTAAAACATCGTTCCATACCTTGCGACCTTTCGCAGCAATCTGTTCAATGTTGTCCGTACCCAGCTCTTTCAGGTTCAGTTCCGCCTGTTCAGGGCTGATAAAAGAGGAAGCCACACGCACATTTACCTGTTCGCCCTTGCGGGTTTTGAAACCGATCAATGCACCGGCATGATTGTCTGTCGCTTCCAGTTTGTTGGTGTCAATCACACCACTGGCTACGGCAGCCGTATAAGTAAACGGTTTGTCGAATACTAGTACAAAATAGTTCTTAAAGTTGGCAGGAACACCACCGCTGTTTTTAGTGGTATAACCGATAATCTTGTTCTCCGAAGGGATTACTTTCACAAACGAACCTTTATCAAAGGCGTCTACCACTACATAAGAGTGGTCGTTTTCGGGGAAAGTGAAACGGAAAGCAGCTGCTCTCTCTGTCGGAGCAATTTCGGTCACTACATCATGATCGGCAAGATATACTTTATAATAATAAGGAGTAGCCGTTTCAGCTTTATGAGAGAACCAACTGGCACGCTCATCCTGATTAAATACTGCCTTACCGGTTACCGGCATGATGGCAAATTGACCGTAATCATTGATCCAGGGACTTGGCTGATGGGTTTGTTTGAATCCTCTGATCTTGTCAGCGTCATACGTATACGCCCATCCATCGCCCATTTTACCAGTCTGCGGAACCCAAAAGTTCATTCCCCAGGGCAGCGCAATGGCAGGGTAAGTATTTCCGGTAGATAATGCGTGCTTTGACTGCGTACCAACCAGCGGACTAACGTAGTCCACCGGTCCGGTAATTGTTTTTGCAGTCATAGCCCATGCACTAAGTAACGTAAAAGCGAATAGAGCTAGTTTCTTCATGGTATTTTTGTTTTATTTAATCAGTTTTCCTTCAAGCATTTTGATATAATATCCACCTACAACGGAACGTGCCTGGAAGCCTCTTTGATTCGGTTCGTCTGTAAATACCCAGTCGGACATCGGAACACGGTTAGGTGTAACGTTCATAAACAGATATACGGGTTCGATAAATTTCTCAAAGGTAGCTTTGTCATTTGCCAATGTAGCTGTCCACATGATCCAGTCGGTCTTTGTGTATGTTTCACGGTTATCCAACGGAAGACCATATTTATTTTGCTTCGAAAGATAGTAAGCTATTTCCGTTTCTGCAACATTTTTAGGGAAGATTTGCAGATTCAACAGTTTATCCCACACCAGGTTATACTTCTGGCTCCATGTTCCCGGTTTGTCAAATGTGAGACGATAGTGGTCACCATCATCAGCCATTTTCACCCATTCGGCAGCCATTTCTTTCGCTTTCTGTGTGTACTTTTCAGCCACGTCTTTTTTGCCCAGCATATCTGCCAGATAACCGTATGAAGCAACACCCATGATTGCTTTGATAGAAAGGTTGGCATTGTGTGCAAAGTGACCTGCAAAGTCATCGGTACAAAGTTGGTTGGCCGGATCAAGTCCGTTCTCTACCAGATAGTCTGTCCACGTAGTCAGGGTTTCCCAATGTTTCTGTGCGTAATCTGCATTACCTTCTACCTTTGCAATGGCAGCAGCCAATACTACCATATTACCCGATTCTTCTACCGGCATATCACCGCCATAAGTCTGGCCGTTAGCCAATGGATAAGTACCGACATCATGCGCAGCAAATGGTTTCGTCCATTTTCCGCTTTCACTATAATAGAAGATATGGTTCATGGTAGCTTTCACCAATTCCGGATTGTAGTATAAAAGCAACGGAGCTCCCGGATAAGTCAGGTCGACTGTTCCGATGGAACCATTACTGAAGTTCTCCTTAGAAAGGAATACCAAGTCACCGTTCGGAGCCTGTACCAGTTTATGTGCAGCCAAGGCCTGACGATAAGCCAATGCACAAAGTTCGGCATATTTACGTCCACCGGCAGCAGTAGCTTCTTCCATCAGCTTCTTGTCGAAAGCAGCGCTGTTCTTCATTTGTGTCTTGTATTCTTTCTCTGCTTTCTGGAATTGGGAAACAATCGTTTCATTACCCTCACGATTCCAGTAAGGACGCAGGTTATCACCAAAGTATTGGATAGAATAAATATCATCATATCCGATCAACAGGTGGCCATCAGCTTTTTGTGTTTCGCCCAATGAACGTACCAAAGCCAGTTTATCATAACCGTTTGTGGTAGGAGCTTCCAGTTTATTGGCTACGAAGTTCTTGCGCAGCTCTCTGCCGTCACCGATTGCAGATGTGCTGTTTTCCTTTTCAGCTGCCAGATAGAAATGTCCCCAGTCGATACGAACATCATCACCCTTTTTCTTCAGAATCTCCTGATTGCGGCTTCCGGTACGAAGGAATAACAAATCACCGTCAGTAAAGCTGTCGGCAACAGATTCCTGGTGAGGTTGGTCGATTGCCCATTGCGGAGATGCTTCGAAATACAATTCAACCTGATGTTTCTGACCATCATTGGAAGCTACTTCATAAGAAATGTAGTTGACCGGACGTGACAACAAGTCCAGATTATCCATGAACATAGGAGCGGTAAATGTCAGTTTCAAATCTACCGGACCGCAAGTAAATGTATAATAAGTCTGCATAGGTTGTACGTCTACAGAAGTTTGTTGTGCTGTTTGATGGAAAGAACGATAACCGTCCAATTCTACCAATAATCCGAAATCCAGCAGTCCGTTTCCTACCCGGTTATGACAATAGCCTGCAATCAGATTCTCACCCGGTTTCAAAGAAGCTACTACTTCTTCCGACAGTTTCACCCGTTCGTTCTTTTTACAAGCATTACCTGTATCTACCACTTTGATGCCGTTGATATAAATAATAGCATCATCGTCGTGAGAGAATTCAAGATATACATTCTTTCCTGTCAAGTCCTCCTGAATATCAGCTACCCGGCGTACCCAGATAAATTCTTCACCCCATTGGGTTTTGGCTGTATGTTCATTCTCCATGGTTCCGAAGGCAGCTTCGCCTTCTTTCCAGGCTTTATCATTGAATCCGGCATTCTGCCATCCGTCAGCAGGCTGTTGAGTGGTATACTTTCCTGTCCAGCTACCTTGTTCGGATGTCTTCACCAAAGGTCTTAGTTCCAGCTCTTCCGTTCCCATGAAACGGTAGGTTTGTCCGTCTACTTTTGCAACACCAAGTAAAGAAAAATCCTTGCCTGTCCAATGTTTTACAGGACTGTCGTATAGATTGTCCGTAGTAGACCATGCACTAGTATAAGGATCAATTGTCACCAGCGGATATGCCGGAGCACGTAATTCATTCTTCTCGTGCTGTTCTACCTGGGTCTCACAGCTACAAAATACAGAAGCTGTTCCCAGTAACAGCATCATCAGTTGTTGTTTCATAATTTAAATCACCTGTTTATTTAATCTATTTTACGCAAATTCCGTCGTTTTCTATTTATTTTTTAGCCGGAAACAAAAGCATCAATGCCGGTATACCGGAAGCAGAATAACTGTCGATTTCCGCACCTTCCGGCAACTTTTTATAGTATTCGCCTCCACATACGTTCCGTGTCTTATCTCTGTTTGCCCAACCTGTTTTGATGGTACGTTTCAGGAACGGGAGATATTGGGTTTGTCCGCAATCATACACCAACCATGCCATGTATTCCGCAAAGATAGCAGTATAGATACCCTGTTCAATACCACCTTCGAAAGGTAGCACTTTATGTTCTGCAGACATATCTTTCACTGTATAGTCTGCTGCCAGAATAGCATTGTCCAGATAACGTTTCTCTCCGGTCGCCTTATAAAGCAATATGGATGCACCGATAAAGGTTGCCTGGTTGTAGACATGTGCCTTCCAGGCAGGATTGCCATTTCCATGACGGCTATCGGCAATCTTTCCTGTTGCTTTATCCAAGAGATTTTCCACTCCCCATTCATAGATTTCTTTACCTTTGGCAAGATATTGAGCTTTCGTCTGATAATCCGGCCGTTTGTCGGTCGATTCTTTTCTATTTTCAGGCACGTTATTGTAGAGGGTTAATGCTGCAACAACTGTCGGAAAGTTGATACATGCCATCTTTCCATCACCGAATTTATTCGGTTTCGGATTTTGAATGGGTTGCCATTGCCAGAACATACCTCCGTTTTCTTTGTCATACGAACCTGTATCACCCACTTTTTCCGAGCCATACCATACCCGTTTGAAACTGGCTTCCGAGAGTTTCAGATATTCATCCACTCCAAAAAGTTCGTAGCCGCGTGCCAGGCTGATAGTCCACCACATGATGTCATCGTAGATGAACCAGCCGGTATTTTCATTGTTATCATCAAAATCGAACTGGCAATATTGCGCTTTGTTCCCTGCGAATATTTTCTCGCAGAGTGTTTTATAATAACTTGTCTTCTTTCTGTCTTTCTGTGCCTTTGCCAGTTTATAGGCATTCATTGCCATATCCCAATAAATAGGCTGACACCAGATAGCCGCTGCTCCATTGCCACGGTCAACAGCACTTGGATAGGACGAATTTGTCTTGTAAATATATTTATTGGAGTCTAGTAGTGTATTATTAAATCCTTCATAAGCTGCCCATACATCTTCGTTCGTATACGCATGCTTCTTCTGGTTTGCTTTTCCTAAATTACCGACTGCCCATGTGGTAGTTGATACTCCCAATAGTAGTGTCAGAGCCAAAAGAATTTTGCTTTTCATGATAATTTATAAGTTTATAGTATTTTTCCTGTTACAAAGATTGCAGAAATAGCTGAAAAAAAACGATAATATTTATTCAATAAAGAACAAATACAGACCAAAACACTTTTCTACAATAAAAATAAAGGATTAATAAAGGGTTATTGGAGAATAATTTCCCCTTACTCTGTCCTTATGACAGAGATAAGGGGAATATTTAATCTACCTATTGAAAACTCATCCCGGTAAACAATTATTTGTTATCTGTAATGTCTGTGGATTCAATCCATTGCCAGTTATCACCAACTAATGTTGCTGTATGACCTTTCAAACCTGTAATTGTTCTGGTAGCACTTTGAGTAGGCTGATCACCTTTCACTTCAAAATCCCAGGCTTCTACCAAATTCGGATTATCGGCACTTACACCTTCTTCATTCCCCATATAAGAAGCATATACCTGATTTTCTGTCCGGTTTGTTTTCCAGATACGTATCTTCTTTATGTAACCGGAGAACCATTCGTTACGGTTTCCATTATTGTCCATCATACAGAATCCGGTCATTTTAATCTGATTGGCTATGGATTGTTTATTGATATACGTTCTCCAGGACTCACCCACACGAATGACTTCACCTTGTCTCGTACCATCAATCATGGAATAGCACTTCACATCTGTCGGAGTATCAAATCCCGGCAATCCCTTATCCCTGAAGAGGAATGCATAATGCGTCCAACGATCTTTGGTCCAGTTGTCCGACTTTTTCCATCCCGGTTCCCATTCTTGTGGATTTGTGTGATTATTATCTTGCCAGTGAGCAACCATTGTTCTCAACAATCCCTTTGTACGATCCTGGGCACGCCATCCGCTCCAATGAGGATCGTTTGTCATGGTAGAAAGGAAAGTACAGTTGTCTTCTCCCTGCTTATTGCAATATTCTTTGATATTCACCCAAAGTTCAATCGTAAATGCCTGATTGTCATCCTCTCCAAACTTCACATAATCCTCACTATAACCAAAGTCTATATAGGAACCGGCATTTCCATCTACAAACAGATTCCAGGTAATCTGACTGTTATCCGGCCATGCAGAATCTTCAACTTCTTCTACTTTCTTATCGGCAGCAGCAATAGTCTCATCATAAATCTCCTGCGTCATATCTGTGATGGAACCGGATTTGATTCTTTCAGCCAGACTTTCCAAGTCTTTAGCTGCACTCTCCAAAACCGACTTATTTTCTACCGGATATTGTCCCTGATGATTTCCCCACTTCGTTTCATCATTAACGATCGCAAGTATTTCATCCGCCTTAGCCAGTAAATTATTGATATATTGCTGTGCTTCCGGAGACAGATTGTAATATTTTGAATTTTTAAACTCGTCAATCGCTTGATTTACCTTTGCTACAGCAGTTTCCAAAGTTGTTTCATCCAGTTCCTCACCAGCTTCTACCCGTGTTATCAGTGCATCCAACTCGGTAATAGCGGCATTTAATATATCCTTTCCGGTTTCAGGATATGTCCCGGGAGCAGTTCCGTAGGTTGAATTCTTCAATAAATAGTTCAATGACGCACGATTTTCCTGCAAGATACTCAACTGTGTATCTGTTATATACTCGTCTTCAATATCGTCACAAGCGGTAAATATCCCTGCCAGACAAGAAATCAGGAGGAAAGAGAGGAGCATTGCTCCCTCTCTCCATTTATTAGTTAAACATTTCATGTTTTTCATCGTTTTTACATTATTATTCAACAATACGTTGCCACTCGTAAGTACCGATAATCTTAGCAGTATGACGGCCTGTCAGGTCTATTACTTCATTACCTGAACCGGAAGGTTTGGTCATGAAATCCCATGCTGCCGCCAAATCTGCTTCTTTACCCGTCACTTCAGCCGTTCCATTATAAGAATTCTGAACATATTCGTTATCCTTTGCGCTTTTCCAGATACGGATTTTCTTCATATAACCGGCAAAGCCTTCTTCAAACAGATTATCACTAGTACGCATATAACGTCCGAAAGCGGTCATCGGTGCATTATAGTTGGCATAGTTGCTCGAATTATAGAACCTGCTACCCACGCTTCCCTCGGTTGTTTTCACTTCTCCGTTCACATACAACTTCGCACGAAGCTCCGGACTGCCCGGCAAGCCTTTATCACTGTACACAAACAAGAAATGTTGCCATTCTCCATCTTCCGGTGCCTTTAGTGACGGTTCACAGATATTTCCTCCTGTTTCGCCCCAAGTTGCACGATAAATACCACCGTCTGCATTACGCCAGTACATCATCCAGCCATTACGCCATCCGTCACCGCCCATGTAAGTTGACAGGAACACATTCTGGTCTTTTCCACCACCTTTGGTTACTTTCACCCAAAACTCAACAGTAAAGGCTTGATTTCCTTCGGTTCCGAAATTGACATATTCTTCGCTACGTCCGAAATCGATATAAGAACCACCATCACCACGTCCGTCCACAAACAGTTCAGCCGGTGTTGTTTCAGCATCTTCTGTACGGATCGTACTCTTGAACTGTTCTATAGACGCCTTGGCTTCTGCCACATAGCGTTGTTTCTCACTTTCCGACGGAGAGGGTTGCTGATATTTGATTAAAAGTACCGCACGATTGGCATCATCTATCGCATCTGTCAGAATTGCCCGGCTTTCGGTGGGGTACTGTCCTTTCTTATCTCCGTAGTCTGAATTTTGCTGCAAATCGGTCATTTCAGCAATCAATGCATCCAGTTGGTCGATATAGGTATCTTCTATTTCAGGAGCCGCAGTATACTCGTCATGCGTTTCTTCAGAACAAGCCGCCAATTGAAGTGTCAGTACCATGCATAACACATAATACCACATTTTCCAATTTGAATATTTCGTATTCATTATTCTTCTTTTTTATGGGTTACAATTATTTATCTGCCGGAAACAACAACATCAATGCCGGTATTCCGGATGCACTATAGCTGTCAATAGTAGCGCCTTCTATCTGTACCTTATGATATTCACCACCACACAAATTACGTGTCCGGTCGCGATTAGCCCAGCCGTAATTAATGTTACGTTTCAAGAACGGTACGTACTGGGTCTGGCCACAATCATTCACCAGCATGGCCATGTATTCCGCAAAGATAGCGGTATAAATACCCTGTTCCACGCCACTCTCGAACGGCAGTAAATCGTACGTTCCAGACATGGTATTCATTGTATAGTCAGCTCCCAAAATTGCATTGTCCAAATATGTTTTCTCACCGGTAGCTTTATAAAGCAATAACGAAGCTCCGATAAAAGTGGCCTGATTGTATACATGGTCCGACCATGCCGGATTGCCTTCGCCATGCTTGCTGTCGGCAACCTCTCCGGTATTGCTGTCTACCAGATTCTTCACAGCCCATTCATAGATTTCTTTTCCTTTTGCCAGATAAGCTTCCTTCGTTTCATAATGCGGACGGGTAAAATCACCGTACTTATTACTCCAATTTTCCGGATTCGGATCAGCCACACGATCGGCAGGAACATTGTTGTAAAGGGTCAATGCAGCTACCACTGTCGGAAAATTGATACAAGCCATCTTACCATCACCGGCGGCATTTTCATTCGGATTGCCGATAGGCTGCCATTGCCAGAACATACCTCCACCCAAATTCTTTTCAGGATCTGCATAAGAACCCGTATCACCTACGCGGGGAGAACCGTACCATACACGTGCAAAACTTGCTTCTGCCAGACTGCGATACTCTTCCACTTTAAATAATTCGTAAGCACGTGCCAAAGTAATGGTCCACCACTGTATATCATCATAGATAAACCAGCCGGTATTCTCATTATTATTGTCGAAATCAAAGTTTACATAATGTGCTTTATTTCCGGCAAACAAATCATCACACAACTGCTTGTATTTGTTTTCTCTTTCCGTATCCCCTTCCGCTTTTGCACGTTTATATGCGTTCATGGCCATATCCCAATAGATCGGCTGGCACCAGATAGCGGCAGCTCCGTTATTACGGTCGGTAGCAGCAGTATAAGCGGTACTTGTTTTATAAATGTTCTTATCGGGATCCAGCAAGTTATCATTAAATGCTTCATAGGCAGTCCAGGTATCCGCATTGGTATACTCCGGAACAATCTCGTAATCCGGGGTATATGGCTTTGCCTGTTTATCCTCATTGCAAGAGGACATACAAAGGACACCGGACATGAGACAAACTGCAGAGAAAATATATTGTTTCATCATAATTTCTATTTTATAATCAGTATTTAGAATCCTGTATTCTGAACCAAGTTTTTATCAATATCAATTTCGCCCTGTGGTATGGGGAAGAAGTACTGACGGTCAAAAATACGCTTCACAATCTCCGTACGTTTGAAGAATTCATTTCCGTCATAATTGACATTCATACCGTGAATTGCTTTGTTGAAATACTCATTTACCAATCCCCAGCGACGTACATCAAAATAACGGCAGTTTTCGAAACTCAACTCAATGCGTTTCTCTTTACGAATCAGCTCCATGACTTCTTCCGTTGTAGTCGGTTTAGGCAGATTGACTGTTTCACCGTATCCCGGAATACCCGCACGCTTACGGATCATGTTCATATACGTCCAGATGTCTTCATGAGTCGGGCTGACATGCGCAAGCGCTTCGATATAGTCAAAATAAATATTAGTCAGACGCAAGAGCACACAAACCAGGTTCTGGTTACGGTCGCCGGAATCCATTCCTTTGCGCACCAAATAACCTGTACTTGTATAGTCATTGCTACCTTGTTCTTTACCACAACTTCCGCTATAAGTGAAATCTACTATATAATCGCCTTCTGTTCCATCAAACCATTTTGAATTACTAAAGGTAATGTCTACATAAAAACGAGGTTCACGATTAACATACATCATTCTGGTTCCTGTCGGTGCATATAAGGTACCGTCTGTTCCTTTGTATTCTGTTGTAGAGACTCCCTCTTCTACATAATCGGATTTTTCGTTGATAATCGGAGTGACTCCGTCAGCACTATAACCGGAAATAGGAGATTCTCCGTTTGACATGAAATAGGCATCTACCATTTCTTGGGTTGCTCCCAACAAGCTACCACCTCTATAATTAGTCGTATTACCGGATCTATTCGGCATACGGTCGTACTGCATGGTTCCGGCAGCATTATCCAAACGATAGAAAATCATTTCTTTATTGTTACCCATTTCAGAAAACAGGGTTCTTACTGCACGGCGATAAGATTCTGTCGGGCTGAAGCCTTCCGAGTCCGGACCGGAAACAGAAACACCGTCCTTATTGGTATACATCAAATGATAACGACTTCCGTAATTAGAGAAGAAAGTGTTACATTCATTAATCACTTTCTGCCAATTAGCACGTTTGGTAGCTTCGTCCGGTTTGTTAGGGAACAGTTTTGTTCCGTCCGTATTAGCCAGGTCAGAATAGTAATTGCACTCTCCATTAAACAACCAGCTGGCACGATAAGTCAATGCCTCAATGATAAACGCCTGTGCAATCGCCTTATCAATACGGCCATATCCGGACACTTTGTCGGTAGAAGCATCATCCAGTAAACCATCGTTTTGCGCACCTTTCAACTCTGATACGATAAAATCGAAACACTCGTCTACCGTATTACGCGGGAGTTGCAACTCATCACTCGGAGTATCCATCGGGAAGTCCTTTTCAAGCAAAGGAACCGGGCCATAAGTACGTACTAGATAAAAATAGTAGATCGCCCGCAAAGCTCTTGCTTCCGCTTTCCATTGATTTCTTTCTGTAACAGTCAGCGGTGCCTGATCTACATTTTCTGTAAATACTGCCGCTTCATGAATACCTGAAAACCAGCTCTTCCAGCGATACAATACCATCGTTCCTTCGATAGCATCGATTGAGTTGTTATTTATCAATTTCCCTTTATTGTCATTTGTCCACTCTGCTTCGTCGCTGGAGCCTGTCCAGGGACCGGGAGTACGGTACAGACTTGTTTCATGCACCTGACGTTGGTTAAATTCATCCGGTAAGAATGTGTATACGTTCGAAAGATACCGCAAGGCTCCATCTCTGGTTGTGAAAATCTCCTTGAGTGATAAACGGTCATCAGGCACCTGGTCAAAATAGTCATTACAAGATGTCGTCAAGAGACACGCCAGCAAACTAACGATTATATAATTATATTTTTTCATTATCTTTTTGTTTAGAATGTGAAATTAATACCAACTGAATAAGAAGTCGTATTCGGATAAGAAGCACCATTATCGGTATTCAACTCCGGATCCCACAATTTGAAACGACTCAAAGTGAACAGGTTAGTTCCCATTACATATACAGCCGCATTCTTCAGATGAACTTTATTCACCCAGGGTTTAGGCAGATTATAAGAGATCTGCAATGTCTTCAAACGCAGGAAGTTCATGTTACGTACCCACCAGGTACTTTTCTGGAAGTTATTAATATTACTGGTTGTTTCACTTCCATAAGACAAACGCGGATAAAAGGCATTCTGATCCGGATTTTCCTCTGTCCAACGGTCGCCAATGTTAGAGTAGAGGTTACCACTACCACCACCGCCATTAAACGGATTAACACTGCTACCGTTCAAAACACG
>ERZ780067.71-NODE-71-length-62673-cov-10.9761_pt1 | contig 62673 bp, 65 predicted proteins | sample MGYA00511841_ERZ780067 | MGnify/ENA primary metagenome ERZ780067 (study PRJEB29588, sample SAMEA2143295) | human gut metagenome | biome: human gut; feature: human-associated habitat; material: faeces | place: Denmark | collected 2008/2010 ... | reverse complement strand
AGTGGCAGCCGGTGCCGTTGTGACTAAAGACGTGGCAGCCAACACGGTTGTCGGCGGTGTTCCGGCCCGGTTAATCCATGTAATCGAAACCGAAGAGGAATCTAAAGCATAACGCGTATGAGACCGCTATTTTTGACATTGGCCCTGCTCTTTGCCGCAACCGCGTGCCCGGCCTTTACCGCGTGCGATCGCAACGACGACCCCACGACTACAATCAATACCCCGACGGGAGGCAGTAGCGACAGCAGCGACAATACCGGCAATACACCCGGTGATAACGAAGACAATGACGATAACAACGGCGACAGCCCCGAAACCACTCGAACCATGACACTGAAAATAGGAAACTCTACCTTCACGGCCACACTGGCCGATAACGCTACGGCCCAAGCCTTCGCCGCCATGCTGCCGATGAGCTTGTCGATGAGCGAACTGAACAACAACGAAAAGTATGTATACCTCGACCAGAGCCTGCCTGTTCAGGCCTCGTCGCCGGGTACCATACAGACGGGCGACATCATGCTCTACGGTTCGTCGTGCGTTGTGCTGTTCTACAAAACCTTCTCGACCTCATACAGCTACACCCGCATCGGACGGGTAGACAACCCGGACGGACTGGCATCTGCCGTAGGTTCGGGCTCAGTAACGGTACTGTTCGAACGCTAACCGAAGCCCCCGATACGCCACAAAAAAGATTGGCGGGAGAAGAGTTTCACACACTCGGTCTCCCGCCAATCTTTTTCTATTTTCATACCCACAACTACATCTGCTGTTGCAGGGTAGAGTTGTCGTTTCTCCGCTCGAGCAGTTGTCGCTTGTAATCTTTCAGCATGGCCACATCGGCTGTCTCGCCGTTCGCCCTCTTTTCAAAAAGCGAAATGGCCTTCTCTACCCACTCGATAGCAGCGTCGTAATGGTCGAACAGTTCGTTATAGACCGCCAGGTTGGCCGCAGCCATAGCCCGGTGAGTCGTGCTCTTCTGCTCCTCGTAGACATACTCCCACAGATACGAAGCCTCGGTGTATTTCTTCTGCTGCCAGAAGACATAGGCATCTTTCAAGGCCGGTTCGGTAGAGGTGTAGATATACCGCTCTACATTATCGACATGCGGGATGAAGAGATCGCGCACCCGCTTGGAAACACGGTGCATGGCCTCTTGAATGAAGCCGGCCGTCTGAGGCAGCGAACTGTGGGCATCGTCGGGCGTATAGCCAAACGATTGCCAGTAGACCGTATCGCTCACCATCTGGGTAGTAGGCTCGGCCTTATCGGGCCAGTAGACCCGCACCCCCAACGTCGTAGCCACCGAGAGGTCGGTCACGAACACGGTTTCGCCCATGGCATCCACCACCGTCTGGTCCACCATGTTCACGGCCATATCGGTGTGGTCTAGCGATACGACCGCCGTCTGGTCGGCTCCACCCCGTATCACGGCCAACTGTTCGGCCGACAACAACGGATAGAGACTCTTGGGCAAGGTGATGGAGTCGTCGTAGAAAATCGTAATTTCGGGGAAGTAGTGCGCATCGGCCAAGTCGAGAGCTATGCACTCGGCCAACCGATAGGTGGTGCTGTCGTGGGGAACGACCAGCGTATACTCACGCCCCGACATATCGGTATATTTGTTCCCTACCTTTTCATTGGGCTCTGCCGAATTGTTCACGACCGTCACGCGCTGGATGGTCGGCGGGAAGGTAACTTTAGCCGGTCGCCACACATCGAACGAAAGGACCGATACCGATCGGCAACCCGTCAATAACAGGGAGACCGCAGCCATTAAAAACAAAAACTTTCTCATCATAAAATCTCCTTTCCACCACAGGTTTCTCTCTACAAATGTAATTCATAACCCCGTGTTCTCGGGGCGAATCAGATACATTTAAGCTATTTTAAATGATTGGCTCGCACCCGCCGCAGCAAGGCCCGCATGCCCGGCGAACGGTCCAGATCGTTCAAGACCACGAGTTGGGCTATCATATCGTCGGCCCACTCGACTTGCCGGGCCAACAGTCCTAGAACAGCGAGCGTCCATACGAGCGTCGACACCTTTACACCGGGCTCTATGCTCCAGCTACACACCACCTCGGCCAGATGCTCGGCGGCTTTGCAGTCGGGGCGATACTCACCCCGCTCCAACAAATAGTGCATGAGGCTGCCGTATATGCGCCGTACCCCGGGATGAGCCACGCGGTCGAAATCGGATACGAACCGCCTCTTGTATGGAGCAAAAAGAGCCCGGTCCCACTCGTAAACCCACGCCACACATCGCGACGCCCGAAAGGCTTCGGCCCCCTGCCCCAACGCCATATCCATCACGGCATCGAGACTCGGGTCCCGTTACAACAACTCGGCCACTGCCGCAGCCATCGGCTCCTTTCGGCTCGGCTTTGCCACAATCGCATGCCAATCGTTCTGCTCCATAGAGGATTGTTTTCGATGAGTAAATATAGCGATTCATTTCCTTATCCCCAATACCGCTAACAAAAATTAGAAAAGAGTACTACGGTACAAAATTCGAAACAAAATAGACACAAATCGAAAATATAATAGAAAGATATTGTTTCATATTTTTATCTTTTTTATATTTGTAGCATCTTTTGAAATAAATCTAACACATGAAACGCTCGGAATTCTTAAAACTTATGGGACTTACTGCCGTTGGTGCGGCCTTTGCGCCTTCGATTCTGGCCAACGGAAAATCGGACAACGTACAACATATCGATGCCCAGATAAAAGATTTGAAAGCCACGGTCGACCGGCCGGTGACCTTTCTCGTACTCGGTGCCGGCAACCGCGGAAACGTATACGCCGGCTATGCCAAACGCTACCCCGACTGCATGAAAATCGTGGGTGTAGCCGACATCAACCGGCTGCGGCTGGAGAACATGAGCGAAGACCACAACGTGCCTCAGGAGAACAGGTTCACCGATTGGAAAGAGGCCCTCGCCCGCCCCAAGATGGCCGATGCCATCGTGCTCAGCCTGCCCGACAACCTGCACTACGAGCCTTGCATGAAGGCTCTCGAAATGGGCTACCACATCCTGCTCGAAAAACCGATTGCCCCCACCGAAAAAGAGTGCACCGACATACGCGACCTGGCCCTGAAAAAGAAGGCCATCGTGGGGGTATGCCACGTGCTGCGCTATGCCCCTTACTTCATTGCCCTGAAACAGATTATCGACTCGGGCGAAATCGGGCAACTCATCAGCATACAGCACCTCGAGCCCATACAGTATGCCCACATGGCTCACTCGTTTGTGCGGGGCAACTGGCACAACTCGCGCGAGACGACCCCGATTATCCTGGCCAAGTCGTGCCACGACCTCGACATCATCCGGTGGCTGGTAGGCTCGCCCTGCAAGTCGATTGCCGCCTATGGCTCACTTACCTATTTCAAGCGCGAAAACATGCCCAAAGGGGCCGCCGAACGCTGTATCGACAACTGTCCTTACGAGAGTGAATGCCCCTACTCGGCTCTGGATATCTACATCAAGAAACGGCAACACATCTATGCCTTCGACCTGCCCAAGGAGCGCAGCCGGCAAGACGATGCCATCCGGCAGGTACTGCGCACCACCAACTACGGGCGCTGTGTATTCCAGATGGACAACGACCAGTGCGACCACTACGTGACCAGTATGGAGTTCCAGAACGGCGTCACGGCCAACTTCTCGATGGAGGCCTTCATGGCCAAGGGCGGACGGCGTACCCGAATCATGGCCACCCGGGGCGAAATCGAGGGCGACATGAGTGCCTTCACGGTGACCGATTTCCGCAGCGGGAAAAAGCGGGTATGGGATGCCAAGGTCGAAGAGGTCAAGACCTATGTGGGCCACGGTCACGGCGGCGGCGACCTGTGCCTGGTCCGCGACTTCATCAACGCCGTGGGCAACAACGACCCCAGCTACCTGTCGAGCCCCATCGAGGTTTCGGTCGAGAGCCATATCATGGGTTTCATGGCCGAGAAGAGCCGCCTGAGCAATCGCAAGGCAAGCATCTGAGTTCTCAATTCTACATAACCACAAAAAAGAGAAAACCGAGGTCGTCGAATACAGACCCCGGTCTTCTTCATATAGAGACAATTCTTATCAGCGTACCATCACGCGGGTAGCCGCTGCACCGCAACGCACGATGTAAACCCCGGCTGCCGGTACCGGCACTACGGCCCGGCCGTTTACCTCGGTCGACGCAACCACCTGACCGGCCAGGTTGACAATCTCGACCGGTTGAGCAGATTCGCACTCAATCACGACACCACCCTCGGCGGCATAGATGCGGTGGTTGACCTCAAGAATATCGCAGATACCCGAACTCAAGTCGACCTTCACCACATTGGAGTAGGCACTCTCCTTGCTATCGTCCGTAACGGCCTTTACCTTATACGAATAGAGATAACCCGGTTCGAGCCCCGTAAGCGAATAGGCGGTCTCGGTAATACCCTCAATCACCATAGGCCACTCGACTGCTGCCGGTTTGGCCATGGCGTCGGGCTGAACCTCGCCGCTATACACCACGATATTGTCGATATAGGCCCGCTTCTTGCCGCTGTCGGCGGTCGACTCGAATACAATCTTACTGCTTTCGGTACCACCGGTAAAGGTCAACGTATAGGTGTTCATGGGATCGAGCGGCAGCATTTCGGTCGTTTGGGCATGAGCCTCGTCGCCCTCGAGATAGACTTTCATCACACTCTTCTCCTTATCGTTGTTGTAACGCGAAGCCGCAAATTGAACCGTGAAAGTCCCGCCGTTGGACGACAAGTCGATGGCCGGAGTACACAGAGCGCCACCGTTCGACGAGTTGCCCATCTTCATCATCCCCACCTCGGGATAGAGGTATTTGCCGCTCCAGCCCGAAGTCTGGAAATATTGGCCGTCTACGGTCTGGAAGGCATTGGTTCCGCCCAGGTTGGCCGTACCCGCAGTCGTACATTTGGCAAAATCTTCCGACAACAGAATCTCACCCCCGGCCGATGGCTGACGGCGGTCGACATGGAGCGTATAACTGGCAGCCCCCTCGACTGGCGACCAGTTGGCCGTAAAGCCGGTGGCGGTTATGCCGGTAGCCTCGTTGGCCACGGGAGCATCGATGGCCGAGCCACCCATAAAATCGAAGGTAATCACCCCGTTTGCCTGGGTAATGTTGGTTACCGGCTTACCCAACGAAAGGCCGGTATTGGTTTTTGAAGCAGGCGCACTCTGGTCGGTAAACGAATTATTGTTGTTGTAGGGATAGAGGTCGCCCGTCTCGTCATAGAAGCTGCGATGGTTATCGGCCGGCATGATGGTCATGCGCTGGCGGGTAGGCTCGCAATTCACGATATTGTTGTCCCAGATCATCCGGTCGTAATCGACCTTCAGAATCATCAAGCCCGAAGAGGCCATGTAGGTATCCCACCCCGTCTGCTGGCGGTTCTCGAGGGTGAAGTATTGATTCTTGTCGCTCGATACAATCTTGTAGGCCTTTTTGCTGTCGGCCAGATTTTCGAGCGAAACGGTAGCCGGCGAGGTCAGCTCTTCGATGGTGAGCCAGCCGCAAAATTCGCGTTCATACGCGGTGTAGCCTACGGGGACAGAACCGTCGCTATGGCCGTCGCCGTTCATATCGGGACCGTTGTAGCAACCGTAATCCATCAGGCTCCACGAACTCATTCCGTAGTTGGAGCCGCCGGTATCGTAGAAGTCGGGCAAACCCAACGTGTGACTGTACTCGTGGCAGAACGAACCGATGCCATCACGATAGGTCCCGGTATTGCCCTGCAACTCGGCCGAACAGGCGTATGCGTCGAGCAGTTTGCCATCGACCGAAACCTCTTTCCCGGCACCCTGGTAGATATACCAGGCGTGGGGCCAGATGGTGTCGTCGAGCGAACCGGCGTTATCGTTGGCCGACTCGCCGTAACCGGCATAAATGACATAGACCAAATCGACAAAACCGTCGTTGTCGCGGTCGTAGATGGAAAAATCGACCGTCGACTCTACCTTGCGGCAAGCGTCGATAACCATCTCTTCGGGACGGCTGTCGTTACCCGTATACTTGTCGTTTCCTCCATAGTAGGCCATCGCCCTGTCGAGAGTAATGGGGCCTACCACGTCGAAGGTGGGACGGAACTGTCCGTCTGACTGCGCAATGAAGTAATCGCGCGCACTGCCTATGGCTCCTTGATAGTCGTAGCCCTCCTTGTTCATCATCTCCTTGAAATCTTCAAGGGTGTTCGTCGGGTCGAATTTCTTGTCGCTAAACTCGACCAGCAACACCAGCCCATGTACATCGTCGCCCGTAGTTGCCTGTGTAGTCCGGCGGGCAACCGAGCGCAGCTTCTGCTGCCGCTTCAACTGACGTTGGGCAACCATACCCTGCGACACCTTCCGGGCAGCCAACTGTTCGAGATAGACCTTATCCGAAGCCGTACGCAGATGGGCATCGCGGGCTATCACTTGCCCGGCCACCGCCGTACCATCGGGAGCCAGTTCGGCATACCGATAAAAACCATCGGCACCCCGAACAACCGGAATACCATCGGCAGTCATTTGATAATGATAAAACTCATCGCCGACCACACGAACGGTAACTACCGTCCCGTCGGGCTGGGTTACGGTCTCAGGAATAGACCTTGCCGGTAAGGCGAAAAGCGAAGATACGCCCAGAAAGACACTCGCGCACAAGGTGATAAAGACTTTCTTCATATTATCAGGTTTAGAAAAGTGAGTAAATATACGAATAATATTTAAATAAAAAAGACAAGCGCTCCAACTATTGTGTCGAAGCGCCTGCCCTGATGTGTTTGTCGCGAGAGTTTACCACACCAGTTTCGCTACCCGAAAGCCGGTCTCAGTCTGTACACCAACCAGATAAACACCTCGAGAGAGTGTAGTCGGAAGCAACACCTCGCAGGTACCCGACGGCGAAACCGATGTCTCGAGCATAACCAGCCGACGCCCGTTCATATCCGACAAGGTGACACCGGCACTCCCCTCGTGTGCTGCGAGGCCTGCTATCGTGAGGCTCTCGGGCGAACTCTTGTACACCGTAAGTCCCGGCTCCCGAACGGGCGCCACAATGCCGTCGGTGGCTTCGTGCGGATAATAGGCCTTGAAATCGCGGAACGAAATCTTCCGGTCGGTCCCCTTCTGCTGGGTCGAGAGATAAATCTTGAGATTATCGAGCGTCACGGGGAAATCGCTCACGCCCCGGTCGGACAACGGTACTACATAGACCGAGTCGCTGTCGGCCTCGGGAGTAAGGGTATGTATCCACGAGCCGGTCGGGCAGGTAAACTCGCACGATATGGAGCTGATAATCGAATCCCAGTTTTTAATCTGCATCGATACCGAATCGGGCAAACCGAAGAAACGCATCGAGTGGTCAATCACGATATTGGGTGCCCGCCCCGTATTCAGGTCGAAGACGAGGGTATTGCCGTCGCTCCACCCGGCCGGTAGTATCGACGAATCGAAACGCATCTGGGCTACGGCCGAACTGGCGGTTACCGGCAGCGATGCAACGTCGGCAAAATCTTCGTGCACCATTTCGCCCGTCCCGATTTCGACCACCACGGGAAACTCGACGGTCGTACCTTCGTAGCTGCCTCGCAACATGGCCCGGCCACTCTTCACGCCCTTGACAGCTCCTTCGACCACTTGGCAACAGTCGTCGCCGGTCACGCTCCACGTCAATATCTCGGGGTTCACCCGATAGGTCTCACCACTGGCTTCGGCCTCGAGTTCGATGGGATACTCCCGGATGTCGTCGATATAAAGACTGTCGATACAGAGGCGAGGCTCGCCGGTAGTGCCACTCATCGTTACCCGCATCTTGCAGGTCGAGTCGCCCCGGCGGGCCGTTATCGTACCCGACATGGCCACCGGCCCGGCACAGAACTCGCCACGGCTGTTGACATAGCCCAGCTCCTCGGGCTCGCACGAGAACTCGACCTCGCGGCAGTCGTCGTCGATGACGATACCGTAGCGGTTATGAGCCAGCAATCGCAGTGGTGTTACCCCCAGGGGGTGAGTCTTTATCGAGGGTTTAGAGAAGGAGAGGAACGAAAAGACAGGGTCGTCGGGAGCCAGCGAGATGCCCTGGAACGAGTCCATCACGGCACGCTCCTTGCCATCGGTGGGCGAATTGACCACCTGGTCGTATACCACCATCGTGGCCGATCCGCCACCGTCGAAGTTGACCACATTCCAAGCCCCCTGCTCTACCAGATAGTAGGCATCCTCGACCATCGAGCCCTTGTCGGCCGTGATGATGAAGAGCTTCTTGCCGTCTTTGGTGATTCCCACCAGCGTACAGGGATAGTCCTGAAACTCACGCCCCGGAGTCACGAAGTCGTTATACTCCTTGTCGTGCAGCTCGCCGTTCAAGATGACGCTGGGCCAACCGTGGAAGGCCTGCAGCACCTGCTGGGCCGGCGGAACCGACAGTCCCGAATTGGGAAAGGTGGTATTGACAAAACGCTGGTCGATCTGCACCACATCGCCTACCTGCACCCGACTCTCGAACTGGGTAGCGGCATCGTTGCGCATGAAGAGAATATGGCTCTTCCCGTCGGGCTGTATGGGGGTGTGGCCTATCGAGACCACCCGGCAAGGGGTAGGCTCACCGTTGATAATCCACTCGCCCTGCGGCTCCAGCTTGGCATAGAGTCCCTCGGTCGTAAGGGTGAGGCTGCTGTATGTATTGAAGAGAACACAATTCCGATAAGACTGTATCCCGTAGGCCGACTCGTTGACGTTGTCGATTTTGATTTCGGTCTGGTCCGGGCAAATGACCTTGGCCTCGTAGCAGGGCGGAAATACCTCGGCCACCTTGTCCTTGTTGATCGAGAGGACCGACCGTCCGTAATCGCCGTAATGGCTGATGATTTCGCCATTGCGCACGTTGATTCCCGCCGCCGTAGTCTGGCCGCTGTAATGGAACAAATCGTGGTTCACACCGAAGAAGGCCCGGTGACCTTCGTACGAATTGCTACGACACTGCGACGAGGTGGTCTCACGCGTGGCATCGGGAGTCTTCCCGTTCGACGGATATACCTCCACGGCATTATACTCGTCGTTCAGGTCGAGTGTAACCTGAAAGAGCTGGATAGGTTTCTGAGTAAACTCGATGTGGGTATACACCGCCCCCGGTCCTATGGGATAGTGTGCTATCGTGTCGGGGGTACCCCACTGGGGTTTCTCGGCTTGAGCGACTAAGCCGAGCGAAAGGCAGGCTGCCAGTGCAATGCTATTTTTCATATATATCAATTAAGCGGTTATTCCATGGTGTAAATTTGGTTATTTTTCGAATTACATACAATTATTTTATATTATTTTTTTAAATAAAAAAGCAAGGCACACCCATTGCGGGTGCGCCTTGCCCTGAAACAATATCTTCTGCAAAAGAATTATTCGTCGAGAAGAATTTCGAGAATCTGACAAGCAGCCTTGGCTACCGAAGTACCGGGACCGAAGATGGCTGCCACACCGGCCTTGTAAAGGAAGTCGTAATCCTGGGGAGGAATTACACCACCGGCAATGACTACAATATCTTCACGACCCAGTTTCTTCAACTCCTCGATTACCTGCGGAATCAAAGTCTTGTGACCGGCAGCCAGTGAAGAGACGCCCAGCACATGCACGTCGTTCTCGACAGCCTGGCGAGCAGCCTCGGCCGGAGTCTGGAACAACGGGCCCATATCTACGTCGAAGCCACAGTCGGCATATCCCGTAGCTACCACCTTGGCACCACGGTCGTGACCATCCTGTCCCATCTTCGCAATCATGATACGCGGTTGACGGCCCTCTTTCTTGGCAAATTTTTCGCACAATTCCGTTGCCCGAACGAAATCGGCATCTTTTTTGGTTTCTGAAGAATACACGCCTGAAATAGTTCTGATTACTGCTTTATAACGACCTACCACTTTTTCGCAAGCGTAGGAGATTTCGCCCAACGTAGCGCGCACCTTGGCGGCTTTCACGGCCAAGTCGAGCAAGTTGCCCTGTTTGGTCTTCACGCACTCGGTAATGGCATCGAGGGCAGCTTGTACGGCCTCGTTGTCGCGGTGCGACTTCAGGTATTGCAAGCGCTCGATCTGCTCTTTACGCACGGCGGTGTTGTCCACCTCGAGGATGTCGATGGGAGCCTCTTTCTCGAGACGATATTTGTTCACACCCACGATAGTCTGTTTGCCCGAGTCGATGCGAGCCTGTGTACGAGCGGCAGCCTCCTCGATACGGAGTTTGGGGATACCGGTCTCGATAGCCTTGGCCATACCGCCCAGCTTCTCGATTTCCTGAATGTGTTCCCAAGCCTTGTGAGCGAGCTCGTTGGTCAGAGCCTCTACATAGTACGAACCGGCCCACGGGTCGATTTCTTTGGTAATGTAGGTCTCTTCCTGAATATAAATCTGAGTATTACGGGCGATACGGGCCGAGAAGTCGGTAGGCAATGCGATGGCCTCGTCGAGGGCGTTGGTGTGCAACGACTGGGTGTGACCCAGAGCGGCGCCCATGGCCTCGATACAGGTACGGCCTACGTTGTTGAAGGGGTCTTGCTCGGTGAGCGACCAACCCGAAGTTTGCGAGTGCGTACGCAGAGCCAGCGATTTGGGGTTCTTGGGATTGAACTGTTTTACAATCTTGGCCCACAACATACGGGCGGCACGCATCTTGGCAATCTCCATGAAGAAGTTCATGCCGATAGCCCAGAAGAACGACAAACGCGGTGCAAACGAGTCGATGTCCATACCGGCATTGATACCGGCGCGCAAGTACTCGAGACCGTCGGCCAACGTGTAGGCCAGCTCGATGTCGGCCGTGGCACCGGCCTCTTGCATGTGGTAACCCGAAATTGAAATCGAGTTGAACTTGGGCATGTATTGCGACGTGAACTCGAAGATGTCGGCAATGATTCGCATCGAAAATTCGGGCGGATAGATATAGGTGTTACGCACCATGAACTCCTTGAGGATATCGTTCTGGATGGTACCGGCCATCTCTTCGAGTTTGGCACCCTGCTCCAGACCGGCGTTGATGTAGAAGGCCAGAATGGGCAACACGGCACCGTTCATGGTCATCGACACCGACATCTTGTTCAAGGGGATACCGTCGAAGAGCACCTTCATATCCTCGAGCGAGCAGATGGAAACACCGGCTTTACCTACGTCGCCTACTACACGCTCGTGATCGGCATCGTATCCGCGGTGTGTAGGGAGGTCGAATGCTACCGAAAGACCTTTCTGACCCGAAGCCAGGTTACGACGATAGAATGCGTTGGATTCTTCGGCGGTGGAGAAACCGGCATACTGACGGATAGTCCAGGGACGAATCGCATACATGCCGCTGTACGGGCCACGCAGGAAGGGCGGAATACCGGCTACGTAGTTGAGGTGTTCAAGACCCTCGAGGTCTTCTTTGGTATAAATGGGTTTTACGGGGATCTGTTCCGGGGTTATCCAGTTTTCACCCTCGCTGGCTACTTTCCCTGCCGAGTGAGCGAAAGCATCCTTTGTAATATCTATGTTCTTGAAATTAGGTCTCATAGTTTTCTGTTTTTCTTTGAGTGATACAAAATTGTACGACTTTTAAATCGAGAGTTTCTCGTTAAACGATCTCAACGTATCAAGCACGTTGGAACGTACGTGGATAAACTCGGTAATACCCTGAGCTTTCAAATCGTCCATACAAGCGGGGGCACCGGCTACGACGAAGAGCGCACGGCCGTCGAGCAGCTTGAAGGCTTCGGGGGCATATTGGGCATATTCGTCGTCGCTCGAGCAAAGTACCACTATATCGGCTTTAGCTTCGAGGGCGGCATCGATACCGGCTTGTACGGTTTCGAAACCGAGGTTGTCGATAATCTTGTATCCGGCACAAGCAAAGAAGTTGGCCGAGAATTGCGAACGGGCCAGACGCATGGCCAAGTTGCCAATGGTAAGCATGAATACCGACGGACGCTTGCCCGAGTGCTCGGTAGCCAGGCGCAAGGCTTCGAAATCGCTGGCGGCACGTTTGGTATTCAGTACCGGGAATTCGGGTTCGCAATGGTGCTCGCCTTCGTGTTTGCTGCAACCGCAGCCACAAGCCTCGCCTTTGGCAATCTTGTCGCCGGCTACCTCGTTGAAGTTGGGATATTGGTTGGTACCCAACAGAATCTCTTTGCGGCGAGCCACATTGGTGTGACGGGTCTCGGCCGAAGCGTTGACCTGATTTTGAACAAAGCCCTCTTTCACGGCTTTGTAGAAACCGCCCTTCTCCTCTACTTCGAGGAAGAGTTTCCAAGCCTGCTCGGCAATCGACACGGTGAGGGTCTCTACATAGTACGAGCCGGCTCCCGGGTCGGTAATGCGGTTGATATGCGACTCCTCCTTGAGCAACAGTTGCTGGTTGCGGGCGATACGCTCCGAAAATTCATCGGGCTCCTTGTAGGCTTTATCGAAGGGAGTGGTCGTAATCGAATCTACACCAGCCAAAGCAGCCGACATGGTCTCGGTTTGCGAGCGGAGCAGATTGACATAAGCATCGAATACGGTTTGGTTGAATTCCGAAGTCTGAGCATGAGCCTTCATCTTGCAGGCACAGTCGCAAGCGGGATTGTATTGTTTTACAATCTGAGCCCACAACATGCGGGCGGCACGGAACTTGGCCAACTCCATGAAGTAGTTGGACGAGATGCCGAAGTTGAATTTGATTCGATTGGCAACCTCATCGACCGAGAGACCTTTCTCGGTAAGAGCGGCCAACCATTCGTTACCCCAAGCCAGGGCGAAACCCAGCTCCTGCGAAATGAACGAACCGGCATTGTTCAGCATCACGGCATCGACAGCCAGCACTCTGAAGAGCGGCAACTCTTTCACGGCTTCGATTACGGCAACGGCCTCATCGGCATAGTCGGCAAAGTCGCGGCCTTTGGTCAACATGCGCTTAAACGGATTGAATCGGATAGAACCCGAAACTTTCGAAAGGTCGGCTCCACTCTTTTTCAAATAGGCGGCTACCGTTTCGGCAAGTTTCACTGTGCTTTTCATGCAAGAGGAGAAGTTCAACTCGACTTTCTCCAACTCGATACCATGCAGCAAAGTTTCCATATTCTCTACCGAAATCAAATCTTTCGGGAGCTCAAAGCCCAGCGACTCGACACCCTTCGTCAGGATGTCCAGAGCCTTGGCGTTGGCCTCTTTGACATCGGTTACTTTGATGTCCTGACGTACCAGCCAGTTGTTGTCGGTACGAGTGCCACGCACGTAAGGATATTCACCGGGAAGCGAATCGGTCGTGTGCAGGTTCGCAATGTCTTCGGCACGATACATGGGGTTTACGTTAAACCCTTCGTTTGTCCTCCATACGAGCTTTTTGTCAAAATCAGCTCCTTTCAGGTCGGCGATAACCTTGTCTTTCCATTCTTGTGTGGAGACCGGAGGGAACTGGTCAAACAGTTTTTCTTTACTTTCTGCCATAGTTGTTATTAGTTAAGTTGTTTAAGCCAAACTATTGGATTGGATTATTCACAAAATAGGCCCGGCACAAAATACTTGCACCAGACATCTGAGAACAAAAGTAGTACAAATAGTTTGAAATAAAGAATTTTTTCTGTAATTTTTATGAACACCCCTACCTTTGGGACAAACCGGCTTCGTATTGCGGTCTCACCCCCTGGTTACCCGCCAGAACTACCGTCACCACGCAGTTGTCGATTTTTTTTGTATATTAGTAGAACACAAACCAACATAATAGGTTCGAATAGGATTTAACTGTTTACACTCCGTGTCCATATGAAAGAGGGTAAGAAACTTGTTTATACTGGAGATCTGCTGCGAAAATTCTTGCACCAGAAAGGGATTACCTACAAAGAGGCCGCTAAAGAACTGGGGCTGGACAAGAATACCATAGGCAAAGCCGTAAGAGGTGGCAACATGAACATCAATGTATTGCTCACCATTGCCAATCATTGGAATCTACCCATCACCGATTTCTTTACTTTTATCAATTGCGACGAGAGCCGGGAGGCCTATTTTATTAGTCCTAACCAGTATGTCTTCGACGAAGGGAACGGGGCTGCAACCGCCGACGAACCCTTTAAATTATATAAAAACATCACAAAATCAGTAAACAAAAAGAGTGCTATTTACGAATCGAAACAGCAAGAGATCGAACTGCTGCAAAACCTTATCAACAATTACCGGAAAAGAATCGAAATACTGCAACAAGAGTTGGAACAAAACCATTCCTATTAGCCCCCCATCCAATCCACTTATAACTTGCAAAACGATCTTTGCTTCTACCGATTTTAGTGTGTAAAATCGACAGGAGCTATCTTCCCCATCAACGACACGATTTGTGCCTGCCGGCGCAACATATACCCCGACGGCGCAGCCGAATTGAACCGGCGCGGATTGGGCAACGTAGCGGCAATCAGTGCACATTGCGACCGAGTGAGCCGAGCAGCCGTTTTGTGGAAATGCTGCTGCGCGACCGCCTCTACCCCATAAATGCCCTTGCCGGTCTCTATGGAGTTGAGATAGACTTCCATGATACGCTCCTTCCCCCAGAAGAGCTCGATAAGTACGGTGAAATAAGCTTCAAACCCTTTGCGCACATAGGAGTGACCGGGCCAGAGGAACACATTCTTGGCTGTCTGCTGCGTGATGGTGCTGGCTCCCCGCGGACGCTTGCGGTGCTTGTTCTCCTCGATAACTTTTCGCAGCTCCTCGAAGTCGAATCCGTGATGGGTCATAAAGCGATTGTCTTCCGAGGCAATCACTGCCATGGGCATATAGCGCGACATCTTCTCGATAGGTACCCACCGGTGGTGCCACTCGACCTTCTTCCCATCGACCAGTTGCTCGACCGTGCGGATAACCATCAAAGGGGTTACATACACGGGGACAAACCGATACAGCAGCACGACAATGATGGTCGAGAGAAAGAAAAACAACACAAGCCGTTTTGTCCAACGCCAAATCTTACGCATCATCGCTCGTCAATCTTTCACACATTTGACCCGGGCCCACCGGTTTTTCTCGGCATGACCTGCAAACCGCAGCCCCAGACGCTCGGCCTCGGACCGGATGGCCGGAATATCTTCAACATAAAATCCACTCATAAAGAGATGCGACCCACTCTTCATTCGTTCTGCATAGGCGTGCATATCGGACAGCAGAATGTTGCGGTTGATGTTGGCAAAGATAAAGTCGAAGGTCTCTTGCTTCAGTACCTCGATACCACCCAGACGCACCTCGATGTCGGGCTCTCCGTTCAAGCGCACATTCTCCTGGGCATTTTCGGTGGCAAACTCGTCGATGTCGACAGCGACCACCGGCGAAGCCCCCTTCATGCCGGCCAGGATAGCCAACACAGCGGTTCCACACCCCATATCGAGCACCGAGCAACCGGTAAAGTCGGTGGCCAATATGGCCTGCAACATGAGGGTCGTAGTCTCGTGATGTCCCGTGCCGAATGCCATTTTCGGGTCGATGAGCACATCGTAGCGAGCCTGGGGCACATCTTTGTGAAAAGTGCTGTGTATCACACACTCGTCGCCCACGACAATGGGTTTGAAGTAGTGTTTCTCCCACTCTTCGTTCCAGTCTTGACCCGGCACAAAGGTTGTCTGCCGAGTCACCTTTACCCCCTCGAGCGGGAACTGGGCCAGCACCGCTTCGAGCTGTGGCTCGTCGTAGGTACCCTGCGGAACAAAAGCCGTCACACCCGTCTCGTCGGGAACAAAACTCTCGTAACCAATCTCGCCCAACATGGCGGCCAGCACATCGGTAGCCACCTCGCTACACGGCTCTACCTCGAGCCGCACCTGCATATAATCGTTCATAGCCTATTTTTTCTCCCGCATAGCTTTCTGTGCACGCGGATAGAGGACATCGCGCACAAAGGCATAATTGGGGTATTTGTTCATGATGTTCTTATACATGGCCAACGCCTGCTCGTAATGTTCGTTCTTCTCGTTGACGACACCGATAGTCACCAGCAGTTGCACATAGAGCCAGTTGTGAGAGTTGGCCGAGAGATTCTTCTCCATCCCCTGGCGAGCGTGCTGATAGCAACTCAACCCCTGCGCCTTGTCGCCACCAAACATACCCGGCATATAAAAAAGAATATTACCGTATAATATGGAGACCCAACTGTCGTCGGGAGCCATCTTGTAGGCCTCACGGGCCGACGATAACATATCGGAAGCCAAAGTGGTAGCCTTCAAGGGCGAAAGCGCTATCTTAAGGCCCAGCAGATTGGCATACAATGCCTTGAAACGGGCGTCGTGCGGGTAGAGTTTCTGATACTTCTCGGCCAGAGCCAAGGCCGTTTTCAGATTCGATTGGGCTTCGGTCTTGCGTTTCTTGTCGACCAGATGGCCTACCAGACCGTAATATCCGCACAAGATTTCGTGCCGCCCGTCAAGGGTCTCGCACGATTTGTCGGCACTCATTTGCGACAACACCCCACTCCACTGCGGAATCTTCTGCTCGATAAACAGGTTGTACAATTTTTCACGATAGTCGGTGAGCGACGCTCCCCACATGGGCAGATGCGAAAGGGCAGCCCAGAAAAGCAACAAACATACAATTCGTTTCATATCCATTTATTCTCTTCTGTACAAGGGCGCAAAGATAGTAAAAGGTGAGAGCAGAGACAAAAAGAAAACAAAGTTTTCATCTTTTGGCTATGCCGAACCGCCCCTATCTTATTCAAAGATAGTAAGAACTTGCGTAATAATGGCAGGATGAGGGTGAAATTTGATAAGTGGTTGGTACATATACCATTTTTGTGTTACCTCACCATATTGTTAAATTTGGCAGAAGGAGCCGTATATGGTGGGTATTAGAGAAAGAATTGCTACCTATCCGTTGCCTTTTTATTAAAGGGAAAGTTGGTAGAAAAAGCATCTTTAATCTCTTGCACATACCCTACAACAGCCACAAAGAACGCTTGTTTTTCCTATCATTGCACTGACAAAGGTAATCATTTTTTCTCGTTGGAAGAAAAATACGGGAATGAGATTAGTTGTCAAGTACTTGTTGCCTTGTTCCGCTATGTTCTACATGCCATTCATTAACTCTGTAAAATTTATTTTTGCAACCAAAGAAATGAGTTATGAATCAGGCAGATGTAAAGGTGTCGTTCTACCTCAAAAAGAGCGAAGCAGATGCCAAAGGGAACTGCCCTGTAATGGCAAGGTTGAATGTTGGCAAGTACTCTGAAGCGGCATTCAGTGTGAAACTGTCGGTACCACATACGATGTGGCACTCAGGTCGTGCTACGGGTAAGAGTGTCGCAGCACGCGAAATCAATCGTCAGTTAGACGAGATCAGAGCCTCGGCTCTACATATCTATCAAGAACAATCTACAATACAAGAAGGAGTAACTGCCGAAGATGTCAAGTGCCTGCTCTTGGGTATGGCTTCAGGGCAGCAGACCTTGATGAGCTATTTCCGCACCTTCATCAAGAACTTCGAGAAGCGTGTAGGTGTCAATCGTGTCGCAGGTTCTCTGCGTGCTTACAAATACGCCTATATGCATGTAGAGAAATTCCTCAATGAGAAATACAAACTGACCGATATTCCCTTTACGGCATTGGATCGTTCGTTTATCGAGAAATATGATCTTCACTTACGAACCGACTGCCATTTGGCTCTTGGTACGATAGTCCATCTTACAACTTCTTTTAGGACCATTATCAATGAAGCCATAGCAGACGGTATTCTTACCTTCAATCCATTTTGGGGATATGAACCTGAACGTCCACAGCGTGAACAGAAGTATCTCACGGCAGAGGAACTGGAACTGATGATGACAACACCATTGCATAATGCAAGACTTTACATCGTCAGAGATTTATTCTTGTTCTCATGCTACACCGGAATATCTTATGGAGATATGTGTATGTTGACCAAAGAGGATTTGGTTACGGACGAGGAAGGTACACTATGGATAAGAACATCTCGTAAGAAGACCAAAGTCGAGTATGAAGTTCCGCTCCTTGATGTACCTATTCATATACTTAAAAAGTATCGTGATGTAGAGCCTAACGGAAAACTGTTGCCCATGTATTGTAATTCTGATGTAAATCTTTCCCTGAAAAAGATTGCTGCAATATGCGGTATTGAGCGAAGAATAGTCTTTCATGCCGCCAGACATACATATGCTACGGAGATCACCCTATCTCACGGTGTGCCATTGGAAACGGTCAGCAAAATGTTGGGACATACACGGGTTGATACCACTCAGATTTATGCGAAAGTTACCGATGACAAGATAAATGCTGATACCAAGAGATTAGACAACAAGATTAGTGAACGCTTTACAATCGCCATTTGACAACCATTAAAACGACTATATATGAAAACAGACAAGAATACAGATAACCAGAACACAAAGCGTCGCAGTACCTTCGCCATATTGTTCTACATCAACCGCACGAAAGTACGCAAGGATGGTATGTGCCAACTATTGTGCAAAGTCAGTATTGATGCCGAATGGGAACAAATCGGCACGAAAGTATCCGTTAATCCTGCCATCTGGAATCCTGAGAAAGGACGTGCTGATGGTCGCAGCGAGAATGCCGTAACGGTAAACAGAGCCATTGACGAACTTACCAAAGAGATTACGGGCCACTACAACCATATCAAGAAGAGCTTAGGCTTTGTTACCGCAGAACTTGTCAAGAACGCAGTCAAAGGTATCGGTCAGAAGCCTGTAACACTGCTTGCCCTCTTCCGAGAACATAACGAGGAGTTCAAGAAGCGTGTTGGTGTGGATAGAATCAAGGAGACCTACGACTGTTACCAACGCTCATACAAGCACCTTGCAGCGTTTGTTCAGGAGAAACGGAGTGTGGAAGATGTCACTTTACGAAGTCTAGACAAGGTGTTCTATGACGACTTTGAGATATTCCTGCAAAGCGATTGCCGCCTAAGTCCCAAGACGGTACACGAACATTTGTACCGACTCAAAAAGATGACAATGCGAGCCGTCAGTCAGGGCACTTTGCGTAGAGATCCTTACTGCCGTCTGCATCCGGAACTCCCCAAACGTAAAAGTCGGCACATGAAGTTGGAAGACCTCAAGACATTGATGTCTACTCCTGTGGATAAGCCCCAATTGGAACGGGTACGCGACTGGTTTATCTTCTCCACCTTTACAGGATTAGCATACGCTGATTTAAGACGGTTATCCGTGAACGATATAACACAGGCAGAAGATGGCAGCTGGTGGATACACATCAAGCGAAAGAAAACCGACACGTTGTCATCTATTCGATTGTTGGATGTGCCTCTTCGCATTATTGAAAAGTATAAGCACGAGCGACAGGGAGATAAAGTCTTCAACCTCTATTGCCGTGAATATCTCATTAAATTGACAGGAGAATTAGGTAAAGAGTACGGCTTCCATCTGACCTTTCACAAAGCCCGTCATAATTTCGGAACACATATGACTTTATCGCTCGGCGTACCAATAGAAACAGTAAGCAAGATGATGGGTCATACCTCCATCACGACCACACAGATATATGCTCATGTTACGGACAAAAAGGTTGATGAGGACATGAAACGTCTGCGAGAGGTTACAGCCGACAAGAAAATAGAACTCGCAGATGAAGGACTGAAGTTTGAGAGATGTATCAAATGGAAACGGACAACAACAGTATAGAAACGATAGCAACGGCCTCAAGCGGGGTCGTTGCTATTGTTTCGGGTCATACCCATCGCTGTTCCTCTACGCAGCGTTTATGGGAATCATTGAGAATCTTTTCAATCTCTGACTCCTTGTAAAGAGCCTTGCCCTGAACAAGGTAGTAAGGTATTGCACCTGCCGAACGATACTCCTGCAATGTGCGGCGACTCACTCTGAGTATCTTGGAGAGTTCCTCATCAGTCAGGAACCTCTCATTGTTCAATGTAGGTTGTACCAGAGTCTCCGTCTTTTGAAGAATTTTGTTTACTCGTCTCAGACGCTCAAGTATCTCCGCGATATGCGGATCGGTCTTGTCTATAAAAAAGTTGCTCATGGTCTCTTCTTTTTAATGGGGTGATAAGTACTGTCAATAAATCTCTGAATATCCTCGGGTTTGTAGAATATCTTGTGCTTGATGCGTGCAAACGGTATCAAGCCCTTCTCTCGGTACACTTGCAGTGTTCGCTTCGAGATACGGAGTATCTGGCACACATCCTGGTTATCCATCCAGTTCTTGAGTCCAAGATCCTTACGGGTAGCACACAATCTGTTCACTCTATCCTCAAACTCACTGATATGGCTGCATATCTCATCAAATGCCTTTTTGTCTATACATACGATTTCCATATTACATAGTTGTTTTGAGGTTAGAAATTGGTGTTATTTCTCATGCTTGCCGGAAGCGGCAAGCCCTTCTGCTCGAAGAAGTCCTTGACCTCGGAAGCCTTGTAGTATGTGCGTCCGTCAATCATATAGTAGCGGATAAGTTTCTTCTGGCGGTAGCGTGCAAGGGTACGGTGAGTCACGCCAAGCAGTTTGCTTAGGTCGTAGTTATCCAGCAGCGTGTCGCCATCGAGACACTCCTTCATCTTGTTCTGTCGCTCCAGCATCTTCTCAATCTTATCGAAGCGTTCCATCAGTTGGATGAACATCTTGTGGGCGGTTTCACTATTTATTTGTAACATTGTATAATCTGTTTAAGTGTAAATAATCGGGTTACTACACCGTGTTGCGCAACAGGTTATACTTATTAAATGGCATCCTGCATGCCAATGACATGAAAAGACACAAAAAGACACCGATACATCATTGTGTATCAGTGAAATAAAAATTTTCAGCGTAAAATTTGGGGATTTTTATAGTATTGCAAAATGCAACACTTTTTCGCAACCTGCTATTGCAAAATGCAAGAGTTGCGATAGATGATGCGTGTTATCCCGTTGGAGAATGAGGTGGTTTTATGAACGCTCCAACGACTTGGGGTAAGGTCATCGAATACGGGAGTTCCCTTACATGCAATGATGGGCAGGATATATACAACCATCTCGTCAATGAGGTTGTAGCGTGAGAGTCCACGCAGAAGCTCTATGCTATCCTTGTCGGATATTTCAGCTATGTATGTATCGGATTGGTTGTTGTCGGAGTGTTTCTCGGCAAGCAGGTCAAGCAACGGATAGTGAGGCATAAGGCGGTATATGCTATGCTCGTGCCAATATGGAAAGCCTTTGGCATCATTCATTACCCACTGCATTAAGCTCTCGTCAGCTTTCGGAAGAAAGCCGTCCATTGTCATCGCTGCTATGATCTGAATCTTTGCCATATCGTTACCTCCGTTCGTAAAAAAAGCGTGGTCATCACGCATCCGAACAGAGGCTCTGGCATGGGCCCAAGGAGAGTACGTAACGCCACGCTATGCCATAGGCATAGCATAAGCATACGCAATACTCTCCTTAACTTCAACTGCCAGATTTCTGTTCGGGATTCTTGCGAACTTATGTCTATATAAACGGACAGGAACAACGAATGTTCCGCCGCGATATTTCAATTTTACGGCTCAAAGATACAACTTTTTGCCGATATGCGGTTCATATTGCCCCCACAAACATCATTTTATACCATACTTTTTCATCTTGCGGTATAGTGTAGATGAGTCTACATTAAGCATTTGAGCCGCTTTTGTCTTGATGCCACCACACGACTGCAAGGCTCTTATGATGCTCTGCTTTTCCAGCTCATCATCCTTCAATGGTAACAGCGGAGCCTCCGAAATATCTACTGGCTTTGCCTGTGCAATATTCAAATCTGCAAAGTCAATGAGCGTATCTTTGGCCATCAATACCGCACGCCTAATCTTGTTCTGCAACTCCCTTATATTGCCTGACCAGGAGTGTGAGAGCAATAACCGTTCCGCTTCAGCGGTAAAGCCTGTTCTCTCACGATGCAGTTCTGCGGAGAACTTCTCGCGGAAGAAGTTGGCAAGCGGGAGTATATCTTCGGAACACTCTGCAAGCGAGGGTTGTCGTATCTCAAACTCACCCAGACGATGGTACAAGTCCTCACGGAAACGCCCCTCGGCAATAGCCTTCTCCATATCTTCATTAGTCGCTGCCACGATACGGACATCAGTCACACGCTCCACACTTGAGCCGACAGGCATAAATGTTCCCTCTTGTAGCACTCGCAGCAACGAGGACTGCATATCGTATGGCAATGTTCCTATCTCATCAAGAAAGAGCGTACCGCCATTGGCGGCTTCAAAACAACCACCTTTGTCGGCATCAGCACCCGTGAAAGCACCTTTTGCGTGCCCGAAGAATGTAGAAGCTGCCAGCTCATGAGGTATGGCACCGCAGTTCACCGCAACAAAAGGCTTATCCTTGCGGTTGCTATGAAAGTGAATGCTTCGGGCAACGGACTCTTTACCCGTACCATTTGCCCCGAGAATCAATACTGAAATATCCGATGGAGCAACCAACTCCGCCATATTCATAGCTTCCATAGCCTTGGGGCTTGTACGCTTGAAGAGTTCCTTCTCCTTACTGCGAACAGTTGATACGGGTTTCAATAGTTCCTTGACCATGTCCACCAACTGCTCGTGGAATACAGGTTTGGAGAGATAGTCCTTTGCACCCATCTTGATTGCCTTGACTGCATCCGTTACTGATGCATACTCGGTCATTATCACAAATGGAATATCCATCTTCTCCTTGTTAATCCATTCAAGAAGTGATATACCGTCACCTTGTGGCAAACGCACATCTGAGAGTATCAGATCGAACGATTCCTTACGTAATAACTTACGGGCATAAGGTTCGTCTATTGCAGTCGCCACAGCATATCCTTCACGCTCCAGCCAGTCCCTTACTATCTGCGAAAGGGTTATATTATCCTCTACTATCAATATTCTTTTCTTCATCGGCTATTCTTTCTATCTCATTTCCGGCATCCTCAATCAGGTGCTCTATGTGGGTTATTACATGATTCGTGTGGTTTAACACGGTTTGAGTATCACACTCCGTATCCTTCAGGACATTGCGGTAAGCAAGCAGAATCTCATCCATCGAGACCATCTCCCACATCGGGAACATACGATGTGCTATGCTTCGCATCGACTCCCTGTTCTCGGCTGTCATTGCAATCTTCAGATCGACAATATCCTTCTCGCAGGACTCTATCATCGTTCTCAATATTTTCTTCTTGTCCGATACATTGGCAAGTATCATTGAGAAGTCCGTATCACTGCCTGGTTCGCGGCCCTTGACTACTGAAGCAATGACCTTCAACAGTTCATTCATGGAGAACGGCTTGAAGATGCAACCGTCAAATCCAGCCTCAAGAAGTGCTTCACGCTCACTTTCGCTTCGTGCTGTCATTGCCACTATCGGAATATCCTTAGAGTTACCGATGCGTGATTTGCGGAGCAATTCAAGCAACTTGAATCCATCGGTATTCGGCATCTGAATATCGCTCAAAAGCAGGTCGTAGTTCTTCTTACGCAGTTCCTCGGTCAGTTTATCTACCTTGCTGCATATTGTACACGATACTCCATTACGCTCCAACATCTCCTTTACAAGTTCAAGTTGCAGCATATCATCATCGATGGCGATGACATTCTTCGGTAGGTGCAGAGATGCGTCAAACGAAACGCTTTCCTCTTCTATAGGCTCATTGGTAACAGGTAGAGGTAAAGTAACTGTAAATGTCGTGCCTTTATTCAATTCACTCTCTACATTGATTGTTCCGCCAAGCATTGTTACTATTCCGTGGGCGATTGGCAGACCAAGACCATAACCATCCGAGTTCTCTGCATTTGCGGCACGCTCGAATGGCAAATAGATACGCTTCATCATCTCTTCGGTCATACCCATACCCGTATCGCTGACTTTCATTGTGAATGTGCCGTCCATATAGGTTACATTGAATCCGATATGTCCTGCGGAAGTGAACTTGACGGCATTGGCAATAAGGTTGTTGATGATTTGCTCTATTCTATCGACATCGCCTTTGACTACTGTATCAACACCTATGAACTCATGCTCAAAGAGAAGCCCTTTATCATTGATAGGCTGTGTGGCACCGTCCACCACACGATTCAGTAAATCGGAAATTCGGAATGGCACAGGGTGCATAGTCTCTTTCGCTTGATTAAGACGATAGACATCGAGCAGGTTGTTTACAAGGTGCAGTATATGCTTGCTGCGACCTAATACCTTTTTCAGTTGCAGATTGCGTTTCTTCTTCTCCCGTGTGTCCATGGCCAAATCTGTATAACCGATAATGTTGTTGAGTGGCCCTCGTATATCATGTGAGATGGTAAGGATAATCTTATTACGCATTTCAAGTAACTCAGCGTTCTTGCGGTTACTCTCCTCTAACTTGCGTCGGCCACGCTCTTTCTTGCCATAGTCACGCATAATGACAAAATACGAGGCTATAAGAGCAATGAAAATAAAAGCCGTAATGCCTCCTAAATAAACCTTTGTTCTCTCGCGAGTCTTAATAATCTGTTGTTCCCTTGCTTGAAGATCCTCCGTTACACGCCCGTCCATTGCAGCAATAAGGTCCTTCAATTGCTGGTTGATTACATAATTGCGATGAGCAAGGCTGTCTGCCGTTTCAGAGAGTTGACGGCTCTGCTCGGACTGCTTCTTGATAACATCCCGATTAAGGGTATAAAGTTTTGTGGTTGTCGTGGATTGCGGTTTCTCCTTCTTCTTGAAGAGGCCCAGGAAACCGCTCTTTTTCTCAGCTTCCTGCGTACTCTCATATGCTATGACGGGAACACGCTCGGCAAGTTCTTCGCCGAGTTCTACCTGCTTTTCAAACAGCTTGGAGATATTGAATAGTTGGATTTCTTTCTCTGCCATCAACACCCGTAGGCTATCTATCCGTTCACCGGAATAGTAATCCTTGAACTCACAAAGGATGCTATCCACTTTGAGGCGTTTGGCACGATAGAGAGTTGTGTCGGCTCTTTCCCATTCGAGAATGGTTTCACCGAACATCGTAAGGTCGAGCATATGTACATATGCCTCATGCACACTTTGCCGGAGACGGTGAATCTCTTTCACTTCACGCTCCAATCTGTTCATTTGTCGCCATTCGTGCAGGTACGTATATACGATACCACCAATTAGGGCGACAATAATAGTATAGCCAATGGCTATCTTCCTTTCTATTTTCATTGCGTCCTATATTTAAGTCGGGTTAGTCCGAACTGTTTATCATATATGCCTAATGTGCAAAATTACTAATAAAGCAAAAAATTAATGTTGCTTTATCATTTTTTAATAGCATTTCAAGGCATTTTTAATATAAAACGCTATAAATGATGAAGATATTGTAATAAATATGGAGCGATAGCATAAAAAAAGCCATCATACTCGTTAAGAATATGATAGCGGTCTATTACGGTTATACCATTATGGGATTGACCTTCATTGTCGTAAGGTTGAGATAGAGTCCGTGATGCTCTATCATACCGTGTCGGAACATCTTCCAGAGGATATTGCAGCCAAGCTGTGCCAATGTGGAGTTGATGAACAAGTCCTGCTTCTCCAAAGCCTCGGCAAGCGAGCAACTCGGACCGGAGTCCTCCTCCTTGATTCGGGCATACTTCACAAGTTTGGTAATGACCTTTAATGACGGTACGGTCTGATAAATTTGTGAGGCAGGTTGCTTTATCTTCTTTGGGATACTGCCCAATACGACCTGTCCCGATGTTTGCGTGTTGCCGAAGTCAAGCCAATACAGAGGTGTCTGATAGTTTGTATAATTGTACTGCGGCAATGCTTTGAGTACATTCCAGAGGTCTATTCTCGACTTTATATTGTCCGTACAGGTGATAGTGATATTGGCAAGATGTTCCTGTCGAGCATCTTTCATATTGGAGGGATAGAGTGCCGGCATGGCCTTCCAGTCATTCCCGAAGAAGTTGTTGATACGTGTTATCAGACAATTCGCCTTATTCAGCCCCAAGTCGGAATACCCGAAGAGTTGTCGTCCTATGTTGGCTTCAGTTACAATATCGGGATCATATAGCGTTACGAATAGTCCCGGATGTCCGAGGGCACGAAGTGTTACATCCAATCGTGCAAGGTTTGTCAATACTTGTGAGCCTGTACCTCCACCACCTATAAGGTTTACCGTTACGGGGTGTTGTGGATTGAGCAGATAGCTGTCGGTATAATGTACTCTTTTCATCGTAGTATATCTTTAAGTTTCAAATTCTTTAGAGGCTTTAACTCTTCAATGTTGAAGGGAGCATCCTTTGCTGCCTTTGTTACCAGTACAAGGTTGCTCTTTGTGGGATTTCCGTTACCTCCGAGGTGTGAGAACTCCGTGAGCCAGAACTTCTTCTCCCAGTACTCAAGTAATTTGTCGTAGGTAATCTCTGTCGGTTTGTCAATCTTTGCCGATCCAAGACAGACGCTTGCCCCCGTGACATTGAAGAACGGAGCAGCGTAGAGTTCCGTTTCGGGTTTCAGCTCCTTGTCTATGTATGCGTAGATATTCATACGCTCATCACTCACCTCATAGATGACACCGGGCAGGTTGTACTCGGCATTTTCAATATGTAGCGACTCCTTGAAGAACATCATACGCTTTTGTGGCGGGTTGTACCAGATATATTTCTCGTAGCCCTTGCGTGTATCACTCCATAGCATATTTGTTGGGATGCGACCATGCGGTGTGCTGCTGTGCCTTTCGGAATACCCCTTTATCAGTTCGTTGATGAAGTCCACCGTTACGGGACGGCCTTCGCTCATAACACCCTCATTATCTATGTCCCGTACTTCAAGGAAGTATGTATCTCCTCCATCTGTGGAGTATGCTATCAATGCCGCACGGGGGCGCAGCATCGTATTTATCTGCTTGGTAAGTTTGTTGGTATCCATAGTGATTATCGTATGTAGTGAATAAAATCATCTGCCCACTTGAAAAACCTTTCGGGGTAGGTATCTTCAAGTGTAAAAACCTTGTCGGTCGTTGGAGAGACGGCAAAGGTTGATGCAGGAATAATATCGTATGACTCCTGACGGGAGGAATTATAGAAGTCGATAAGGTGTTCCGTCATTATATCATCGCTATCATAGACAACCCTTATCTGCTGTTCGAGTGTCATCGGCAGATAATCGGGCTCCTCATCGTAGAACGGGTCATAGCCATAGTACATGATGGCTTTCTCCGTCTTTATGAACTCAAGTCCTCTTCTCAGCAGTTCGATAAGACCTTGTTCAAAGCCATTCTTACACTCATATTCTTCTATGGCTTTCGGCAGGTTCTTGTAGTAGGACTTTCGCCACACCCTGTCGAGGAGTTTATATGCTCTACCATCCTTGTATGATTTCACGAGCTTTTCCCTCGCTCGCCTCTCTTTGGCATCTTCATCCTCATAGCAGCCTTCAGTCAGCATATCAATAGCCCAGTCCATATCTGACTCATCGTTGATGGTGGTTATACCGTTCTCTTTCATGAAATCATGATAGAATGTGATGACAATGCGTCTGAGTGTGGGATTCAGTTCCTCCACAAACTTTACAGGGAAGTAATACAGTGTGTATTCACCCCAAGTATGTGTGTTCCACACATTGAAGTATAGACAGCCATTGTCATCCTCAAGGTTGAGATACATGCCGCTTTTATTTACGAGGTCGTTCATCTCATTGTAGAGATTGACAATACCTTCACCAATAGTTCTGCCTGGCGTATGCTCCGCCTTTACATTCATAAGTTCGGCATAGCGGAAATAAGAATCACGCAGGTATTCGTAATTCTCCTGCGTGATTAGGTTATAACTGTTTCCGCTATAGCTCTCCCTCATAATAGTCTGTGGTGCTATGGGAAGAATTGGTGTCTTTAGAAAAGAATTACGGCACCCGTTGGCGCCGTAACTCTCTCTACTCTTGTCACACCGTATCGTACCTCCCGCTTGGTCGATGCGATTATCATCCTCGCGAGCTGTTCCGACTGATGTTCGTCCAATGGTCTGCATGACTTCTTCTTTTTAGTGTCCTTACTCATAGTTCTCATCCTTTTGTTCCGATGGTTGTCTTGAACTCATATACAGCCCTGTCATCCTTGATGGTCGGGCCGTGTACGGTTGCTGTTGTGAGTTCCGGATAGATGTTTGAATAGTAACTCATAACGCTCTCCGGAGAGTCGTTCGGATTGGGATCAGGAAGTGTAATCATCTCTGTACCTTTCTTGAAGGTGAATGATCGCTGCATTTCGTTTCTTAAAAGTGCCATAGTCTTAAACTGTTTGGGCGTATGCCTGTGAATAATGATTTTCTAACATTGACTGAGGGAAGTCGGGATATTCCTCATAATCCTCGGGGCGATATGCAGGGCCTTCGTGCATATATACCTGCTGTAACTCTTCAGGCATAGGAGGCTCCTCATGATGTGGGAACATCGGAATCTCACCCTGTGGATAGTGAGGATGCTGCTGTCCTGCATTTTGAGGTGGATAACCGCCTTGTGGTGCGGAGAACATAGGCTGCCCGCCATACTGAGGCTGTGGAGGTTGCTGAACAGGTCGCTGTATCGGCTGTTGCACGGGACGCATTACCGTCTGTTGTGGCTGTGGCGGCATCTGTCGTGGTGCTGCCTGCGGCTGGATAGTCTGCTGTGCAGGTTGCGGTGCCACATTCTGCGGTTGTGCCACTTGTGGAGCCGGTGCAGGAGTCTCTTCCATCATCTCGAAGAGCGATCCTTGGTTCATCGCCTTCTTCTGTGCGGCAATCTTCTCATCTACCTCCTTCTGCTTGTCGGCAGTGGCATACATACGAGCCTGTTGGAGTGCGGTGATGGCATCCTTATGATTCTTGGCTGTGATAAGTTCCTCAGCCTTCTTCATATGCTTCTCGTACTTCTCACGCTTCTCCTTCTCCTCTTTGGTTTCCTTGGCTTTGGCATCCTTTGCCGCCTTGCTGTTGGCAGCAGCCTTATCTGCCTGCTTCTCGAACTCCATCAAATTGGAGATAAGTCCCGTAGCTTTGCGTATAGGCTGCATGATGTGTTGCAGGAACTCTGCATCCATCTCTTCGGGAGTGCCCGTTAGTGTCAGCGGAACGATGTGGTTCTGGGCTTCATCTTTCAGCCCATTAGCCTTCGGCAATGTTGATACAGTAAGTTGTCCGTTCGCTTTGCGGATGACCAGAGTCAGATCTACGCTCTCGGTCATCATCTGTGAAATTGATGTAAAAAACATAACTTTATGATTTAATGTTAATACTGAATTATTTTCTTGTGATGTTCACTGGTTGAAGAACTCTGCAAGCAGTCTGTTACGGTCAGGATGCTTGCTTATCTCCAGAATGGGATTGAGCAACTCCGATATATGTACCGGACCTCGTGAGCCTCTTGGCGGCAACTTGATTTCAGGTTCTGCGACCTTTACTCTTCTTCTACGTACCACAGGCATCTGCATCGGTGCCATCGGTACACTTGCGATGATTGCTTGATTCATAGCTTTATCTTTTATTATATGGTTAATACTCGGACTTTGGCAGTCCGTTGAACTACGAGGGCGTTAAGGCTAATGCTTCCGGTAAGGCAAGGTTTTCGGGGAAAATACCGCAGCACGGCGAGGATGATTTTCTCCGAAACCACCTGTGGCCCGACCTTGCTGTCCGATAAGAAGCATTGGCCAACTTTGCCCTGTAGTTCATCGGCTTGCCAATGGCTGGTATTTTCTCTATCCCTTTCTTCATTCATATCCTCATTCTTGAATCGTCCACCTACAAAAAGAGCCGTCCGAGAAGGACAGCTCCCATAACCCATATCGCAATATATCTGCTTATATGTTGTATGTCGATGACAAGACCTTTTCATTGCTTTAAGAGTTAGAAGACCAAGAAACTGAGGATAGCAAAGAGTATCAATGCTGCCATTACGATGCAGGCAATCTTGTATATGAATCGGAAGAAGCCAGGGAAGCATACGATGGCTACCGCAGCCCATACAGGTGATACACCTCGTGTATAGAGATAGTTGAAACCTAATGCCGCTACTACGGCTAACAGTATCATTCCTATCCACTTCATTCTCTTTCTTACGGTCGGGTCATTTGTTTTCATATCCTATATTATTTAGTGGGAACAGTCGTTCCCGATTTCGTGGGCTTGGATGTGAAACGCCTCCACCTGCAAGGTTTTCGGTAAAAATACCGCAGCCATGCGAGGATGATTTTTGCCGAAACCGCCTGCGGCACGACCTTGCGGGGTGGAATGAGGGCGGTTCACTACCTTTGCCTACGAATCGGGATGACTGACATCATCTTTTCTTACCTCTCTTCTTGTCGGGAAATGCCAGCGTTACATTGAACTCATCGTCAAAGGCTACGGCGGCATCGAAAGAGTTGCCTTTCTTGCCTTTGAATCCCTTGATCAGCTTGGTCGCTCCCGATGAGAGCAACTGCTCCAGATGCTGCTCGTTAAGCTCCTTGTTCAGCACCTTGCGGAATACAAGCAGACCGCAATCCGGATTGTCGCACTTGGCGACCTTCGGGCGTATCATCACTTTACCTGTACCGCATTTGGGGCAAGGAAGGGAACGCTGTTTGGGTGCAGGGAACTTCAGTCCGAGTACCTCGCGTGTAACCTGCGAGGTGAAACTCTCGATGGAGTGCATAAAGGAGCGTGTCTCCAAAGTATGCTGCTCGATTTGAAGGAGCGTCTTCTCCCAACTGCCTGTCAGCTCCACATTGGCAACCTGCATATCCTTTACCGCCTCGTAGATATAGAGTCCCTTCTCGGTAGGTACAAGTGCCTTGCCTGAACGCTCGATGTAGTCGCGCTTGAAGAGTGTCGTGATGATGGCGGCTCGTGTGGCAGGCGTTCCGATACCCAGCTCCTTCATTGCCTCTTTTGCCTTCTCATCGGTGATGTTCCTACCGCAAGTCTCCATAGCGGCAAGGAGTGTCGCTTCGGTGTAGAGAGGTTTCGGAATTGTCTTTCGCTGTGCCGTGCCATAGCCCGTAACGGGTATCTGCTCACCCTCGGCGAAGCGTGCCGTACCCTTGTTGGCTTCGGTCTCGTCCTTCTCGGCATCCTCCTTACGGGCAAAGACTGCACGCCAGCCCGGATTGACGATGGTAATAGAGCGTGAACGGAACTTCATATCCTCGGCTGTCGCCTCCATTACCAATGACTCCTTCTCGCAGCGTGGCGAGAACGCTTCAAGCATACGTCCTGCAATCATCGTGTAGACAATCTGCTCGTGGGCGTTCAACTCCTCAGGCTCTATGCCTGTGATGATGAGTGCGTGGTGATCCGTTACCTTGTCATCATCGACACTACGCATATTCAGATGCTCGAAGTCGAAACGCTTGCCATACTCCTTGAACTCGGGCATAGTGGCAATCTTCCAAAGGGAATCATAGACCTGCTCCATCAGGTCGTGCGAGATATATCTGCTGCCCGTTCTCGGATATGAGATATACTTCTTCTCATAGAGAGCCTGTGCTACCGAAAGAGTCTTCTCCGCACTCATATCGTGATGCGTATTGCAGTCCTTCTGCAAAGTGGTAAGGTCGTAAAGTAACGGTGCCTGCTGGTAGGTACGCTTGCGCTCCACCTTTGTGATGAGTGCCGTTGAGTCGGGCGAGAATCGTGCGTGTGCCGCCTCTGCCTGCTCCATGCTCTTGAAATCCTCAATGTGTGCGAACTGACGGAACTCGCCCAAGCGCTCAAGGGTGATGTGCAGTTGCCAATAAGGTGTGGAAACGAAGTCGCGGTTCTCCTTGTAGCGGCTGCATATCATCGCCAGCGTAGGTGTCTGCACTCGTCCGAGGGAGTTGTTCGGCATACCCGAAGCCAAAGCCAATGCACGGCTGGCGTTCATACCCACGAGCCAATCAGCCTTAGCACGACAATCGGCAGCGTGGTAGAGTGCATCGTAAGCCTCGCCATCCTTGAGGTTGCTCATGCCTGTACGGATAGCCTCGTCCGTGAGTGAGGAGATCCACAGACGCTTGAAGGGCTTGGTATATCCGAGATAATGGTAGATGTATCGGAAGATAAGCTCACCCTCACGCCCTGCATCCGTTGCCACGATGATGCTGTCGCACTTGCTAAATACCTCGTCAATAACCTTGAGCTGCTTGGCGGCACCTATGTCCGTTACCATACCTCTATCGGTCTTGATCTGTCTTACCACAAGCTGGAACGGTTCGGGGAGCATAGGCAAATCCTCGTGCGAAGCCTTACCGTATCCGTATGCCGATGGCATGGCGAGGGAAACGAGGTGTCCCAATGCCCAGGTCACGAGATAACCGTTACCTGCCATATAACCGTCCTTCTTCTCTGTTGCACCGATGACGCGGGCGATGTCCTGACCTACGCTCGGCTTTTCTGCTATAATTGCTATCATAATTATTCGGGAATTAAAGAAGCCGTCTCCCGTCCCGATTACGGTGCGGGAAACGGCTGTCAGGTTAGTAATGGAATCGTGTTACTGCGTGGGGTTGATACCGATGATTTCGAGCAGCGGAGAGTCGTTCTTGCGTACAAGCTGCAAAGTGGCATCCATCACCACATCTACACCGAGGAGTACGAGGCTCAGCGATACGACACCCGTCTTCTCGCCTCGGAGCAGCGTCTCAAGCTCGCCTGCCTGTTCGAGTTCATCCTTGAGGATACCTATACCTGATAGTTCGTCCCAATTTACATCTTCCACCTTGAAAGGTGCTTTATTCTTATCGTTCATCTTAAAATTCGTTTTAGAGTTATACATTGATTTGAGTTGTCCGAGTTATGGATTAGATGCTCTGTCCCTTTGACTGACGCTTCTCCTGTTTCTCGGCTACCACATTACGCTGTGATGCGTTGCGGTTTCGGTCGGGATTCTCGTTGTAGAAGTCGAGCTTGTTCTGGTTGGAGTTCAGCTTGACATACTGCGAGATGCTCTTGCCATCGAAGCCCTTCATGCCCTCCACGAGTACCGACTTGCCGCTCTGAAGATCGGCACGCTGCTGACCGGAGAGCTTGGCACCGAAGATCTCCTTCGGAATCTCGAACTTGGCACGCTCCTCAAAGCCATCGGGAGTGCGAGAGTACATCAGTCGTCCCGTCTCAAGGTCTGCCTTGATGAACGAGGAGAACTCCTCGCCACGGTTGTTCACCATATCATTGAGGAAGATTGCTCGACCTTCACGAAGGTCTTTCTGCTCCTCAGCTGTCAGTTTCACACCGCCTATCTCCTTCGGGATGTAGATTTCTCTTGCACCCTCGGGCGAGTCGGGATTGTAGCGTGTGTAGTTAGGTCGTCCTGTCGCCTCATCGAGTTTCACATACGATGAGAAGAGTTCGCCATCCTTACGCTGCATATCTTCCACGAAGATTGCCTTGCCTGCATTGAGGTCTTCAATCTGCTGCTTGGTAAGCTCCACACCACCGAGGGCGGTACGGTTGAAGATGCGGTCATTCTCGAAGATGAAGTCGATACCTCTGCGCTCGGCACTCACCTGAATGTGGGCGTTGAACTCATTGCCCGACTTGGCGGTCATACCCTCGATATAGACCTTCTTGCCCTCACGCAGGTCGTTCTTCTCCTGGTCGGTGAGCTGCACGCCCTTAATCTCGTTAGGGATATAGACATTCTCGGCACGCATGGCCACCACCTCGTTGGTCATCTTGTCAAGGCTGATGAACGATGGGATATATTCCCCGTTGCGACCTTTGAGTTCCACCACTCGGCCCATATTACCTGTTTCGAGGAGGTTCTTCTTGTCCTCTTCCGAGAAGATGTGTCCGAAGTAAGGACGCTCCAATTCGGGCTGCTTGCGGATACCGTGGATGGCGAGTACTACCTCACCTGTGTTGGACTGCTGCAACGACAGGCGTGCGTCGGTACGCAGTACGGCAGAGCCGAAGTTAAGGTTGATAGGTACAAGCTGGTTGGTCTTGTAGCCTTTGAGCATAGCGTCAAGGAGTCCTCGCTCCTGAAGATACTCACGTGAGAGTCCGAAGTTCTTCAACTGGTCCCAGTTGATCATAGACTCGTTGTAACGATACTGATTGTTCTGCTGCTGGTCGTTAGCTTCAACGACGGGCTGCTGGGTTTGATTTTTCTTTGCCATTTCTTCTGAATTTTGATTGTTAATACTTTGTTCTGTTTGATTTTTGGGTGTTATCTCATACTTCTTGAGAAACTCTTCCACTGCTTTTGTTTTCTTACCTTCGGCAAGGTCTTCGATGGCCTGCTTGACTTCGGGTTTGTCGAACTCCTCCTCCTTCATCGTGAAGAGACCGAAGTGTGTAGGGTCTTTCAACTGACTCCAGAAGTTCTTGAGGAAATTCTCGAAGAAGGTCGCATAACGGTCAATCTTGAGAAAAGAGTTCTGATGCTCCTTGTCTGCCGGCACGGTGGAATACTTGCCGTTCTTGTTGATTTCGGATACCGCTTGAATGAGCAGTTCCATCTTGTCTAAAACCAGCACGATGTCGCTCATCTGCGGGTTCTCGGTGACTTGTGTTTTTGAGGGGTCATCCCTTACATTTTTCTTTGCCATAACTGTGAGTTTTTAGCGTTAATAACTAATGTTGTCACCGCAAATATATATAGCAAAATTTGATAAAACATTGACATTTAAGTCGTTAGACTACACAAGTCATAAGGTGTCATCACTTGTCATAGCAGGTAGGAAAGCAAAAGCACAAAAAGGGGCAAAACAAGGGTGAAAAGAGGGAAAATGCTCCACACAGAAACGGGGTCGGAAGGAGCGAAAAACGAAGGCAAAAAAATGTGCGAGAAAAAAGCGGTGGTATGACCGAAATGAAATAACTTTTGTAATATGCAGAGTTGAGAGCTGAGCTGCTTTTGTCCCCATTAAAAAAATCGGGCACTAAAAAGATGGCGGTGGTTGATATACTTTGTAAAAGGAATATAGATATGGCAGTGAAGTTGAGAATAGAGATGCGGCATATCTTACCGCAATGGATTTTTGACCTGTTGTACTATGCGTCGTAGGTCGCTTCGCTTGCTAAGTCCCAACCTCTGTCTCAACTCGGACGGCGATACCGGAGCGTTTTTTGGGGTGAAAAATTATCGCAGAGAATTTTTTGCCCCAAAACCCTCGGCTCGAACGTGGAGGTATTGTCCCTCCGAGTTAACTTCTTGAAGGGACTTGGCGAGTGAAGCGGGATTTTCACGCTACATATACTTTTTGTAGTCTATTCTGTCTTTCATTCGTAAAAAACGGAGTACCTTTGCAGTGTATAAAGCATAATATAATGAGTTCAATAATAATCATCTGCATATTTGTCCTACTTGTGGCATTTAAGATTTGGATGTCTTCGCCCAAGAATATAGGCAAATTCGGAGAAAAGCGTGTGGCTCGAAAGCAGGATTGGCTCTCGAAAGAATACACCACGCTTAATGATATATTATTGCCGACTCACTATGGAACAACTCAGATAGACCACATCGTAGTTTCGCCATACGGAATATTTGTAATCGAAACGAAGAATTATAAAGGTTGGATATTCGGACATGAGAACTCGGAAGAGTGGAAACAGAGTCTGCTTGGCAAAAAGAGATTTTGGGGTTGGTCAAGTGAACAGCATAAGTTTAGAAACCCAATAAGACAGAACGAGTTCGAAGATAGATACAATTTGCTGTAGATTTGTTATATTTACACCGATAAATCGAAATTTTATGGTCACTTATTTTGATGCATGTGAGATTCTTGAAATGCTGTCTGAAGCATCTGTAAAGGTGTTTCTGGACGGCGGTTGGGGTGTCGATGCACTTATAGGCAGAGAAACAAGAATACATAACGACATCGATCTGTTCGTAGAGAAGAAAGACTATGGTAAGGCCATATCCGTGATTACCTGGAAGGGATACAGAGAAGTTGTAATGGACTATACGACCGATAGCCATACTGTCTGGAAAGATGACAACGGAAGAATAATCGATCTGCATTGTTTCGAATATGTCGAAGATGGAATTCTATATGACGGATACACTTTCCCAAGCGAAACTTTCTCAAGTAAAGGAAATATCGGGAATATTGAGGTAACATGCATAAACCCGGAGGCACAGGTACAGTTCCATCTTGGATATGAATACGATGAAAATGATGTCCACGACGTCCTGTTATTATGCAGAACTTTCAATCTTGAGATACCGGAGCAATATAAAACTCACATCTGATTCAATATGCTATGATTACTGATAGTTATGATATTGAAACTGAACCAATGATCAATCTGTTTGATTTCTACGGCAGACGTGGAGATTTTGCAGATATATGCCTGATAATATTCTCGAAGGAGATTCATCGGCATTTACTTGATTCCTACGAATCTGAAATTATTGCAACTATGCCGGCTTGCAATGGCGATACGCATATCTATAAAACAACTTATAAAGGAGTTACGATAACTTTCTACCTGTCAGGAATAGGTTCAGCAGTAGCATCCTCTCAATGTCATCTTGCAAGCTGGCTAACTGGAGCATCAAAGTTCATTATGTTCGGTTCCTGTGGCAGTCTTGACCGTACAACCACACAAGGTAGATTTATCATACCGACACAAAGTTACAGAGGGGACGGGTGTTCATATTATTTTGCAGCACCAGCCGACTATATTGATATAGCCGCAAGCAAGGAACTTTCCATAATTTTCGACAAATTATCTGTACCATATATTACAGGTAAAATATGGACGACAGATTCGATGATCAGAGAAACAAAAGGACTTGTACGCAAACGTATGGAAGAAGGGTGCATCGCTGTAGAAATGGAATTGGCTGGAGTTCAATCTGTGTGCGACTTCTACAATTTGAAGTTGTATGCTTTTTTTGAAGCAGGTGACATTTTGGATACAAATGGATATGAAGCCAAAGGCTTGAACAATGCCAACCATAGTTTAAACAAACTTTATATCGCTTTAGAAACGGCAACCTACATCTGAAGTATATGAGAATTGTAAATTCCTATTTATCTAACAGCCTTGACACAGTTCAGCTGACGCCCCCAATACGGAAGATTCTTGGGCTGTTCCAATTACCCACGATGTCGGTTTACGCATAATTTATAGAGATTGGCAATGGTTATGAGAAAAGAGAAGAATAGTATAATTTTAGAGCTAGGTGATAGACTTTGCAGATATGATCTTGGAACGGACTTAAGTGTAGATTGGTCTACTGAATACGAAAATCCTGAATATATTGGTTGTGAATTTGGAAAGAAAAATGCGATTGGAGCCTTTTTCTTTTATGATAAAAAGACTACAGCAAAAAAAACTCTAGCTCAAGCAATATATAATCAAAATAAAAAAGGAAACATCTATAACAGCGGAACAATTACATATTGTGAAGTGGTAAATGAGTTAAATCTTTTGGACCTTGATAGCGGATTGATTGAATGTTCGAACATTATAAGTTTTCTAGTCAGTATTGATGCAAATGTGATTGAGAATAAATTTGTTAATCATCATTCTAATAAGCCTTATTCTGAATTACAATCTGTAATTGTTGATATCTTCTCCACAGATCATATTAAAAGGATAAATGCCGCAGATGAGATTAACAAGTTTTTCTTTTATAATGCACCATATTTAGGACAGTCACTGACTGATTATGAAAATGGTATTTTATTCAAATCAATTCTTGAAGAAAAGAATTATGAAGGGTATGTTTTTTTTGAAAATCCTGAGAGTAATACATACTGCATATTCAATTCAGATAAAATAAGCGACCCAATACACGAAGAAGTTTATATAGACACAGATGATGAGTTGAAAGAGTTTCTATTAATAGCTGAAAAGAATGATAAATAGTAAATACAAGTATTCTCATATACTATCAGTCGCATAAGAAAAGCCAACTTAAGCCTGTGTTTGACAGACCTAAGTTGGCTTTATCAATTTAAGGATTTGAATTTATCTATGTGTGTATAGTCCACCCATGAATAGGATTCATCAATACGGCAAACGATTGGTCGGGCTGTCCGTGATAGAGCAAACCTCCGACAATACCCGTTCTGCCATCGGGATATACCTGTCGGAATCCGAATGAGTGCGGTGCCGAATCATAGTAGAGTTCAATCTCACACGGGCAGTTTGGATTTTCTTCCCATTGTTTCAAACGGTCAATACACTTTTGCAGGGTGTCGTTCTTGATTTCCTTTGCGTAGGCAACAGCCTTGTCATAACGCTCTTGACATAAAATCTTCATACTCGATATATTTTAGGGTTTATAATAAATCTTCATATACTCCAAAGCTGTAGCAGTCGGCAATGAAAAAGCCCTCACTGCCAATTTCTGCGAGTGACTTCATATCTTCCAGCGTATCGCAATAGAAGAATATGTCATCATCCTTTTCGGTATCAGCAGGCATTCCGATGGCGATACGCACTTCAACGGTATCGTAGTTGTCATTATAGCGGATAAGGCAATCGGCATAGTGAGGCTCGATACCTCGCTCTGTAAAGAACTTCAAGCATTGGCGACTTATCTCTTTTCTGACTGCATCGGGTTTCTTCCAATCGGAATCATCAATAATCTCCAATCCCATACCTTCCACGACCAAACAAGTGCCACCATTGATGTTTGTCATTAGTGTACGCTTGCCTAAATGTTTCTCTCTAATATCGGCCCAATTGGGGATATCCCATCTTTCGTTGGTCCATACTCCGCGATAATCTTTTGGCACACGGAGATACTCTGATAATGTCATTCTAATCATAGTCAATCATTATATAAGTTATACATATTACAGGCGAAGCACTGTATTCTATTTCTTTACCGCCTTGACTGTTCCGTGCAGGATTGTGCAAGGTTGGCGGGAAAAATACCGCAAGCCCCGTGGGCGAGGATGATTTTTCCACGACACCCACAGGGCTTGACCTTGCTCAATCCGAAAGGACGGGACAACCTTTGCGGTAAGAAATAGGATACAGATTCTAATCGTTATCCTCTTCGTCCTTCTCGTCTGGCAACAATCGTTTACGCAACTCAGGATCAGCCTTTATACGCTCCATCTCATCTTGAACTATCTGCTCGACTTCGTCCTTGATACGGGAGTAGTTACGCTCTATCTGTTCCTGCATAATGTCGTTGCCGTTCTCGTCCTTGAACTCATTGACGATAGGAATCTTCTTGTATGCCTTTGTCTCGGCACTTACCTTTGCACTATCCACGATGATGCGTGAGTGGAAAATTTTCTGGTCAATCTCTTCTCCGAAGTTATCCGCCACACTACCCACGAATGTACCTTGTGAGAGGTTGGAAATCTTCGAGGCAGGTATAAGGAAGTCCAGCTGCGTGTTGATAGATGTTGATGTGTCCTGACGGTTGATAGATACCGACTGACGCTGCTGGAGTATCTTGCCGAAACGCTCCGAAAGGTTTTTGGCTGTTTCACCTACCACCTGTCCGCTGAAGATATTACCCACCGTATTTTGGATAACCTTCGCCTCCTTGTCGCCATAGTCACGAGCCAACTGCGAGTAATCCTGAAAACCGAGACAAACCGCCACCTTGTTGCTTCGTGCTGTGGCAATGAGGTTGTCGATGCCACGGAAATAGATGGTTGGCAACTCATCAATGATGATGGAACTCTTCAACTGACCTTTCTTGTTCACCAACTTTACGATACGGCTGTTGTATAGTCCGAGTGCTGCCGAGTAGATATTCTGACGGTCTGGATTATTGCCAACGCAGAGTATCTTCGGCTCATTGGGGTTGTTCAAGTCAAGGGTAAAATCATCGCCCGTCATCACCCAATAGAGCTGCGGAGAAATCATTCTCGAAAGCGGAATTTTTGCAGATGCAATCTGGCCCTGGAGCTGATCTTGAGCTCCACCTTTCCATGCATCCATAAAGGGCGAAAGGTAGTTTTCCAACGAAGGATATGAGGTCAAAATCGTAAAGATATCAGCATACGGCTTGTTCAAGAACTCAATAGTATGAGGGAAGGTACAATACTTACCGTCCTTGTAGATTCTCAGATACCAGATGATAGCCGCCAAAAGAATTATCGGTGACTCTACGAAGAAGTCGCCCTGCTTCTGAATCCATGTTTTATTCAAGTTAAGCATAATAGTATATGCAGATTCATAGGCATCGCTGATATCAACCATAAACTTCGGATTGATGGGATTACAGCGGTGTGAGCGTCGTGGGTCGTCAAAGTTGATGACATAGAAACTCGGCTTTACCTTGTACTTGTCGATATTTTTCAACAGCTCATTATAGGCAATTACCGATAGGTCATCAAACTTGTAGTCGTAGATGTATGTTGCAAAACCTTTGGCTATGGTCTGCTTGATGTAGTTATTGACTACGGCATACGACTTACCGCTACCCGGTGTTCCCAATACGATGGTTGCTCGGAACGGATTCACGACATTTATCCAACCGTCCCATTCCTTGCCTTGATAGACAAACTTCGTAGGCAGGTTTACCGAATACTCGTTCTCCATCAGTCGTGTCTCCTGCATGAAACTCTCGTTGGCCACATTGAAGACATCTTCCATAAGGTTATGCTTGAACATACGGCTAATCCATACTCCCGACATAAGCAGAAGGATATATCCGACAGTCATAGTAACCGTGTAGATTGCCATATTCACGATTGGCGAGAATGGCAGATCGAGCAACCACCAATTCATAAAGAAGAGTACAAGACCACCAAGGAAGGTCGCGTAAATCTTCTGCCAGGTCATCTTCTGATTCTTCACGCCCTTTGTACCGAGGCACGACAGAGCCAAGAATATGATGGCGAACACTTTTGTCACAAGCAGGTTGCTGAATAGCCCTGCCGTATTCTGAAAGTTGAGCAGTATCTTATCTACCACTCCGATGTTGATACCCATATCCACGATGGCCTGATAGCAGAACCAGTAGATATGTACTACAATAAATATAATGGATATGGCACGCATAAACTCCATGACCTTTGCCAATCCTCTCAAATCATCTTCCTGTTGCATAATAAATTCGTTTTAATGGTTAGTGAAATGGTTTACGATATGCCGCGTGAACGGCGTTTTTTCTTCTTTTTCTTCTGGTACTGCTTGGAGAGCATCTCCTCCTGCGGATCATTTGCAGGAGCGTCAAAAGAGAAGATTCCGAAGGCTTGCTCCAGTCCCGATTCAAGGTCTGCCGATGAGAGGCTCTGGCTCTCGGAGAAGCCTTGCGGCATATCGGCCCACGGAATGTCACCCTGCGAGTTGAATAGCTTCTCGAAGTTGTTTGCCGAGAACTCCTTACCCAGACGGGAACCGTTATATACCTCACGATTGTGGTGGTCGATGAATGTGACACCGTAGATACGCCCTGCATCATTCTCGCGAAACACCACATCAATGCCCTTGCTGCCAAGCAGACGCACAAACTCCTCGCGGTTGCCGCGAGAGCCGTGCATTGCCAGAGCCACATCGTTGCGGATTTTGGGTTGCCACCTCTTCGCTCGGAACTCCTGAGCATTGTAGGCGATACGCTTCTCCACACCCTCGTAGCCGAAACGCTTGCCTATAAGCGAGGACTTGATGGGCGTACAGATAGGCTTTCCGTTGTCATCTGTCATCGTGTAGATGATACCCGAATAGGGCTTGCCATCGAACTCGCCCTTGACCTGCTTTGCCTCAATGTTGAAGCACAAGAGCATGGCACTGTACTCGCCGAAGGACTGGAAGCGATACGAGGTGAAAACACTCTTGAGAATGTTGGATACCTGCTGCTTGACATCGCCATGGGTGTAGTCCGCTTTCTTCAGATAAGGCTCCAACAACTCCCTGCGTTTGTCGGCAATCTGCTTGAGTCCGAACATCTGCTCCAATTCTCTACATGCTTTCATCGAGCGGTTCCATTCGTAGGCATCGTCTATCTTCTCACCATTCTCATTCACGCAGGTAGATACAATATGTATATGTCTGCGGTCAATGTCCTCGTGGAGATAGACAATGTAGGGTTGGTTGCCATAGCCCATCTTCTGCATATAGGCTCTTGCCAAATCCGCAAACTGACTATCGGTAAGATTGTCGTCCAATGTCGGATTGAGCGATATATGCAGGATAGGCTTCTCGGTGTTGCGGTTGGCTGCGAGATAACTCTCAAAAGCGAACATCGTCTGCCGTACAATCCTGTCAGGGTCGTATAGAGAATCGGTAATCATGCGGTTGCCCGCTATGATGCGTGCCGTATCCTCGTTTACCTTCTGTTGGTTGTAGATGACTGCTCCGTAGAGTGAAGCTCCTCTGTTGATCTTAGCCACCATATCAACCTCCGTTTTTACGGTTTAAATGTCTCTCCTCAAACTCGCGTGTGAGGGCGATAATCTGCTTGCTCAGCACTACCAACTCCAGTGTGGCTTTCTCCAATTTGGCGACAAGGGCAAATGCCCGCTTGTCCCCGAAGTTGGCTTTCACGGCTCGCACCGTCTGGTTGTAGTTGTTGCCGATGGCTTGAAACTGATGGTAGAAATTCGTTAGGCGTATGTAATAATCTATAGCCGCCTTGTCGAGTTTTACTACCTTCATTTCACGGTCAAGAATCATTGCCTTTATAAATCTTGCCTTGTATTTAAGACCAGACTTTGCAAACCGCAATTCAAATTGTCCGTTCTCTTCAGCATTCAGTTTGATGCCGTAACGATAAACAGCGGGATCCTTTTTAGGTCGCCTTCCTGTTACATCTCTTCTTGTTTGTCTCTTGTCATTTGCCATAACTTTACATTTAATTGGTTACTAACTTCCGCTATGGATTCACGACTTTGGAGTGAATCCCTCCCCGAGCCGTCAGGCGAGTGGCAAGTTGTTTTGGGGTTGCCCGAATCGTTTCGGGCTGCCCAAAACACAACTTGCTATGTTCGCTTGAACATGAATTTTCCTTCGTAAAATTGGCTATCGCCGTTCCTCTCAGAGAGAAGCATCCGAAAACTCCGTTCGTCGTGCGTCCATAGACCTTTCGGGTGCAAAGTTAGACAGGTGTATTCTGTTGGTAAATAGAGAGTTATATGCTATGTGATGACATATGATGACATGTGTAGTCAGAGGCTTGACGACATAGTGATTATTCCAATTTTTCGCTATTTCTTTGCGGTGTGAACGGTTGGAAATTACCCTCCGATAACGGAATAATGGTCACACTGTCGGTTGCTTCCGTGAACAGTTGGATAGTTGGAAGCAATGTCGGATATGACAGTTAACGGAAGGTCATGACCAATATACCGACCAGTAGTGGTTGGATAGTCGGAAGTATCCGATAACGGTAGCTACGATGGTCGGAACAACGAAAGATTCCGATAGTGGAAACAACCGCTAATGGATAGTTGGAAGGATGCGTTCACGGGATATTGGAAGAGACAGTTAACTTATTTATTAACAATTTAAATTTTAAGTATTATGAGTAAAGAGTGTTTGTTAGTTGCTATCAGCAACCAGAAAGGCGGGGTTGGTAAGTCAGCCCTTACGGTAGTACTCGCCAGCTACCTTCACTATGAGAAAGACCTTAATGTCGCAATCATCGACTGCGATTCTCCGCAGCACAGCCTCGTGCGTATGCGTGAGCGTGACAAGAAGGCTATCTCGGCAAGTCCCTATCATCAGCAGCTCGTGGAGAAGCAATGGGAACGCATACAAAAGAGAGCATATCCCATTATCGGCTCTACGGCAGAAAAGGCAAGAGAGGCGGCAGACAAACTTGCCGAGAAGGAGAATTTGGATATTGTCTTTGTGGATCTCCCAGGAACGGTACAATCAACGGGTGTCTTCCGCACCATAGTTAATATGGACTATGTGCTTACACCTTCAATTCCCGATTTGATTGTGATGCAGAGTACGCTATCCTTTGCCACCACTGTATTGGACTATGCAAAGAGCCAAAAGGATGTTCCCCTTAAAGACATCATCTTCTTCTGGAACAGGCTCAAGAAGCGTAGCAATATGGATGTGTTGAAGACCTACTCGCAGATTATGGGAGAGTTGAACCTATCCGTTCTCGACTCCACTCTGCCTGACCTATGCAGGTATGAGAAGGAGATTACCCACGCGAAAAAGTCATTCTTCCGCTGCACAATGTTACCGCCTCCTGCAAAGCTTCTTAAGGGTAGCGGTATCGGAGAATTGGCCGATGAGCTGATTGTGAAACTTAAACTGAAATAGTTATGGCTAAGAAGAAAGTAGAAGTCAATGAGGATATGCTCAAAGACATTATGGTCGGTGATATCCCTGTCTTTGGCAGGGAGAGACCGAACTATCAGGAGCCGAAGGTCATTGAGACCGAGGATTCGGATACAGATTCGGACGAAGGTACTGAGGCGGTAGCCTCAAAGCCTAGTACCCCCAAGCCACGAAAGAAGCGTGAGGAAACAGGTACATATAAAGAGAGGTATCTTGTGAATATACCTGCCTCAAACCGCTCGCATGTATATATCAATCGCGAAGTGGCGGACTGCATCAAACGGGTGTTGCCTGTCATTGCTCCCGATATGAGTGTATCAGGTTACATCAGTAATATCCTTGTGGAGCATTTACAGCAGCACTGGGATGAGATTAACGAGTTATATAATAAAGAGTATTACAAACCATTAAAACCATTTTAAGTATGATTGAAACAATAGTAAATATCACAACAGGAGCTTGTTATTTGGTAACAGCAGGCGTTATCGTAAAGTATATCTATAGTCGATTTGTACGACATACAAATCATCAGGGAACTAATATTCCTATGGTGAAGAAACAGACCATAGTTGCTCTTGTAGAGAATCCTTCGCTATCTGAAGATACTTCTTCGGCAAAAGGAATTGATAAAGCGGAATATAAAAAGAGATTCCTTGGTAGTTATATGATGAAAAATCGCGTCCAGGTCTATATTGATAGAAGTAGTCACGAATGTATGAAGCGATTTTTATCAATTGCTGCACCAGATACTAGTATGGCAGGCTATGTCAGTAGAATTATCAAAGACCATATTGCTGAAAATGCTACGACTATCAATAAGATTTTTGAGGATAGTAAAACTAAACTCTTTTAGTTATGGAAGCAAAGATGTATTTCGCAGTAAAGGTCTTATGTGCCTTATTCGTATTCTATCATCTGTGGGTGTTCTTGTTTTGCCGTAAGATTTACGGTTTGTGGGACAAACTGCATAACTGGGCACGCATAACCCGTGTCAGATTATGGAAGTACCGAAAGAAACAAATGGCAGAAAAAGCCAAGCGTGAAAGGCGTAAGAAAATATACGGTAAGGATCTGCCTACGGATAAGCCTAAGCCAATCCAAGCAGAAACACCTCAGAAGGTAGAAGAGAGTCCTCCTGTGGATGATGATCCAAATGAGGTAATGGGAAAGTCCAACATTATCTACTATGAGGATATTAAAGCAGCCCGTACAACACCCACACATTCGTTGGAGTTAAAACAGGTAGAACTTCCTGTAGATAAGGACATCAATCCCGATGATGTAGAGGATAACATCGAACCTCAGAATGGTTTGACCGAAGAGGATAAGCGTGAGTTGATGGAGCCTGAAGGAGTGATACCGGATCCGGACTTTGACAAGTCCTTAACATATGAGGATATGAACAACCTTGTGGATGTGCTAAACTCAGATAATCCTGACGAGCAGAAGTCTATTCGTGCAGCATCAACCATCCATTATAAGTTGGCTAATACGGTGATATTGGACTTCCTTGTCAATAAGGTAAGCAATGAAGATAAAGTAAATCAGTTGCTCCAAGAATGTTTGGATGCTAATGGAAATCCTCTACCCAAACGCAGGAAAGCAAGCAAAATCAAGTCGTTCGATATAAATAAGTATGCTTAGTACTGATACATAATTTAAAATTTTAAGTGTTAAACAATGTTGGCTGGCACTCCGATGTGAATCGTGGTGCCAGCGTTTTTTATGGAGTCCGCTATTTTAATTAACAAGTAAGGCAAGTATCGTAATGCCTCGTGCATTATGATTCTTGCCTTGCTAAATCTTAATACTATCGAACTCTTAATGAGTGACAAATAGTTCTTTTAGATATGCACTATCAGAAGAGTATTGATTCTCGCATAAATACTTTAATGCCATTTTAAGAGAATGAATTTCGCTGTTATTCCTAATCGCAGCAAACAAAGACTTAAAACGAGGGTCTGAGTTAGAAGATACACTTTTGGATTCTTTCGTGAATTTCATTAATTCACTTGGTAGACCAAAAGCTTTAACATCAACCATTTGCTCTTCCGCACAGTCTAAAACAAACTTATCTACGGCAGGGGCTATTGTAATTAGATATTGATGGCGTTTACGATGCTTCATCAATGTCAAGTGCTCAGTTTGAGCTATGACATCACATTCTTGGATATAACCAAGTTGAACTTTATCCTTGTCAATGATTCCGATAGCAAATTTATCAGCAAAAGTTGACTTTAATTGACCTACAACCTTAGAACAACAATGCTGGTGATTGACTCCTGCGTTCAACAGATATTCTATAAGGTTAGTATCAACGAAGCATTCGGGCATTACATGTAGTAGTTTGTTCTGTTTCATACGTACAACTCGAAATTAAAGAACATATCTACTCCGTTGTCATATATCTCATGAATTTCCTCTTCGCTGAGTTGTCTTACACAATATGACCTTTCAGCATCATTAGAAGGGTATGTAAACAGTACATTCATACCTTCCGGAGAGACCTTTATAAGTTGGTTAAGAACATATGGGCTATGAGTTGCTATAAACAACATATCATTATGTTGCTCAATAGCATCTAACAGCCAATTTACAAACTTACATTGCGTAGGAGGGAATAAATTATCCTCTGGTTCTTCAAGGAATATCTCGCTATGATCCACATTGATATATTTGTGGTACATATATCTAAAACGCTCCGCCTCTTCCTTATTCACAAAATTATAATCATATCCTTCTATTGTGACGGTTTCTGAGTGTGCGCCTTCCTCCTTGCTCTTAAATTTGTTATATATTGTAGATAGTAAGTTCTTTCGTTCTTCCTTTTGGTCATATGAAATCTTACCATTACGATCTTTGTATTGACCATTTACAAGATAATCCAAATGAACATACATTGGAAGGAGTGATTGAACACCACTTGAACTCTCTCTAAGCATCAAAGGTTTTCCATTTTCTAACTGAATTCTGTCAGAATTAGATTGACTATCGTACGAATACGACATACCCAAGTCAAGGACATTTTCTTCTTTCTTGACAAATCTGCGAGCCTTGTCCCAATCCGACATAAACTCAATCATATTCCCATCCATTGACAATGAACTCCAACCAGGAATTGCAGCTACCAAATTTCTGTCAGCAGGGATATAACTGACTTTAGGTCGTTTATATTCCCATCTTTTAGATTTCCATGTGTTCTTAAATGTCTTAGAAGAATGGTCATAACTGAATTTCAAATAGCGGGTTTCATATTCAATGTATGTGTTGTCTTGAATATAGCCAGCCATTTTATAGTAGTCTGCCATAATGTCAATAAATGCACTATCCTTGCCAAAACCATTAACTTTTTGGGTGAGTTCCAATCGTTTCTCCACCCAAGAACAATAGCACGCAGTCTTAAGTACACAACTCTTTCCAGAGCTCTGCATACCTGTGATTATATTGACTTGCCCTAATGTGAGATTTGCCTCCTTTATAGGACCGAAATTCTTTATGAGCAGACGTTTCATAATATTACAATTTCTTGTTTAACATGCAAAGATAATGCTTTTTTCTCTAATACGGTTTAACTGAGGCGATAAAAATCATTAAATGTGTAATATAACGCAATTCATTGTCAGATAATCAAATAGGTTTTCACCTTATGATTGGGGTGAAAGCTGGCAAAAACTTGTGATTTTTGGAAGTTATTGCCCGTTTAAACCGACAATATAAGGCTGATTTCCCTTTTCTCAAACAAGCCTTTCAGTCCTTCTTCCCACCCCAAAATCCACCCTTCAAAAGACCCCAACTATGACATCTGACGACACGTTATGACGTGTATAGACCGATTTGAAAATCAATGGATTAAGTGCTATATATTCGCAGTCGAAATCACTTTTTGTATAACTAAAAACATTTCGACGTATGAAGAAAAAAGTATTATTCGCAGCAGCATTTATGCTTGCAACAGTAGGTGCTTACGCACAGGGTAACGGTATCGCAGGTATCACCGAGGCTACCAACATGGTAACATCGTATTTCGACCCCGGTACCAAGTTGATTTACGCAGTGGGAGCCGTAGTCGGTCTTATTGGTGGCGTGAAGGTCTATTCGAAGTTCTCTTCGGGCGACCCTGACACCTCGAAGACCGCAGCCTCTTGGTTCGGTGCCTGTATCTTCCTGATTGTAGCCGCCACCATCTTACGTTCATTCTTCCTCTAATATGGCGGTCTATCAAATTAACAAAGGGATTGGTCGTAGCCCCGAGTTCAAGGGGCTACGCAGCCAATACCTCTTCATCTTCGCCGGCGGTCTGCTCGCCATACTCATAGCCTTTATGGTGCTGTATATGGCAGGCGTGAACCAATGGATATGTATCGCACTGGGAATCATCTCCGCTTCGGTACTTGTCTGGGCGACATTCCACCTGAATGCCAAGTATGGCGAGTGGGGCTTGATGAAGATACAGGCTGCAAAGAACCATCCCCGCTACATCATCAGCCGCAAGCGATTCTTGCGATTGATTATTCCTAACCTCAAAAACAGAAAGTCATGAGAAATGTAATGAAAGCAGCTACCCTCGAAAGCAAGTTCCCGATTCTGTCGGTTGAGCACGACTGCATCATCAGCAAGGATGCCGACATCACGGTCTGCTATCGTGTGGAGCTTCCCGAACTCTTCACCGTCACACAGGCGGAGTATGAGGCGATACACTCGGCATGGGTCAAGGCGGTCAAGGTCTTGCCGAACTACAGTATCGTGCATAAGCAGGACTTCTTCATTGAGGAGAGCTACACCCCCGAGTTGCAGAAGGAAGACCTCAGTTTCCTTTCTCGTTCCTTTGAGCGACACTTCAACGAGCGTCCTTACCTGAAGCACACTTGTTATCTGTTCCTCACCAAGACCACCAAGGAGCATAGCCGCACAACCAGCAGTTTCAATGCCCTTACCCGTGGCTTCATCATCCCGAAGGAGATGCAGGACAAGGAGGCGGTAAGCCGATTCCTGGAGTGCTGCGAGCAGTTCGAGCGTATCATCAACGACAGCGGATTCATCACGCTCACCCGTCTTACGGGCGATGAGATTACAGGCACGGAGTCAAGTGCGGGCATCATCGAGAAATACTTCTCGCTCTCGCAGGAGGATACCACCTGCTTGCAGGACATCACCCTCGGAGCTGGCGAGATGAAGATTGGCGACAACTACCTCTGCCTGCATACGCTCTCCGATCCCGAAGACCTGCCGACAAGCGTGGCTACCGACAGCCGTTACGAGCGTCTCTCGACAGATCGTAGCGATTGCCGCCTCTCGTTTGCCGCACCTATCGGGGTGTTGCTCACCTGCAACCACATCGTGAACCAGTATCTCTTCATAGATGACTCTGCGGAGATGCTGCGTAAGTTCGAGCAGACAGCACGCAATATGCACTCGCTATCGCGTTACAGCCGCTCCAACCAGATTAACCGCGAGTGGATTGAGGAGTACCTAAACGAGGCACACAGCCAGGGGCTGACGGCTATCCGCGCCCACTGCAATGTCTTCGCGTGGAGCGATGATAGGGAGAAACTGAAGCGTATGAAGAATGATGTGGGCAGTCAGCTCGCCTTGATGGAGGCCAAGCCCCGACACAATACGGTGGATACACCGACACTGTTCTGGGCTGCTATACCAGGCAATGCAGGCGATTTCCCTGCCGAGGAGTCCTTCTACACCTTTATCGAGCAGGCACTATGCCTCTTCATTGAGGAGACCACAGGACAGGATTCACTCTCTCCGTTCGGTATGCGTATGGTGGACCGCTTGACGGGCAAGCCTATCCATCTGGATATTTCGGATTTGCCTATGAAGCGTGGTATCATCACCAACCGCAACAAGTTCATCCTCGGTCCTTCGGGCAGTGGAAAGTCCTTCTTCACCAACCATATGGTAAGACAGTACTATGAACAAGGTACGCACGTGTTGCTTGTCGATACGGGTAACTCTTATCAGGGGTTGTGTAACCTTATCAATGCCCGTACAGGTGGCGAGGACGGCATCTACTTCACCTATGAGGAGAGTGATCCGATAGCCTTCAATCCTTTCTATGTCGAGGATGGTGTGTTCGACATTGAGAAAAAGGAGTCCATCAAGACACTTATCCTTACGCTGTGGAAAAGGGACGATGAGCCACCGACAAGAGCCGAGGAGGTGGCACTCTCCAATGCCGTGAACCTCTTTTTGGAGCGTATCCGCACCGACAAGAGCATCAAGCCCTCGTTCAACACCTTCTATGAGTTTATCCGTGACGAGTATCAGGATATTCTCAAGGAGAAGCGTACACGCGAGAAGGACTTCGATGTGTGGGGATTCCTCAATGTCTTGGAACCATATTACAAGGGTGGCGAGTATGATTTCCTCCTTAACTCTGACAAGCAGCTGGACCTCTTGAACAAGCGGTTTATCGTCTTCGAGTTGGATAACATCAAGGACAACAAGGTACTTTTTCCGATAGTGACCATTATCATTATGGAGACCTTCATCAACAAGATGCGAAGATTGAAGGGCATCCGCAAGATGATTCTCTTGGAGGAGGCTTGGAAAGCCATCAGCAAGGAGGGCATGGCCGAGTACCTGAAGTACCTCTTCAAGACCGTGCGTAAGTTCTTCGGTGAGGCAGTTGTGGTAACGCAGGAGGTCGAGGACATCATCTCTTCCTCTATCGTCAAGGGTACCATCATCAACAACAGCGACTGCAAGATTCTCCTTGACCAGCGTAAGTATGTGAACAAGTTCGATGAGATACAGGCTCTGCTCGGACTCACCGACAAGGAGCGTGCACAGATTCTCTCCATCAACCTCTCCAATGCTCCCGGCAGGAAGTACAAGGAGGTGTGGATAGGTCTTGGCGGAGCACAGTCGGCGGTCTATGCCACGGAGGTATCTCCCGAAGAGTACTACTGCTACACCACCGAGGAGACCGAGAAGCTGGAGTTGCAGCGGCTCACCGAGAAGTTGGGCGGAAATATCGAACTCGCCATCAAGCAGCTTGCCGAGAGCAAGCGAAGCAAGTAACCCTATTTATTCATCCCTTTAATTCGTAACAGTATGAGATTGAAAATTTTTATGCTCTGTCTGGTGGCTCTCTTTGTCAGCCAGACATCGAGGGCGCAGTGGGTGGTGACAGACCCCGGCAACCTCGCACAAGGCATCATCAATGCCACGAAGAACATCGTGCATACATCCTCTACGGCAAGTACGATGATTCAGAACTTCCAGGAGACAGTAAAGATCTATAAGCAGGGCAAGGAGTACTATGATGCTCTGAAGAAGGTCAAGAACCTTGTCCGCGATGCACGCAAGGTACAGCAGACCATCCTGCTTGTAGGCGACATCACCGATATCTATGTGAACAGCTTTGAGCGTATGCTCAACGACCCCTATTTCACGGTGGAGGAACTCAGTGCCATTGCTCTGGGATATACGAAACTGCTCGAAGAGAGTGCCCACCTCTTGAATGACCTTAAATCTGTGGTCAATGAGAACGGGCTCTCGATGAGCGACAAGGACCGCATGGATATCATCGACAAGTGTTACAGCGAGATGCTCCAATACCGTGGGCTTGTGCAGTACTACACCAACAAGAATATCGGGGTATCCTATCTCAGAGCGAAGAAGCAGAACGATGTTGACCGTGTGATGTCCCTCTACGGCTCGCCGAGTGAACGCTATTGGTAAACCTGAAACCCTACGACTATGGTACTATTAGCAGTAAACTTTGACAATCTGCATCAGATACTCCAGAATCTGTATGTGGATATGATGCCCCTCTGTTCGCAGATGACGGGTGTCGCCAAGGGACTTGCCGGATTGGGTGCACTCTTCTATGTCGCCTATCGTGTCTGGCAGTCGCTGGCAAGAGCCGAGCCTATAGATGTCTTTCCGCTCCTGCGTCCCTTTGCTCTCGGACTATGTATCATGTTCTTCCCGACATTGGTATTGGGTACACTCAACAGCGTAATGTCGCCCATCGTGACGGGAACGCACAGAATCCTTGAAACGCAGACCTTCGATATGAACGAGTATCGCAGACAGAAGGATAAGCTGGAGTTTGAGGCGATGAAACGCAATCCCGAAACGGCCTACCTCGTGGATAAGGAGTCCTTTGACAACAAGCTCGATGAGTTGGGAGCGTTGGATGCGATTGAGGCTTGCGGAATGTATGTGGATCGTGCGATGTACAATATGAAAAAGGCTGTTCAGAACTTCTTCCGTGAACTGTTGGAACTGATGTTCAATGCCGCAGCACTTGTCATAGACACGCTGAGAACATTCTTCCTCATCGTCCTCTCGATACTCGGACCCATATCCTTTGCGATAGCCTGTTGGGACGGCTTCCACGCCTCACTCACACAGTGGTTTGTCCGATATATCAGTATCTATCTGTGGCTCCCCGTGAGCGACCTTTTCAGCAGCGTGCTTGCACGCATACAGGTACTGATGCTACAGAAGGACATCGAGCAGTTGTCCGATCCCAATTTCATCCCTGACGGGTCGAATGCGGTCTATATCACCTTCCTCATTATCGGCATCATCGGATACTTCACCATTCCGACAGTGGCCAACTGGATAATCCAGGCTGGCGGCGGTGCAGGTAACTACGGAAGGAACGTAGCCCAGACAGCAAGCCGCACGGGATCGATAGCAGCAGGTGCGACAGGTGCCGCCATCGGCAACATCGCAGGAAGATTACTTAAACGATAACCTATTAAACAGTATTCAAATGGAATTCAAATCACTTAAAAATATCGAGACAGGCTTCAGACAGATACGCTTCTTCGGCATTGCCTACCTCTTTGTCTGTGCTTCGCTTGTGGGCTTCTCGCTTTGGAAGGCATACAGCTTTGCCGAGGCACAACGACAGAAGATATATGTCCTTGACGAGGGCAAGTCGCTGATGCTGGCTCTCTCGCAGGACTTGGAGCAGAACCGTCCTGTGGAGGCAAGGGAGCATGTGAAGCGTTTCCACGAACTCTTCTTTACGCTTGCACCCGATAAGAGTGCCATCGAGGGTAATATCCAGAGGGCTATGTTCCTAAGCGACCGCTCGGCATACGAGCACTACAGCGACCTTGCGGAGCAGGGATATTACAACCGTATCATCTCGGGCAATGTATCGCAGCGCATCGAGGTGGATAGCATAAGCTGCAACTTCAACCACTATCCCTACGAGGTGGTGACATATGCACGACTATCCATCATCCGCGAGAAGAGCATAACCGAGCGTAACCTTGTAACCAAAGGGCGACTGCTTAACTCCACACGCAGCGACAACAACCCTCACGGATTCATTTTCGAGGCGTTCCGTGTGGTGGAGAACAAGGACCTGAGAGTCTATGACAGATAACCTAATTATTCACCATTAACATTTACAGCGATGAAAAAGTACATTCAGAAAATCAAGGATTCAATAAACAAGTCTTGGAACAACAAGACATCGAAGACAAAACGCCTTATCATCTACGGCCTCCTGCTGGCATATATGGGACTGGCTCTCTATGTAATCTTTATGCCTGCTCCCGATTACAGGTATGAGGAGTATGTCAGAAGTGAGCCGCCTGCCACCAATCTGATTATCGAGGAGGAGGTAACTCCTGCCGACAGCCTCTCAGATGAGAAGATACGGGAGATGGAAGAGTTCTTTAACCAATTTAATTCAGAGAGCTATGAGTAACGATGCAAACGCTCTGAAAAAAAAGGAGCAAATCAAGAAGATTCTTGTGTATGGCGGAATGGTTATGCTATGCCTTGTATCATTCTACTTCATCTTCAAGCCTTCAAAGGAGCAGGTGCAGGCAGAACAGCAGAAGGTGGGCTTCAACGCCGAACTTCCCGACCCGCGAGGTGCAGGCATCGAGGCCGACAAGATTGCCGCCTACGAGTTGGAGGATATTCGTGTCAAGCAGGAGCAGAAGATGCGTACCCTTGAGGACTTCACCGCAATGACCACCGATGACGAGGAGGAAGAGGTGGTCGAGATACCCGAAGAGCCGAGATATACTGGTGGCGGTGGCTCGTCATACCGAAGTGGCAGTAGCAGTCGGAGTAACTCGTTCTCATCCTCCACATCTGCCTACAACGACATCAACGCCACACTCGGCAGTTTTTACGAACAACCGCGTGAAGATCCCGAAAAGGAGGCATTGAAAGCCGAGTTGGAGGAGCTGAAACAGTCGATGGCACAGCAGCAGAGCAACCAGCCGACATATGCCGACCAGGTGGCACTCTTGGAGAAGTCATACGAGCTTGCAGCGAAGTATATGCCCGGCAACACTGCCACCTCCGAGAGCAAAGCCGAAGAGGTGGAGACAACGACACGAAGCGGAAAGTCAAAGGCTGTTCCCGTAGGTCAGGTGTCAAAGCCCGTAGTGTCGGCACTCGCTCAACCTGTTAGCGACTCAGTGATGATAGCACGGATGGCACAATCCGTAGGCGGTGGCTTTCATACTGCGGTAGGCGAAGCACCGAAGCAGGCAGCACGTAACACCATCAAGGCGTGCGTGCATGGAGACCAGACCATAACGAGCGGTCAGAGCGTGCGACTCAGACTCTTGGAGGCGATGCGTGTTGGGAAGTATGTACTTCCACGAAACACCCTCATCACGGGCGAAGGCAGCATCAAAGGCGAAAGGCTCGACATCGAGATTCTTCAGGTGGAGCATAACGGAACGATCATTCCCGTAGAACTTACCGTCCACGACAATGACGGACAGGCGGGAATCTTCATCCCCGGCTCCATGGAGGCAAGTGCAGCAAAGGAGATGGCGGCAAATTTGGGGCAGAACCTCGGAACGAGCATATCCATCACAAACCAGTCTGCCGGAGACCAACTGCTGTCCGAAGTAGGTCGTGGTGCCATACAGGGCGTGTCGCAGTATATCTCCAAGAAGATGCGTGAAGAGAAGGTACACCTCAAATCAGGATATACCCTGATGCTTTATCAAAACAATCAATAACCTATTAAAACATTAAAGACATGAAAAAGATTTTTGTAATGCTTGCCCTCACGATGGGCGTTGTAAGTGCCAATGCACAGTCGGTTGATTCAACCGCAGTAACCAACACGGTAGCCGGTGATGTTACCCTCACTACGGACATCTATCCCCAGCAGGAGGATGGCGACATCTATCACGGTCTGACAAAGAAGCTGACCTTTGACCGTATGATACCGCCTTACGGCTTGGAGGTGACATACGACAAGACTACCCACATCATCTTCCCTGCGGCAGTACGCTATGTGGATCTTGGCTCGCCTAACCTTATCGCAGGCAAGGCCGACGGCTCGGAGAATGTGATTCGTGTGAAGGCTACAGTCAAGAACTTCCGCGATGAGACCAATATGTCGGTGATTACTGAGAGTGGCAGTTTCTACACATTCAATGTGAAGTACTCGGATGAGCCTCTGCTCCTGAATATCGAGATGAAGGACTTTATCCACGATGGCAGTGAGGTAAACCGTCCCAACAATGCTCTTGACATCTATTTGCAGGAGCTTGGCAGTGAGTCACCAAAGTTGGTACACCTTATCAGCAAGGCTATTCACAAGGACAACAAACGCCACATCAAGCACATCGGCAGCAAGGCGTTCGGCATCCAGTATCTGTTGCGTGGACTCTACACCCACAATGGTTTGCTCTACTTCCATACGCAGGTGAAGAACACATCGAATGTACCATACGAGGTGGATTTCGTGACCTTCAAGATTGTGGATAAGCAGGTAATGAAGCGTACAGCCATCCAGGAGCAGGTCATCTTCCCTCTGCGTGCATACGACTATGCTACAACAGTTGCGGGCAACAAGGATGAGCGTACCGTATTTGTCTTCGATAAGTTCACCATCCCTGCCGACAAGGTGCTTGTGGTGGAGATGCACGAGAAGAGCGGTGGCAGACACCAGACCTTCACGGTGGAGAGTGAGGACATCGTAAGAGCAAAGGTAATCAACGAACTTAAAGTGAAATAACTATGAAGAAGTATCTGTTTCTATTTGTTGCAGTCGTATCGCTTGCCCTCTCACCGGGGCAGGCATACGCCCAGCGTTATCTCCCGAAGATGATGGGTGTGGAACTTAGAGGCGGCTTTGTGAATGGCTCAAAATCTCCGCTAAACTACTACACGGGAATAGCGATGTCGGGATATACCAAGAAGGCTAACCGCTGGGTGGTGGGTGCAGAGTATCTGCTCAAGAACTACGACTATCGGGGTACATCCATTCCGCGTGCCCAGTTCACTGCCGAGGGCGGTTACTACCTGAAGTTCCTGTCCGATCCTACAAAGACCTTCTTCCTCTCTATCGGTGGCTCTGCTTTGGCAGGCTACGAAACGGTGAATTGGGGCGACAGACTACTACACGACGGCTCTTCGCTGCTTGCCAAGGATGCCTTCATCTATGGCGGTGCCATTACCCTTGAATTGGAGAGTTATATAACAGACCGTATTGTACTGCTTGCCAATGTGCGTGAGCGTGTCCTCTGGGGAGGCTCACTCGGCAAGTTCAGCACCCAGTTCGGTTTAGGTGTCAAGTTTATTATCAATTAAAATTAAAAGCTTTATGAAAAAGTTATTTTCCTATATGATGGTTTGCGGTGCCATGATGACCGCAGTTTTGGGATTTACTTCTTGCGAAGATGAACTCGATGTTCAGCAAGCCTATCCTTTTACAGTTGAGACAATGCCTGTACCCAAGCGATTGGTGCAGGGCGAGACAGCAGAGATACGCTGTGAGATTGTTCGTGAAGGGTATTTCTCCGATACACGCTACACAATCCGTTACTTCCAGCCCGATGGCGAGGGAACATTGAGAATGGATGACGGTATGGTGCTACTACCGAATGACCGCTATCCGCTTGACAGAGAGGTGTTCCGTCTGTACTACACATCGGAGTGTGAGGATCAGCAGACGATAGATGTCTATTTCGAGGACAACCACGACCAGCTCTATCAGCTCACATTCATTTTCAATAACGAGGCGAAGGAGGAAGAGGATACCACAGAGGGCAACACGATTACTCCCATAGGAACTATCGTCTCTCCAATCAACATCAATCCTTAACCAACGGTGGCAGGCACTCGCTTGTCGCGTGTCTGCCGCCATAACTAATCACTAAAAGAGAATCTATGAGAATAAAGTTGATGATTATATGTCTGACCTTGCTTTGCGGATATGCCAAGGCACAGACACGAGGCGGTGACTCTTCGCCACCACTACCCAAGGAGATTTCAGCGGAACTGTTCGATAATGCAGTAACACTCATCAAGGAGTTTGAGGGGTGGCACTCGGCAAAACACTATCCATACATCGGTTATGGGCATAAACTTCTGCCACATGAGAACTTGACAGCCGATATTACCGAGGAACAAGCGGATTCGTTACTCAGAGCCGACCTATTGGAGCGATACAAATATTTCCGACAATATGGGAAAGATGCTCTGCTGCTAACGGTGTTGGCTTACAATGTGGGACATTCACGCTTGCTTGGCTATGGTAAACGCCCGAAGAGTAACCTTATCAAGAAAATAGAGTCCGGCGACAGGGATATCTACGAGGAGTATATCTCGTACCGTTGCTATAAGGGCAAGCCAATTCCCAGCATCGAACGCCGCAGAAAAAGAGAGTTTCAATTGCTGTATATACCATAAAAGTAAATGGCGGCTGCTTGGTTGAGTAGTCGCCATTGGTATTATTATTTATTCAGTCTTGAGGCTTATTGTATTGAATATGGTTATTCCATAAGTTCATGTGGAAGCCTTTTTGTATTTCCTAACACGCTGAGCCACAGCACTCTCTTAAAAACAACAAATTCAAAACGGTACAAATTTTGAACAGGGGAAATCTATAGTTCAAGGCACTCGGCAAAGAGAAAAAACTATGACAGGGGCAAAAAGCAGTTTTAAGATTATTTATGAAAATATTTTGGGCAATTTTGGCTGGTTGCTATCCAAAGAGCGCATTTTTGATGAAAAGTCCCACTTTCATCAGCCATAAAGAGTGAGACGGTCGAAAAAGAAAAAGAGGGATGAGAGAGCCTTCTTGGTGGCTTCAACATTGGGCGAAAATGGATGTCTTGTACCTCAGTTGTATCTCAGTCGGCATATATTGCTGATAGACAATGCAGGTTAATAATTCGGCGGCAATAGAATAGCGTTTGAAAGACGTATTCATTGTTTAGTAGTTTTCCTGATAAAATGTTAAATTTAGGGTAGTTAGATTAGTTTTTCTTCCAATTGTTTGGTTTTTTGGAATTGAATGCCTACCTTTGCATTGACAAATCCCGCTCGCTTCCCATAAGAACAGCGTACCCAGCGGGACATTTTTTAAATTGTAGGTATATGAAAGTTATAAAGAACAAGACAATAGATTTTGCAACCGCAGTTCAGGCTCCCGTCATTAACGGAAATAGAGCTGCACGGACAGGTTATGTCCGTTTGGTTCGCCTTATCACTGACGAGCCTGTTCCTCAACAAACTTCATATACGGGAAAAATTGAGTTGAGGTAGGAATGGCTGTATATACAAAAGAATACGAATCCCAGCCAGAGGCTATTCTTACAAACGTCATTATCTGTCCAGCCGTAGATTTGTCGGCAAACGTGGCTGTTCCTGTTCATTGCCAAGTTGAAAATGTATTGTGGGACACAGGAGCGACCAATACATTGATTTCACAGGAAGTTGTAAATGCTTTAGGGTTACAACCGAAGAACAAGGCTCTTATTTCGAGTGCAGGAGGTGATGTCGAATCCTGGACTTACCTTGTTCATGTTATCCTTCCAACAGGAACAGCAGAGTTGAATGTTCAGGCTCTGCTTAACGACAATTCAGACTATGATGTGGTGATTGGCATGGATATTATAAATTCATGCGACTTCTGCTATACAAACAAAGACGGCAAAAGTACATTCTCCTTATGTCATCCAGCAAAGGAGAAAATCATTCTGAAATAAACCAGCCATAGGCTTTCTTTCAAGAAAGACATGTGCGACAACAATAATGACAGATGTGACATTCGCATCTGTCTTTTGCTTTTTACGCCAATAAGAGGCCATTTCCTTACACAAAATATACGAGATTTGAGCAAGACTTAGTTAATTATGGTTAAATTTAAGGTTTATACATACTTTTCCATAACAAAATGAGGTTGTATTGAGATTTTCTTTGTACTTTTGCAGCGGACTATTATCGCCATGTTTATAGCCATTGAGGTTAGACGTGTTCTTTCGTGATGGCATACAAGGCAGCCTACGCCGTGCTGAGTATGGCGGAGTCATAATGACAAAGCGGTACAAAGCGGGCATTGGGTGGGAAAGATAGTCCAGACATAATGAAGGCGTTTACTAACGCTCTGTTTAAGACAGTCTGTAATCTAGCAAATTAACAGTTATCATAGTCTTGAGCAAAGCCAACGGTAGATGTCCCGGGTGTGATAATATCGCTCCTGCGGAGACCTGTAAGCACGGATTGTACCTTTTCGGGCACAACAATTGTTTATTATGGTCTCCTAATGGAAATGATTATTCATATCGGCGTGGGCTCTGACGTTGTCTGTTCAACTATGATAGGCAATTGCTAGAGCCTCAGACTGTGGAATAGACAACAGACGTTTCCACGCTCTTTTTATGTCTATATTGCTATTAACGAGCAACGACATATAAGCCGATATGAACGCATTGCTTAATGCGCATACCAAACGAGGTTGCGATTCACCTCCTCACATTGGATTTGCCTCCAATGTCTCCCCCGAAGCCCAAAGCTCACAAACAGGGGTGTCCTCGGAATATGTCCAGCAGGAAGGTTACAACTGGTTTGTTCTTCGTGCTACTTATAACAGGGTAAATGCAGCCGTAGAGAAAGCAAAGAAGAATGATATTAAGACATACGTGCCGATGCACTATGTACTAAAAGTGATTGCTGGGAAGAAGAAGCGAATACAACAGCCTCTTCTTCCCAACTTTCTTTTTATATACGCCACAAGGGAACAATCAGACAGTTTTGTGAAAAAGACAGTTGATGCCCCAATCTCTTTTATAAAATATTATTTGGATAAGACGCTTCCTCCAGAGGCAAACGGTAAAAATCCTCCGCTTATTATACCATACAATGCAATGATAAATTTTATCAAAGCAACAAGTACTGATAGTGAGCATGTACGCATTGTTACAGCGGAACAGTGTCACTATAAAAGTGGAGATAAAGTACGAGTAATAGCTGGTGACTTCAAGGGAGTGGTTGGAAAAGTTGCCAGAATAGCAGGACAACAAAGAATTGTTGTTGAGATCTCGGGATTGTGCCTTGTCGCTACTGCGTATATTCCTACTGATTTTATTGAGATTGTCAAATAATGCCGAAAGGCATATTGTTTAATTTAAATTTTTTATTTTATGAAGAAAAATGGTAAGAATGAAGAACTTCAGTCTCGTCGTGAGTTCTTTAAGAGAGCCGCTAAAGGTGCTCTGCCTATTTTGGCTGGTGCAGCTCTCCTGTCAAGTCCTATCTTGTCAGAAACTGCAAATGCAATGTCATGCGCAGGATGTAACAACCGTTGTATGAACAGTTGCTTCAACACATGTCATGGTACTTGTAGCAGAACTTGCTCCGGTACAAACAACAGAAACTAATCCTTCCCTCCACGGAGGTTATAGAATTCGACAATCTCTTTCTCGGAAGACTCGTAGTCATTTGTAAGGATGCAGCGGTAGGTGTATTCTCCTTCCCACAGGTCGAGTTCGCCGTCTATCCGCTTCTGTCTTTGAATCACAAGACGGTATGCCTTCCCTTTCCATTTCTCGATGAGAATGGAGGCCAGCTCAAACTCAATACCGCCCAATTTCACTTTCTTCCAACCTCTGAGGGCAAAGATGTCATTGTAGAGCGAACTGCATCGGTTGGCACGGATATAGAAGGTCTTGCAGTGTTTAGCAATCTCTTCCACTATCTCTTCAGAACACGAGCCGCAATCAGCTCTGAAACGGTTGATAATAAGCTTGTTCTGTTCAAACCTTTCAAAGAACCTCTTCAGCGTGTCCTTCTGGTGGAAACGGACATTTGTGTTGCCGTCGCTGTTCTCAATGCCGACAATCAAGTCGCCAATAACTGCCACGCCAGGGCGATAACCAAGGAACTTCTTGTATGTAGGCTTCGCATCATACTTCTCAGCCTCTATGAACTGGTGGTCGAAGTCAACGTCATACCCCTCGCCCTCTTTCAGCTGCCCTGTGGACAATAGGCAATTGAGGAGCAGTGTATTCAGCTTGTCTGCCGTGTTGAAGTCGTAGGTCTTGCCAGTGTCGGATGTGTAGGAAATGTTATCCTGGGTCAGTTCCTTTATGGCTCTGAGAATCGTGTCGGCACTGCATGTGCGAAGTGTCGGATGAAGCGAGAGGTGATACATCAGATGAGTGGTGACATCCTCGATGCATGAGCCGCCACAGAAATAAACGCTCATAAGCGAACGGATGATTTCGCTGTATTGATAACCATACAGCCTGCATCTCATACCGAGGGTTGAGTCGATTACAGATGAGAGCTTGGAATCAAATTGCTCCATTATTGGAAAAATACCTCCAAAAGGAGAGAGTTTCTCAGATTTTATTGCTACCGTTGCCATGTCTGTCGGGTTTGATACATATTTTGATTTGCAACACTAAGATAGGTGAAAAATCTGACATGGCAAAATCCTGAGCAACTTTTTGTTGCTCAGGTACTTATAAATAAAGTTAAATCAAAGTGTTGCGGAATTAAGGTAATGACAAAAAAGAAATTGCCCGTTCGTTTTACGGGTCAGCACTTTACTATTGATAAAGTGCTAATAAAAGATGCAATAAGACAAGCAAATATAAGTAATCAGGATACGGTTTTAGATATTGGGGCAGGCAAGGGGTTTCTTACTGTTCATTTATTAAAAATCGCCAACAATGTTGTTGCTATTGAAAACGACACAGCTTTGGTTGAACATTTACGAAAATTATTTTCTGATGCCCGAAATGTTCAAGTTGTCGGTTGTGATTTTAGGAATTTTGCAGTTCCGAAATTTCCTTTCAAAGTGGTGTCAAATATTCCTTATGGCATTACTTCCGATATTTTCAAAATCCTGATGTTTGAGAGTCTTGGAAATTTTCTGGGAGGTTCCATTGTCCTTCAATTAGAACCTACACAAAAGTTATTTTCGAGGAAGCTTTACAATCCATATACCGTTTTCTATCATACTTTTTTTGATTTGAAACTTGTCTATGAGGTAGGTCCTGAAAGTTTCTTGCCACCGCCAACTGTCAAATCAGCCCTGTTAAACATTAAAAGAAAACACTTATTTTTTGATTTTAAGTTTAAAGCCAAATACTTAGCATTTATTTCCTGTCTGTTAGAGAAACCTGATTTATCTGTAAAAACAGCTTTAAAGTCGATTTTCAGGAAAAGTCAGGTCAGGTCAATTTCGGAAAAATTCGGTTTAAACCTTAATGCTCAAATTGTTTGTTTGTCTCCAAGTCAATGGTTAAACTGTTTTTTGGAAATGCTGGAAGTTGTCCCTGAAAAATTTCATCCTTCGTAGTTCAAAGTCGGGTGGTTGTCAAGATGATTTTT
>ERZ780067.69-NODE-69-length-63217-cov-8.33091_pt1 | contig 63217 bp, 47 predicted proteins | sample MGYA00511841_ERZ780067 | MGnify/ENA primary metagenome ERZ780067 (study PRJEB29588, sample SAMEA2143295) | human gut metagenome | biome: human gut; feature: human-associated habitat; material: faeces | place: Denmark | collected 2008/2010 ... | reverse complement strand
AGTAAAGGATAAGGCGTTCTTCTTGTTCAGACTAGCTAAAATTTATGCTTAATCTTATAAATCCCTCAGGTTTTTACGTTGATCCCTTAATCTTATGAATCCCTCAGGTTTTTACGTTGATCCGTTTTTACGTTGATCCGTTTTTACGTTGATCCGTTTTGTCTCGTTTCTGTCCCGGGAGGATAAAAAGAAAAAACTCAGAAATCTGAATGTCAGACTTCTGAGTTTCATTTCTTGCTTTGTAGCGATTCCGGGAATCGAACCCGAGTCTCAACCGTGAGAGGGTTGCGTGCTAGGCCACTACACTAAACCGCCAGCTTGCTTTCTTTCGGAAAGGCGATGCAAATATAGGCGGTATTTTTGAACTGACCAAATTTTTGGACGAAAAAAATCAATTATTTTTTCGAATATTTTTCCCGGAGTTTTTTTGCATGGTTAAATAATCTTGTCTAACTCATTGATATTCTTCTTGATTTCATCTTCGGAGAGGCTGTAGTTCCTGAGGTCGCCGGCCAGATACTGGTCGTAGGCGGCCATGTCGATGAGTCCGTGCCCCGAGAGGTTGAAGAGGATGCACCGTTTTTTACCCTCGGCTTTGGCCTGGAGCGCTTCCTTGATGGTTGCGGCGATGGCATGGGCCGATTCGGGGGCCGGAATGATGCCTTCGCTCTGGGCAAAGAGGGTTGCCGCCTTGAAGGTGTCGAGCTGGTCGATGTCGACGGCTTCGAGGTATCCGTCTTTCTTGAGCTGACTGACGATGGTCCCGGCCCCGTGGTAGCGCAGTCCGCCGGCGTGGATATGGGCCGGTGCGAAGTTGTGCCCCAGGGTGTACATGGGGAGCAGTGGGGTGTAGCCGGCCTCGTCGCCGAAGTCGTATTGGAATACGCCTTTGGTCAGCTTGGGACACGAGGCGGGTTCGGCAGCCACGAGGCGGATCTCCTTGCCTTCGCGCAGCTTGTGGCGCAGAAAGGGGTAGGCGATGCCCGAGAAGTTGGACCCTCCGCCAAAACAGGCGACGATGACGTCGGGGTATTCGCCGGCCATCTCCATCTGTTTTTCGGCTTCGAGGCCGATGACGGTCTGGTGCAGCGACACGTGGTTGAGCACACTGCCCAGGGTGTATTTGCAGTTGGGGGTGCTCAGGGCAAGCTCTATCGCCTCGGATATGGCCGTGCCCAGGCTTCCCTGGTAGTTGGGGTGCTCGGTGAGAATCTTGCGTCCGGCTTTGGTCGACATGCTGGGCGATGCGATTGCCTGGGCACCGAAGGTCTGCATGATGGAGCGGCGGTAGGGCTTCTGATGGTAGCTCACCTTGACCATATAGACGGCCAGCTCGAGACCGAAGGCTTTGGCGGCGAGCGAGAGGGCGGCCCCCCATTGCCCGGCACCGGTTTCGGTGGTGATGTTGGTCACACCTTGTTGTTTGCAGTAGTAGGCCTGGGGAATGGCCGAGTTGAGTTTATGCGAGCCTACGGGACTTACACTCTCGTTCTTGAAATAGATATGAGCCGGCGTGTCGAGTGCCTTCTCGAGACCCAGAGCTCGCACCAGCGGGGTGGGGCGCCATATCTTGTACATGTCGCGCACGGGCTCGGGTATCTCTATCCAAGCATCGGTGGCGTTCAGCTCTTGTTTACACAACTCTTCGGCAAAGATGGGGTAGAGGTCTTCGACGGCGAGCGGTTGTTTGGTGGCCGGGTTCAGCGGGCTCATGGGCTTGTGTGGCATGTCGGCGACAATGTTGTACCAAGCCTGCGGAATCTCTTTCTCAGAGAGAATAAATTTTTTAGTGGCCATAGGCATGTGATATTTGTAATTAAAAATGTAAATAAAGATGCAATTATTGCATCTGAATGATAGCAAATATAGGGAAAATTTATCATCTGTATGCAAAATAGATAAAAATATATCTATTTGTATTTCGATTTAATTCTTTTTAAAGCAAAAAGAGACGCTGCTCACGCAGCATCTCTTCTTTAGAATTCATCACATTATGCTTATTTTAAAGTGCTAGATAGAGTTACGCTCACGCGCGACTATGCGAATTATTCGTTGTATCTCGACTCGACAACCGACCAGTCTACGATTTCCCACAAGCGGTGCAGGTGTTCGGCTCGTCTGTTGCGGTAGTCGATATAGTAGGCATGTTCCCACACGTCGAATGTCAGCAACGGTGTGTGCCCCTTGGTCAGCGGGGAACCTGCATTGTTCTCTTTGCTGATTATCAGTTTCCCTTGCGGGTCTTTCGATAACCATACCCAGCCCGACCCGAAAAGGGTCACGCCGGCCTGTTCAAACTCTTTCTGAAAATTTTCCAGGCTTCCCCACTGTTGTTCTATGGCTTCGGCCAACTTCCCTTGCGGTGCTCTTCGACCGTTGGGCGAGAAGGAGAAGAAATAGAATATGTGGTTCCACGCTTGTGAGGCGTTGTTGAACAGGGCGCCTTCGGCTTCTCGAATAATTTGCTCGAGCGGCATGTCGGAATAGGGCGTGCCTTCGATCATTTTATTCACGTTGTCGATATAGGTTTGTTCGTGCTTGCCGTAGTGGTATTCGATGGTTTCCTGGCTGATAACCGGGGCCAAATCGCTGGGACCATAGGGCAGTGGCGGTAGTTGAAACATCATAATCATTGTTTATTTTGTTTTCCTATATAACAACTTTGTTGTCAAAAAGGTTTCAAATATACGAATATTTTTTCTTTCCAATTGCTTTTGTGACCGATAATCTTCTTTTGACGACGAAATATCGGCTTTTGGGGCCCGAAATTACTTCTCGGGTTTGGCCGCAGGCTTGGCTATGGCTTCGCGCATGGCGGTGTCGGCTTCGACATTTTTCATGCGGTAGTAGTCCATAATGCCCAGGTTTCCCGAGCGGAAGGCTTCGGCCATGGCCTTGGGCACTTCGGCTTCGGCTTCGATTACTTTGGCGCGGGCCTCTTGAGCCTTGGCCTTCATCTCCTGTTCGAGGGCGATGGCCATGGCGCGGCGTTCCTCGGCCTTGGCTTGTGCGATGTTCTTGTCGGCCTGGGCCTGGTCCATTTGCAGGGTAGCCCCGATGTTTTTGCCTATGTCGATGTCGGCAATGTCGATCGAGAGAATTTCAAAGGCCGTACCCGAGTCGAGGCCCTTTTTCAACACCAGTTTCGAGATGGAGTCGGGGTTCTCGAGCACCTGCTTGTGCGACTCGGACGAACCGATGGACGAGACGATGCCCTCGCCTACGCGGGCCAGCACGGTGTCTTCGCCGGCACCACCCACCAGTTGCCGGATGTTGGCACGCACCGTTACGCGGGCCTTGGCTATCAACTGTATACCGTCCTTGGCCACGGCGGTAACCGGCGGGGTGTCGATTACCTTGGGGTTTACCGACATTTGCACAGCCTCGAACACGTCGCGGCCGGCCAGGTCGATGGCCGTTGCCATCTGGAAGCCCAGGTCGATGTTGGCTTTCGAGGCCGATACGAGGGCGTGAACCACGCGTTCTACGTGACCGCCGGCCAGGTAGTGAGCCTCGAGCTCGTCACGGGTGATGTTTTTGAGGCCGGCTTTGTGGGCTTCGATCATGCCTCGCACGATGACTTGGGGCGGAACCTTACGGATACGCATCAGAAAGAGTTGTATGAGTGAGATTCTCACTCCCGACACTTGTGCCGAAATCCATAGCAGGAAGGGCACGAAATAGAAGAATATGGCGAGTATTACGATAATACCGAACGCCAGTAATAGTCCGATTGCTACCATTATCTGTATTGTTTGTTAGTATTGTTTTTCTCTTATTTTTATATGGGGGATTACTCGGCTTTGCTTACAATCACTACATTGGACTCGATGCGGGTAATGCGTACCGGGGTCTCCTCGTCGATCAGTTCGTTTTCGGCCTGGGCCTCGAGGGTGTGCTTGCCCACCATGATTTTTCCCATGGGGTTCAACCGGCTCAGGGTTACGCCCTTGTCGCCCACCTGTATGTCGGGCGATACCTGCGAGGGGACGACCGAATCGATTTCGGTGTGCAGGGCCACCTTGTCGAAGCTGCGCGATCGCATGAATCCGATCAGGGTCGCAATGGTGGCTATGGCTGCGATGAGCAGGGTGATGACGGCGCCGTTCGACCCGTATATCGTGTAGGCATAGTAGATGCCCCCTCCGTAGAAGACGAGCGAGCAGATGCCGGCGATGGTGATGCCGGGGAGGAAAAAAATCTCCAGCACAGCCAGTGTGAGGGCTATTGCTATCAGCAGGGCGATGGCCAGAATGTCGAACATAGCTGTAAGTATTTAGTTGATTTCGAGGTTAACGTCGTTTTTGCAGGGCGTCGAGCTCGGCTTTGCGAGCCTGGTTTTCATACTCCCCGGGTTGGGGATAGAGCGAGAGCAACTGCGACTCGAGCGACCCGATTTCGGCCGAGAGCCGTTGGCGGGTAGTCCCTTGCGATTGGGTATATTGGGGCCGCAGTTCGGCCACTTTCGATTCCAGTTGAGCAATGTGTTTGCGTGCCTCGTTGGCCTTGATATAGAGATTGCGTGCCTCGGCACTGGTAAACTGGTCGAGCGAGGTGTAGTGTACTCCGTTGCAGATGGCAAAAACGAAGTCGGGACGCTTCACCACTTGCGCATCCTGAATGTCGTTCAACTGCTGCAACAGGTCGGTATAGTCGGCACCTTCGGGCCACGAGTCGCGGATGGAGCGGATGAGGGCCAGCGATTTGATGTCGGTCTTGATTTCGTCGAGGTCGTAGGTCTGTTTGCTCGAGTTGGGGATAAACAGATAGATGGTCACCTTGCCCGGTATCTGCTCCCGGTCCGAGACAAACCAGCCGATGTTGAGCATCTCGTCTACGGCCATCATGTAGTCGTTGTAGATCGAGTTGAAGGGCATGCCCACGTTTTCGGGTTTCAGGTAGGTGTTGTTTTCGAGGTTCAGCCGGGTGATGAAGATGTCGTATCCGCCTATCGAGCCCTCGCCGTTCGAGGCGTAGTAGAGGGTCACCCCGTCGTTCAGGAAGAAGGGGTAGGCCTCGTTGCGGGTTGTGTTGACCCCCTCGGGCAGCGGTGTGATGCGGCTCCAGCGGCCGTCGGTGAGTTTGTTCATCGCGCACAGTTCATACCCTTTGCCCTCGACCGGCATCCCGAAGAATACCTTGTCGCCCCGTTGCGGCATGTAGCCGATGGTGCTGTCGGGGATAGCGACGTCCAGTGTCTCGGCTGTACCTATTCGCCCCGATTCGGGGGTCATCTTGAAATGCTCGAAAAACGAGTCGGCATCGACGATGAGGCTATCGATAACCTGCACCTGCTCTACATGGTTGAGCATCAGCTTGGCCTTGCGGGCCCGGGCAATCGCTTCGGTCACCGAGTCGGGTACCTGCTTCTTGTTCTTCTCCAGTGCATCGATATAGTCTTGATAGCTGGCTGCGGCATCGTCGAAACGATATTGGGCCATATATACGTCGCCCAGGAAGTGGGGCGACTCCAGCACTTTGCGTTTGACGCCCACCTTCAGGTACTTTTCGGCTTCGGCATATTTCTTTTCGTGGAAGAGACACACCCCGTACCAGTGATTCAGCGACCCGTCGTTGGGGCGGCGTTTCAGTTGGGCTTTGAATACGGGGGCCGCTTCGGCATACTTCCCGGCCTTGTACAGTTCGCGGGCCTGGTCGAGGGTCAGGGCCTCGGCCGGAGCCATGGTGACAAGGGCGAAAATTGCCGCCAGCGAATATGGAAAGATAGATTTGAATAGCTTCATGTGCAAAAAAAATTGTACTTCTGGATAGCCGGCTCGGGCAGCAGACTCGTTGTTGCTTCTTCCCCTTTCGGTTTAGCCCTGGTTGAGCTGCATCCTATATTCTACAAATATAGTGAAAGGCGAAAGCAGAACAAGGGAAACGCAAGGTTTCACAATTGGACTCTGCTGAGCCGTATCTTATATTCTACAAATATACAATTATTTTCGGTTCCTGAAGGCCGGCTCGAGAATTTTTTTCAGAAAATATTCCAAATCGTCGGGCGACTCGAACGAATCGCAGGGCAGAATGAAGAATACATATTTCGACAGGTAGAAAATCAGGTCGCTCGACGAGTGCTGTACGTCGGTCACCCGACTCCAGGCGATGGTCTCGGTGCGGTCATCCTCGAACCGGCAGGTGATGCCCCGCTCGTCCAGCTCCACCTGCTTTGTCAGAATCGAGGCCCGGCAATCGGGGTGCAAGGCATAGACAAACCACAAGTAGTAGAGAATCAAGGGGAAAACAAGAAATACCACCATGAGCCCCACGTAGATAAAGAGCGGGTTGTGAACCGACAGCATCACGAGCAACACCACAATCAGCGCCAGCCAGGCCCAGTTGCGGTAGAGCCAGGTGCGCAGCAGTCGCCCGAAGTAGTGCATGGGCGATACCTTGCAGGGTTGGGTAACGATAGTCTTCTCTGCCATAGTCGTGCTGTCTGGTTTACAAAGATGGCGCATTTTTGCCATTCGACCGGGAGATTAACTTTTTTTATCAAATAAGCAGTGGATTGTATCGCCTCTGAATTTGTCCCGTTGAGACCGGGTGGGGCGATTCTCGACCGGCGTTCTGGCCGGATGGTCGGGCATAGCGCCGGGTTCACGATGAGGGATAGAGCAGGGTGTGCCGTGTGAATGCGCTGCGCGATGAGCTTCTTGTCTCGATTCGCTTTGTTTCTCATTTTTAATGCGTATCTTTGCACCCGATTTTTGAAAAAGGAGAAAAAGATATGCAGGGTTTATATTCGATAGGGTTACTTATCATATCCAACATTTTTATGACGCTGGCCTGGTATGGCCACCTGAAGTTGCAAGAGATGAAGGTCATCAGCAACTGGCCGCTCTACGGGGTCATTCTGCTCAGTTGGGGTATTGCCCTGCTGGAGTATTGCTGCCAGGTTCCGGCCAATCGGTTGGGATTCCGCGAGAACGGCGGTCCCTTCAGCCTCATGCAGTTGAAGGTGATACAAGAGGTGATTACGCTCATTATCTTCACCATCTTCTCGGTGGTCTTCTTCAAGGGCGAGTCGCTGCACTGGAACCACATAGCCGCTTTCGGTTGCCTGGTTCTGGCCGTCTACTTCGTATTTATGAAATGATTTTGCTCCCTGCGCACCCGGCCGGGTCGCAGGGATTTTTGTATCCTGTCGGGTAGAGTCCGACAGCGATTACCCCCGACCGTTGCAAGTCGTAGACTTGTGGCTGCCGGGGGTAATGGTATAGGGGTATTGGTGGGGGCGGGCGGTGTGCCGGTCTTTTGCGGCTACCTTCGCATCACCCGCCTGAAATCGCGCACAATCTGCTCGCCCATCTTTACGATGGTACTGTCGACCTTGTGTATCTCTACGGGGGTAACGGCATCCTTGTACTTGGCTTTGCCCATGCCGAACTTCATCTTGTCGAGGTTGCCCGAGATATTCAATCCTAGTTTGAAGGGGATGGGCGACTTGAGTATGGATATGTGGTAGTTGAAGTTCATGTCCAGGTCTTGCGTGCCGCCCACGGCAGCCCGGTAGCGGTCCATCTCGATGACGAAGGGGTAGACGGTCACGTTGCCGTCGGCCACGCTGATGTTGACCGAGATGCTGTCGATGAGGTTGCGCTCCTTGTTCTTGAAGAGGAATTTCTTCGAAATCTCGGCAAAGGTCTCGCCGTCGAGCAGCACGAGGCTGTCGCCCTCGACATGGATGGCCGACCGCAGGGTGGGTATCTTGAGGTTGAGGCAGGAGTCGAGGGCCGACTCGGCCGACACGTTGAACTCGACGGTACCCTGGAACGACCGCAGCATGGGCACGATGGTGTCGAGCGAGGGAATGAAGTCGACCAACTTGCCGATGTTGATGTTGTGCAGCTTGAAGTCGAAACCGGCATAGCCCGACTGGGGCTTGCGGGCTTGGTAGATGAGGGTGGTGTTCATGGTGGCGCCCAATCCCTCCATGCCGAGTTCCTTGAGGTGTATGGCCTGGTTGCGCACATCGACGGCTCCGTGTACGTTGGTAAAGACCATTTTGCCGTAGCGCACCCGCTTCAGGTTGGTCTGCAGTTCAAAGTCGATGTTTTTGGGGATGACAAAGAGCTTGAGCGGGGTCGAGGTGGTGTCGGTTTCGGTCTCGATCTGTGTCGTGTCCTGCGGGAACGAGATGGCCCGGATCAGCTGGTTGCAGTTCAGATTTCTCGAGGTGAGGCTCAGGTTGGCCTTCAGCATCTTGTTGCGGCGCATGGCGGCATAGAGGTTGTGGATAGAGCCCGATGCCGTGAGGTCCGACCGTCCTATGCGCATGGTGGCGTTGTGCAGGGTGATGGTGCGGTTGCCCACCGATACGGCCGTCTTCTGTACCCGTATGGGAAGCGACGACATGGGGGTACGCACAAACAGACGGTTGAATCCCACCGTGCCCTGCGGTATCCATATCGAGTCTTTTACCTGTTTGGCTTTCAGACGGATGCCGGCTTTGTCCATGCCCATGCGGTTGTCGCCCAGGCGGCAGAACAGGGTGTCGGCCTCGAGTGTGAGCTGTACCTGGGGTTGGGTAGGTTTGTTCTCGGCCGGTTGCAGATGAACGGTCGCATTCGTTTTGCCGCAGAAGAGGAGCAGCGAGTCACTCATCGAAGCCTTTAGTTTGTTGGCATTTACCTGGCATCGTACCGTAGCGATGCGGGTGGTATCTTGCGGGTTGGTCGTTTTGATGGAGGCCGACAGCTGTTCGACGGTCGAGTTGAGTTGCGGCGAGTGCAGCACGATGTTCTTGATTTGGGCCTGTGCTCCCAGTACGTCGTTGCCGAAGAAGCGGAGCGAGGCGTCGCTCGTGAATTCGAAGTCCTTGTTCTTGTCGCGAAGGGCCAGGCGGGTCATGTTCAGTTTGCCCAATGCCTTGATGCGCCCCAGGTCTTTCTTCTTGATCGACGACAGGCGGCAGCGCAGGCGCAGGTCGGCATCGACGTTCCCCTCGATCGATACCCCCTCTTGCAGGGGGAAGGTCTGAGCCAGGGCCGTCAGGTCGATGGTCGACTGGGTATTGAGCGTGATGTCGGGGTCGCCCAGCAGGTCGGTCACTTTGGCATCGGCCAGGATGTCGGTGTGGGCCCCTTTGAAGTGGAATATCTTCAGGTCGAGGTAGGAGGGTTTCTGCTTCGAGAGATCGACCTGTCCGAAGAAGTCGGCCTTAAACTCGTCGATACCGTAGGGCAAGCGGGCATATTTGGCCGAGGCTTTGTCTATCAATACCTTGAGGGTAATCATGGGCATTTGGTCTTTGCCGTACAGTCCCTTCACGATACCGTTGAGGGTCACGTCGCCTTGTGCCGAGACCTCCTCCTTCTTGACCACGCTCTCGGGAATCATGTGCAAGACCCGCTCCAGCGAGGGGGCATGCAGGCCATACTGCAGGTCTACGTCCAGCGCTTTGGCCACGGTGTCGCGGCGTACCGACCCCTTCAGGTCGAGTTCCACGCCGTTGACATCGAGCAGGGCGTCGTGCAAGGCGATGGTGCGCTGGGCCCGGTTGAACTCTATTTCGGTCTTCAGCCGCGAGGCTATGCGGTGAGCCAGCAGTTCACCATCCTGCCAGAAGAGGATGTTCTTGTTGTCGAAGTCGAGCGCCAGCATCGAGTGGCCCCGCTTCAGGTGGGCGCTCAGTTTGAGGTTGGCATCCCACAGGTTGGCAAAGACCCGGGTCTCGCGGTCGTCGTAGGTGACGGTGGCATGGCGCACGACGATACGCCGTATGTCTATCTCGCTGGCAATCGGTCCGGTCGAGGTGGTATCGGTCTCGGCTACCGTGTCGGAGGCCACCATATCCCAGTTGGCCACGCCATCCTTCCCTTTGTAGGCATAGAGGTTGATGCTGTCGAGGCGCAGCCGGTTGAGGCTGATTTTCTTGGCCCGCAGATAGTCGGCCACATCGACCACGACTATCGCCCGTTTGAAGGTGAGCAGCGAGTCGGTGCGTTGCCACAACGAGTCGCGTATCGATTTCGACACCAGCGAGCCGTCGGTGAGTTTCACCCCGAATCGCGGGAAGGTCGAGAAGAAGGTCAGCTCCACGCTCTTCATGTCGAGTTTGGCGTTCAGGTTCTGGTTGGCGACCTTCAGCACGACGGAAGTCAGCTTTTCGGGCGTGAATACGAAATTGATGGCCACGGCGATGACGGCTGTCACCAGTACCACAATCGACACCAGCGTGATGCCGGTAATCTTGAGTATTTTTTTGGTTCGATGTCTCATATCGGTTTTGTCTTTACTGCCTGTTATACGATAAGAAAAGGAGAGAGCCGGGATAAACAGAACACACGACTTTCTTTTTCTTCGGACTTCGTCGAGCTTCTCTTGTCTTCTACAAAGATAGCAAAAGGTGAATGCGGAGGCAAATGAAACCCAAGGTTTTCAAATCTGACTCTGCCCAAACGACACTTGTCTTATTCAAAGATACACAAAATCTCAAATAGGTTTACCTCTTTTGCTCTCTCCTTTTTACTATATTTGTTCCACGAATACAGGAGTCGGCTCGGCATAGCCAAACTAGGGAACGTGGTTCCCGGTTGTCTCTACGCTCGCCTTTGCCTGTATTTGTATAAAAATCGAAGAAAGAGAAAGGAGAATATACACCATGTTAGCCTATACCTATGTCGAGCGCGGCAAGTTCGAGCTGCGCGAAAAACCGTTGCCTCAACTTATCGACCCGCGCGATGCTCTTGTGCGGGTAACCCTTGGCAGTATCTGTACCAGCGACCTGCACATCAAGCACGGCAGTGTGCCGCGGGCCGTGCCGGGAATCACCGTGGGGCACGAGATGGTAGGTGTTGTCGAGCAGGTGGGCCCGGCTGTCACTACGGTTGCGCCCGGCGACCGGGTGGTGGTGAATGTCGAGACCTTTTGCGGCGAGTGTTTCTTCTGCCAACATGGCTATGTGAACAACTGCACCGACCCGCAGGGCGGCTGGGCACTGGGCTGTCGCATCGACGGCGGCCAGGCCGAGTATGTGCGGGGGCCTTATGCCGATTGCGGCCTCACGCCCATCCCGGCCGGGGTGAGCGACGAGCAGGCCCTCTTTGTGGGCGATATTCTGGCTACCGGTTTCTGGGCCACGCGCATCTCCGAGGTTTCGGCCGACGACACGGTGCTCATCATCGGGGCCGGGCCTACGGGTATCTGTACCCTGTTGTGCACCTTGCTGAAGAATCCGTGCCGGGTAATCGTGTGCGAGAAGTCACCCGATCGGCAGCGTTTCGTGCGCGAGCACTATCCGCAGGTGCTGGTGACTGCTCCCGACGGGTGTGCCGACTTTGTGCGGGCACACAGCAACCACGGTGGTGCCGATGTGGTGATTGAGGTTGCCGGTGGCGACGACACCTTTCGCCTGGCATGGGAGTGTGCGCGCCCCAATGCGATAGTCACGGTGGTGGCTCTCTACGACAAACCCCAGGTGCTGCCGTTGCCCGACATGTATGGCAAGAACCTGACCTTCAAGACCGGCGGGGTAGACGGCTGCGACTGTGCCGAGATATTGCGCCTGATTGCCGACGGGCAGATAGATACCCCGCCGCTGTTTCCCCACCGTTCCCCGCTGAACCGCATCGACGAAGCCTACCGCCTGTTCGAGAGCAAAGCCGACGGAGTAATCAAGGTAGCTATCGAGAGTCGCCGGTAGGAGGTAGGGGGTAGCGGTTTCGGGGAAAACCTCCATATAGGTATAATATAATAATGTGTAGAGCGTATGGGCATACGCTTTTGGGGGAGTCGTTTCTCTTCTGCAGCGGCGAATGCAAGAGCCGGTTCAAGTGCTTGTAGCGGGGTTGAAAAGATTGTTCGCCGAAGCTCTGTCTGGACCTGAAGGGTTGACTCTGAGTCTATTGTCATGCACGGAGAATCAAAAGCCTCTTGGAAAAATGTGACCGTAGAGCAAAAAACGAAAGCAGAATATTATCTTTTTTTTGAGTTTCGTTGTAAAATTAGTAGACTTAATAGCTTATTTTTGTAATAATGTTATATCTTTGCATGGATTTCTATAAAAATGGCGGCAAGATGCAGTGGTATAATGATGACATCGAGCAGGAGAGACGTAATGAAAAAAGTGCACACCAGTTTCATAGAAAGAGAGTCGCGGCATTAGCGGGTCGTGATGGGCAGGTGTGTGCATCGGTGTATAGTGTAGCAGTAGGTATTCTTGTTTCCTGTTGAAGGTTTGGTTATTTTTCGTGCATTCGTCGAGGGGGAGTTTGGTTGTAAAAGCGAAATTCTTCCAAGGTGTGCAAGGTGCGAGAGACTTAATGAATATAGACATTTATAGAAGAGACAAATAGCATATCGTAGAGTGTGTAGTGTGTAGAGCGTATCCTTATAAATATGAAAAGAGGAGATTCTAAATTTGCAAAATAGTGAATATAATTTCAATATACATGAAAGTGAATCGCTTTTATGAATATTGAGATATTCAATATTTTTAATTTTTATAACTTGCGAATACAATATAACTTAATAACAGTTGATATGAGAAAACTAATACTTGTAGTGTTTACATTTATTCTCCTTGCGGGGGTAAATGTCGGTAAAGCGCAGACCGCGTTGCCGTATTCGATTAATTTTGGCGATAGCCAGGAAGGCTGGACGGCGGTCGATAACAGTACCTCGCCGGGTACCACCTGGGGATATAATGCCCGGTGGGCCTATATTGGAGGTACCTATTATGGCAGTGTCATGATGATGACGGATTATGCGTCGGAGTGTAACGACTATTATGTGTCGCCCGGGTTTACGCTCGAAGCTGGTAAGGTATACACGATTGAGAGCAATGCCTGTATGCTAAATTCTGGTATGAACGGCTGCATCCTTTCTATCGGTTATGCGAGCTCGGCCAGCGATATGAGCACGTTCGTAAAATTGAACGATATTACCCTCGATGATACTTCGCAGTATCCCGCAGCCCAAAAAACTCCGTTCGAGGCACCTTCGAGCGGAACTTTCTATTTTGCATTTCACAACACGAGTCCGGCGTTCAGCAACCCATGTTTCCTTTTTGAGTTCAAATTGTATGAGGGCGATGATGCGGGCGAGACTCCCGAAGAGGTTGTCGTAGAAGTGCCTTACAGCATCGACTTTTTAAATAATTCTGAAAATTGGACATCGGCCGACAACAACGATGACGGCCAGACTTGGACTCCATCGAGCGGCTTCGGCGTTATGCTCGGTATGGGATCGCACGATGACGATTTTTTCTCGCCGCAGGTAACTCTCGAGGGTGGTGTAACTTATAAGATTACAACCAATATTGCGATAGACGGTGCTCCCAAGGATTACGATGTCGTTACCCTTACACAAGGTACCGATAAGGCTCAAATGCAGCCCATCAAACAGCTTGACTTTGACCAAATAGGAGAAAACATAGAGGAAATTATCTTTACCCCGACATCGAGTGGCAACTACTATTTCTCGTTCCATAACACATCGACTACGGGTGGAAATACTCTGATGATACAATCGTTTGCCATAGATAAATATGTAGAGGTAATGCCCGAGGAGAACGAAATTTATTCGACCCAGTTTGACGAGAGCGAGCCTCTTAATGGCTGGACTGTCATCGATAGCAACACCGATAATGTGAAATGGGCCATGGAAGAAGGTTATGCCGGTCCTGCATATAATGGCAACATGGCCATAGGCGAAGCCAACGACTGGCTCATCACGCCGGCCTTGAATATGGTTGCCGGCAACGACTACGTGATTCGTTACACCCTCTCGCAAGCCGGTGCATTCGATGCCGACGAGGTTGTTATCAAATGGGGTACTACTCCTACGGCCGCAGGCATGACCAACAGCCTCACGACCGAAAGCATCAATTTGGGCAGCGGGTCGGTAGACAAAGTGATTCGTTTGACTTGCAGCCAGTCGGGCAATGTGTATATAGGTTTCAACCTGACAACGGCCAATCCCAACGGTATCATTTCGTTGGATAAGATTTCGGTATCGCAAACCTCGAAAGCCAAGCCCCAACCGGTAGACGGTTTGAGAGTTTCTTCCAATCATAAAGAGCAAACGGTAACCTTGAACTGGACCAACCCCGCGTTCGATGTCACCGAAGCTCCTATTATCGAAACTCTCGACATCACGATTTATGAAAACGGTGTTAAGGTGGCTACCTTGGAAGACCGCGCTGTCGGTGAAAAAGATACCTACACCTATTCTCCTGCCAAATTCGGCGGTATGGTTCTGTATCGTGTCGTAGCTTCGATTAACGACATAGAATCGTTGCCTGTCGAAGCAAGCATCAACCTCGACGATATCAATGGCGAGGCAATTCTGTTGCAGGATATACCTTTGGATACGGCCGACGATTTTGCAAAATGGGTTATCGAAAATAAGGACGGCGGTGGCACGTGGAACTATTCGGCCTCGGCTATCACCATTCCTACGACCAGCTCGGGCGACCACAACGACTGGGCCATTACTCCGGGTGTACAACTCGAGCCGGGCAAGCGTTATGTCGTTAAATTCGATGTAGCTACAAGTGAAGCGTTTGCAGGCAACCTCCAAGTATGGTTGGGCGATGCTCAAACCGCTGATAACATGGATACCGAGCTTCTGTCGCTCAACAACATTTACTACAACGGGTTCGTAAGCACGAGCACGCCGCAGTTCAGTGTAGAGACCGCCGGTACCTATTATATAGGTTTCCAAGCCGGTAATATAGAAAACGGTATGCGTGTGAGAAATGTAAACGTATGCTACATTCAAGAGTATCAAGAGGCACCGGTGATGGAGCTTCCCTATTTCGAGAATTTCGACAAAAATACCGAAATACCCACCGGTTGGAGAGTAGAACGCAGCAGCGATGAGCTTGGTTTCTATGTGCGCAATGTCTCTCAAGCTGCTACGATTTATATGAACGCCTATTCGCGGCCCAATGCCTTGATGGTTAAGGGCAATGCTCCCGAGGCACGGGAAGAGGTGGCCTATACGCCCAAGTTCTCGTTCGAACCGGGTAATGTCTACACGGTTAGCTTCCAGTTCAATATGTTCCAGTTGAGCGGGAAAGCCAATAATTCTATTGCCATTTACAAAGCTACGGAGCAAAATCAAGAGAGCATCGTGGGCGAGCCCGTCCTCGAGGTGAATAGTCAGACCGGCATGACCAGTTGGGAAGAAAAGAGCTTCGACCTTACCGTCGATGAGGCTGCCGAGTATTGCTTCGTAATCAAAGTCACGAGCGATGGTGCCAGCAATGTCGATATTAAGATTGACGATTTTGCCGTAGACCAAATCGTTGAGATTGAACCTGTGAAGCCGGCAGCTGTCATGAATGCAAGGGCTATGGTTATCAGCTCCAATCAAAGCATAATCTTCAGCTGGAATCACCCCCTTGTCGATGTCGACGGCGAAACGATACAAAAGGGTTCTGTCATAAAGACTCAAATTTATGACGGCACCGAACTCATTGCCGAGCCTACGGTGGTCATGCCCGACGCAAGTACGGTCGATGCCGAAACGGGTATCCCCATGTCGTTTACCTATACTTATGCCGACTTTGATAAATTCACAGGCCAAAAGATTTATAAATTTGTGCCTTGCATCGATACCGAGGCCGGCCCTGCCACGACTGCCGTGGTTTCGCTCAGCAGCTTCACCTTCGGCTACCTGAAAGAACAAATCCAAATCTTCGACTTTGCCGAGGGCGATAACGGCTGGACCGCTGTCGACAATGACAACGACAGCAAGACTTGGGCTGCCGAGGGTGGCCAGATGGTAACCACCGGCAAAGACGAGTGGCTCATCTCGCCCGAACTTACTTTGAAGCCGGGCAAATCGTACTATGTATTGTGCGAGTTTATGACCGATGTCGACCAATATGCCGATGTTACTTTCACCCGCGGTAACGGTTCGAGTGTGAAAGATCAGACCGAGGTAATTTACAGCTTCGACAATGTCATATTGAGCAACTATGCCTTGATGGAAGTCGGTGGTACTTTCCTCCCCGAGGACGAAAGCAACTATTTCGGTATCCATGTCGAGAGCGAAAACGGTTCGAAGGTTCAGGTGAAGAGCTTCAAGGTATACCGCCTGATGACCAAGGACGAGCCGGTAGAACTCCCCTATGAAGAGGATTTCGAAAACCGCACGGATGTCGACGATACGAATTTCACCAACAAGTGGGGTTGCCGCACCTCGAGCTCTGCTCTCTTCCGGGTAACTACCATGCCCGAAAATACCGTGGCTGCTCACTCGGGCGAATATGCTGTTGTCGCCAACGAGTACACTTTGGGTGCAAGAGACGAGCTTCTGTATACGCCTTATTTCTCGCTCGAAGCGGGTAAGACCTACGAAATCTCCTACTACCTCTATATGCCGGGTAACGGTGAGAACATTACGATAGGTGGCCTTTATGAAGCCTATACACAAGATGAAAGCGGCATTGAATTGCCGTTGCTGCAAGCCATGACCGAGCCTGCCAAGGAGTGGACCAAGTATCTTGTAAAATATACTCCCAAGTATGATATGGACTACTGCTTCTATTTCAAGTTCCTTGCTACGGCAGCCAACTCGGGTATTATTGCTATCGACGATTTCAAAATCGAAGAAGCAGATGGCATGGGCATCGACGAACTTGTTGAAAACAGCAACATGTACTATGCTCAATCGACAGCCATGCTGTATGTTCCCGAAAATGTAGAAAGTGTTTCGGTATTCAACATGCAAGGCCAGTTGGTAATGAATGCCGACAATGCCGACGGCATGATTGCCTTGAACGGTCTCAATCGCGGTGCCTATATCGTGAAAGCTGTAACCGGCGAAGGCAATACTCTCACGCTGAAAGTGATTAAGAAATAAAACCCATCAACAATGGCACTGCTCCTGTCAAGGGGCAGTGCCTTATTTACTAATATAACTATGAAGAAAAACTTATTTAAAGGTTTCCTGTGGTCGGCCGCATTGCTTTTGGGTAGTGTGAATATGGCTGTCGCTCAGGAGTATAATCAGCGAATCGCCATGGAGGGTGTCGAGATGTATGGTATAGTGACCTTCTCGGCAATCAATCAAATCGACGAGATGACTCCGGGTATGTACAAGTTCGGGTATGACCAACAGTTCAAACCCGACGATAACGGAGTCTTGTTCAGTCGGTATATTGCAGGTGGCGGTGTATATCACGAAGGTAAAATCTATTGCAACGTATACAACGACGAGGCCAACCTGTCTACCCAAAAACCGGTGTGGACCATTCTCGATGCCGAAACCTATGAGGTGCTTTACGAGAAAGAGCTGCCCGACAACTGCGAGTGCACCACTACCTCGCTGGCCTACGATATAACCAACGACAAAATCTATGGTATTGTTGTCGATTTTACCGATTCTCATTTGGTCGAAATCGATCCCAAGACCGGCGATATGACCCGGGTAGGCGACAACTTTGATCGCAATCTGCGCTTTAAGACTCTGGTCTCGACAAACAACGGTATGCTTTACAGTATCGTAATCGATTCGGGCGTATCGAGCCTCTATAAAATCAGGAAGACCGATGGCCTGGCCGTGAAGGTAAGAGACATTACCGCCAAGAACCTGCTCGGCCCGGATGACTATCTGTTTAATAGCGGAACCGAACAGGCCATGTTCCTCAACCGCTCTACGGGCAAGGCCTATTGGATACTCGAAAGCAACAGCTCCAAGCTGGACAGCGAGTATTCGCCCATCTTCGAGGTGAAACTCACGAATGCCGAGGCTACCATGGTCTCTTATTTGAGTCGTTGCTATCAAGTGAGCGGCGCTTGGTTCAAAGAACCCAACAACGGAGCACCGGGCATTATCTCTGATTTTGAATATGTAACCCCCGAAGAGGGGTCGGCAAGCGGCTCTATTCAATTCCGGTTGCCCGAGAACGATTATAGAGGCAACCCCTTCACCGACTCCAACTTGAAGATAAAGGTTGTCGAGGGCGACAAGGTGCTTGTCGACGCTACGGCTCAAGCCGGCACATTATTCAAGAGCGAGGAGCTTGCCTTGCTGAACGACAATCACACCGTATCGATTACCTTGTCGAACGAAAAGGGATCAGGGCCCACTATCCAACGGACATTCTATGCCGGTTATGACCTGCCTGCTGCTCCTACCAACGTAAAACTCTCTTATGAGGGCCTCACGACCACGCTTACCTGGGAAGCTCCTACCACAGGCATGAACGGTGCTATTATCGACAAAGACAACATTCGTTACAGAGTAATTAAACAAACCGGTTACTACCAGGGTACCAATAGCGTGGTAGCCGAGAATCTTAAAAAGTGCACCTTTACCGAGACGCACCCCGCCGACATGAATTATTACAGATATTTCGTAGTCTCGACCTATGAGGGCGAAGACGGTGGCTATTCATTCTCCGAAGAGCTTGTGCTCGGCTTGCCTCTCAATCCTCCTTATGGCGGACTGTTCTCCGAACCGAACGATATGTTTGGCTACTATACGCTGATCGATTCGAACGGTGACGGCTACTGCTGGAATTTCGATAAGAGCATCGGCGCTGCCATGTATATCTATAACGAAACGCAGGCTGCCGATGACTGGCTGATTGCTCCTCCCATCAATTATAAGAAGGGCGTAAACTATACCTTGCTGTTCAAAGCCTATTCGTCGATGGCCGAATATCCCGAGTCGATGGAGATAACATTCGGCAAAGGCCGCACTCCCGAAGAGCAGACCAAGCAGCTGCTCGATATTCCCGAGGTACCCAGTGTCGGCGAAGATAATCCGGTAACCGAATATAAAGTACCTATCACGGTCGACGAAGATGGCGTTTACTACTATGCGTTCCACGTGACCTCCGAGAAATTCCATGAGTATCTCCGCGTATTCGATATTCGTCTCGATGCACCGTCGGGTATCGAAACCGTGAAGGGCGAAGACAGCAAGCTCGTGATTACAACAGGAAAGAACAGCGTGAGAGTGGACAATCCCGATGGGCGGGCCGTTGCAATTTACAGCGCCGGCGGTATGCTTGTCGACTCGTTTACCGAGACGGTTTATGAGCGTTCGCTTTATCCCGGTATCTATATAGTCAAGAGCAATGACTCGGTTCAAAAGATTATTGTTCGGTAAGTATAATAGAAAATAGAGATGAAGCATATAATTATAGCGACCGGACTCGCTATAATGTCAGTATCGGTATGGGGACAATCTGTATTGTCCCCATATACGCGACATTATGTAGAGCAGGTCAAGAACGAGCAAGTGGTCGATAGTCCCAAACGCACGGCACTTTTAAAGAAAAGCAATGCCCGTGACCGGCAGGTAATATCGGCATTCGTGCATTTGAATGAAGGATATACCCCCGATCTTTTGACCGCGTATGGGGTAGAGGTGAGAACGGTGGTAGGCTCCATGTTCACGGCCGAAATCCCGCTCGAGGTTCTCGACGAGATAGCTGCTCTCGATGCGGTAAAATACATCGAGATGGGAACCCCCGTTACCCATGAACTCGACGAGGCTCGCAAAGAGACGCGCGTCGACGATATGCAGAACGGTGTTTCGCTCACCGAGGGATATACCGGCAAAGGCGTAATCGTGGGAATCATCGATAATGGTTTCGATTTGGGACACCCCAATTTCTATACCGCAGACAAGAGCGAGCTGCGCATCAAACGTTTGTGGGATCAGAATGTTTCGGGCACGGCTCCCGAAGGGTTCGGCTATGGCTGTGAATATACCACTGCCGAAGACATTCTTGCCAAGGGCTGCGACATTACCGAGTCGACACATGGTACCCACGTGACAGGTATCGCTGCCGGTGCCGACAATACCGACAACAAAGGTCTCTACGGTGTAGCTACCGATGCCGAGATTGTGCTGGTGTCGCTTAATACGACCGAGTTGTACAACGGCGATAATACCTCTGTGCTCGATGGCGTAAAATATATCTTCGACTATGCCGAGTCGGAGGGCAAACCCTGTGTTGTCAATTTGAGCTTGGGCAGCTGGTTGGGGCCTCGCGACGGCTCATCGACTTTCGACCGCATGGCCGACGAATTGCAAGGCCCCGGTCGCCTTCTCGTCGGGTCGGTCGGTAACGAAGGCGGGAATAAATTCCATGCCAGCAAAACTTTCGAGGGCGGAAAAACCGACACGCTGGCTGTCTTCTTCGACTTTGTGTCCCCTGCTGCACAGTACGGTACCGTCGAGATATGGGGCGATGCCGGTATGGATATTACCTTTGTCCCCATTACTTACAATGCCGGGGAAAACAAATTGCAGAAAGTTTACGAACCGGCCCGGTTCAGCGCGACCCAGTGCGACAATAAGGTATATAGTTTCAGCTATCAGGACGACGGCGTGTGGGGCAGCCTCTCGGTCGACGGTGAGATAAATCCGATAAACGGGAAGACCCACCTGATGCTCTCTCCCGATTATTATTCGTTCAGTTCGAGTTATGATCGAGGTTTCTACCTTATCACGTCGGACAAGGGAACCGTGCATATGTGGGGCGATGGCTACACGGTTACACTCAGCAGCTTCGACCGACCCGGGTTTGTCGATGGCAACACCTCGTCGACCATGGGCGAGATAGGAGGAACCGGGAAACGCATTATTTCGGTCGGTGCCTATGTCACCCGCGATCACTACACACAATATGGAATACCCTATAAGTCGGGCGAAACGCAGGACGCAATCGCTTCGTTTTCGAGCCAGGGGCCCACACCCGATGGTCGCATGAAACCCGAGATTACGGCTCCGGGCTCTTACATTATCTCCTCGTTGTCGAGCTACTACACGGGTAGCAAGCTCAAGTACAGCAGCGTTACATGGAACGACAAGAAATATGAGTTCGGCTATATGGAGGGTACCTCGATGGCCTCGCCCTTTGTGACAGGTGTAATGGCTACCTGGTTGCAGGTCTTCCCCGAAATGACTCCCGAGATAGCCCGTGAGATTTTGCAGAAAACCTCCCGTCAGGACGATTTTACCGGCACAATCGATGGTGGGTCCAATCTTTGGGGCTATGGTAAAATCGATGCTTATGCAGGTATCAAAGAGTGCATCCGCTACGAGAGCGGCATCGACCCCAATCGCACCTCAAATGCCCACATCGTCATCGCCGACGGCAACCAGGTGCGTGTGCTCATGGGCTATGCCGACAGCCACATCGGTCTGCGTCTTTACAACCTGCAGGGAGCCTGCGTGGCGGCCCAAACCGTGGGCAACGCCTGTGCCGGCGAAGAGCTGACACTCTCCCTCGACGGAGCCGCTGCCGGTGTATACCTGCTGCAACTCTCGGGCGACAACACACAAACAATGGTCAAAAAAATAATTATTCAATAAATAAGAAAAACAGACAATGGTAAGAAATTTTTTCCTGGCCACGGCAGTGGCTGCCGCAGCTTCGGTTTGCGCACAAGAAACAACGACAGTCCCCTCGATGAGTGAAATGACAGGCGATTTCATCGTTTTAAATTCACAATCCTATAATGGCGTGAAAAGCCTCGCGTCGATGAAGCCGTTCACCATCGAGCCGGCTGACAACGACTCGATTACACTCAGCGGATTTTATATGAGAAACTGCCTCGATTTCAAAGCCGAGTATAGCGAGACGACCGGCAAGATAAGTATCCCCGCCGGGACCCCTGTGTTCGATTACTTTGGATCCTATTTGATTTATCTCTATCCCTGGAATACCGAGGACGAAGAGGTAATCATGCGCCCCATCGAATACAAATATATCGGCAACAACGTTTGGGAGTGTAATTCCGATTTGATGCTCGTGGCCATACAAGGAGAAGAAATGCAAATGTCCGTTTTCTCCAGCGGCTCGCGCATTGCTCGTTGCAATGGGACTACCAACAATACCTCATATGTAGGAACAGCCGATGAACAGGACGAGTATATCGAATCACGTCCTTCCTACGTCACCATCTCGGGCAATAACATCGATATTTACAACATTTTGCAGGCCGACCAGTATGGCTATGGCGTGCACCTGAGCGGAACCATCGATCGCACAGCCGGTAAAGTGTGGTTTGGCTATACTCTCACCGGGCAGGCCAATGATGGGAATTACCGTATCCTCACTGGCTGCGAGTATGACGAAGATACCAATATGCCCACCAAAGTAGCCTATTCCGGAACCAATAACTATGGCAAGGTGCGTGCCTCGATCGACCTCGAAAAAGGCGAAATCGCCATCGACCCCATGGCTATTTGGGTAGCCAAATATGGCGAGAGCGGCATCATGGTCGATGAGAATCAGTTCTACGAGTTTGTCAAAACGGTAAACGTGACTTACGACGTCTCCAAGACCGACATCTCGGCTATCGAGGCTCCCTCCATGACTAATGTCGAAAAAGAGGTTTCGCACATCGACTACTATGCCATCGATGGTCGCAAACTTGCCGAGCCGCAAGAAGGCAGCCTCGTCATCAAGGTAACCGTCTATACCGATGGCTCTCGCAAAGCCGATAAAATTGTCTACCTGAGAAACTGATAATTTAACTGCATTAAGATACTTTACGACCGAGGTCGTAGATAGGTAAAGGGGGACTCTCCGAAAGGAGGATCCCCCTTGGTGGTTTAAATGTTGAAGTGAACGCATATTGAAATTGGAGAAGTATATTTGTCAATAGATCTAATCGCTTGTTATGTAATCTTTTCCTTTTAATCTATATGAAAAACGTAATATCACTTTCATCTGAACAAATGTGGTTCGCAATGAAACATCATGGTCCGTAAAAGTATTTTGAGAGAGTGCAACGTATTGAATAATTAAATGAACCTAATAAAAGAGTAATATGACAAGTATCAAAATTAAATTTCGGCCATCAGCATTGAAAGATAGGGAGGGAACTATTTATTATCAAGTAATTCAAAATCGTAGGGTGAGGCGGTTTAATACCGGGTATCATATTTATAAAGACGAATGGGATGAGAGAATAGGAATAGTTCTCTGTTCCAACTCCAATAGTCCTAGGTATGAATATCTGTGTTCTATAAAAAGAGATATTCAATATGAGATCAAGCGATTTGAAAACTTGGTGGAAGAGATGGAAAACAAAGACTATTCGATAAATGAGCTCATGTCTCTTTGTCGAGATGAACCGTTGTCGAAGAATGGAGTTTTTGAATATTTGGGAAAACAAATTGAGCGATTGAGAAGTCTCGGTCGGATAAGAAGCTGTGAGGCTATGCAAAGTACATTGCATAGCTTTAGAAAATTTCGAGGTGAAATAGATATAAGTTTTACAAAATTGGATAAAGATGTTATCGAACAATACGAGGCATACCTTCGAAATCGAGGTTTAAGTCGAAATACGACTTCGTTTTACATGAGAAACTTTCGTTCAGCATATAGAACGGCCGTAGAAGAAGGTATAACTAATGATGTTCATCCTTTTTGTAAAGTATATACCGGAGTCGATAAAACGACAAAGCGGGCGATAACAATCGATGATATAAGAAGAATAAAATACTTGAATACGAGTAATCGACCTGCGTTAGATTTTGCCAAGGATATATTACTATTTAGTTTTTATACTCGAGGTATGAGTTTTGTTGACATGGCATATTTACGAAAGAAAGATATAGCCAATGGGTATATAACTTATTATCGCAAAAAAACCGGTCAGCAACTCAGTGTAGAGTTGGTGCCCGATATTCTCGATATTATTTCGAAATATCATAATGAGACACAATATTTATTGCCATTGATTCTCGTAGAGAATGGGACAGAGCGCAAGCAATATAGAAATCAGATGATGAAGATAAATCGAAATTTGAAGAAAATAGGTAAAATGATAAATCTATCGGTACCGCTTTCGACATATGTAGCTCGGCATGCTTGGGCAACGATTGCACGAGATAAGGGTATTTCATTATCTGTCATTAGTAAAGGTCTTGGGCATGATAGTGAAATAACCACTCAAATTTATCTTGATTCTCTTCAAAATTCAAAAATTGATAAGGCAAATAGATTGATTTTGAGTGATTTGTAGTGGTTTTAAAAAGATGTAAATAAAATTTGAAATAGAGTTCGACAAATTGTTTATACCTATTTTGTCGAGTTATTTGGGATAAGTTAAGTACTGATCTTATAAAGGGGCAACATGTATCTCTCTATCTGAGAGAGCAATTACAGGTATCAAAAGTACTAAAAAAAATATTAATATTAAGGGGGATTGAGTTTTTTTTATCGTTTTCAATAAAAAAAATATAAATCATATAAGTTAGACTTCAAATTCTCAATATCTTTTTAGGGGATTTGTTTCTTGTATCTTTTATAGACTATTATTCTAAATAGTTCTATGATAATTCTTTCTTAAAAAGGATGCTCTCTCAGATAGAGACGTGCATTTTGCTTTCTGTAAAATTACGCAAAAATGAATGCGAGCAACGAAAAAAGGGGCGTTGAAACGATAGTTAATGGGGCTATCGTTCGCGAAGCGTATCCAAAAAATTGGTATGTAGCTCAAGTTCAAATGAAATGTGAGAAAAAAACAGCTCAAAAGTTAAGTGCTCTTGGATATGAAACTTTTGTCCCTGTTCAATCTGAAATTCATCAATGGTCCGATAGGCGGAAAAAAGTAGAGAAAATAGTTATACCACTCGTAGTTTTTGTACGCTCCGATGAGGAAACAGTTAAAGAAATAGAAAAATTATCGTTTGTTTATCGGCTATTGCGTGCTCCTGGAGACTGTAAGCCGGCAAAAATTCCGTGTGAGCAGATGGACCAATTTAAGTTCATGCTGGGGAATTGTGATTCTGAAATCACATTGGAGTCGTTAGAAATAAAAAAAGGCGATCGGGTAAGAATCGTTAGAGGAAATCTCAAAGGACTGGAAGGATTTATTACAGGTATAAGCGATTCGAAATCAAAAGTTTCGATAGTTATTGACTATATAGGGTGTGCAAGTATAAAAATAGATAAAACGGATCTGGTACTTGTTAAGGAATAGATATTCTCTAATAATATGGACAAATATACAGAGTTCCTCACTCAAATTCCTGATGACTTTCTTCATATTGTAAAGTCATTTGTTGTGGATAACAATTCATCAAGAATTGAGCCAGCCCACATCTTTAGAGCGTTGTTACACAAGAATGTTGGTCTGATTGATTTGATTGAAAATCGATTGGATTCGGATTATTACTATCTGCTCGACTGGGCCGATATGAGATTGCGGCAGACTTTGAAATCGGCATATCCGATGAAAGAGATTTGTTATTCCGATGAGGCTAAAAGTGTTATAAGGGAAGCAAAAAAACTATCCGATAAGTTAGGCCCGGATCGCTTGAGCACATATTGTCTACTTGCTGCAATCGTTTCTCCGGGAGTCGGTTTCACGGCCGATCAACTGAAAACACTGCCTCTTACGAGTGAATGTGTGATACAGGCTATTTCGGGTGATGAACCAAAGAATAAAATTTCGAGTCGGGAGAGAGAGTCCTTTACCACAACATCTGATGAGCGTAAAGAAGATCGTTATTATACGGAATTGGTAGAAGAGTTACCACATTTGCCAATATTGGGACTTGACGATAAGATACGTTCTATGGTCGAAGTCTTATCTCGTAAAGACAAGGCCAATGTGATTATTGTTGGAGAACCGGGCGTCGGGAAGAGCAGTTTGATATATGGATTATTGCAGAGAATAAATGACGGTTCGCTTCCAGCATCGTTAAAGAATCTCTATCCGGTTGAGCTCGATCTGATAGCTATTACACAAGGTGTAAGCTATAAAGGTGAGATTGAAGATCGGTTTAAGAAATTGGTAAACGAGATAAGTCGACATTCGCAACCGGTATTGGTCGTTGAAAATTTTCATCGGATAGAAGACAAACAATCTTTGTTGAATAGTATAGTCCCGATAATAAAGAAAGAGATATCGAAAGGTAAGCTTCAATTGATATGTACATCGACTGTCGAAGGTTTTACAAAAGATATAGAAAAAGATAAGGAACTTCTCTCTTTTTTCGAGAAAATCAGTGTAGAAGAACCTTCGGAGAGTGATTCGATAAGGATTTTGAAAAGTAAAATACCTACTTATGTCGAGTTTCATAAGGTCGAGGTAGAAGAGGGGGTGGCAGAAGAAATTGTGCGACTCTCCAAACGATACATACCCGAGTATAGTTTACCTTCATCGGCTATTGACTTGTTGGATAGATCAATGGCTTCGGTAAAAATAAAATTGGAGTTAAGTGAATCTGCATCAACAATATCGGTTCTGAATAAAGACTATGTAAAAGATGTGGTTTCTACCATGACCGGGATACCTATGGGCAATGTGCAATCGGAGGAGCGAATCAAATTGTCTAATGCCGAGGAGATATTGCATCGACGAGTGGTTGGTCAAAATCATGCCGTGAAAAGTATACTCGATGCAATTTATGAATCTCGGTCGGGATTAAACAAAAAGGGTCAACCTATCGGATCGTTTTTCTTTTTGGGACCTACGGGAACGGGAAAAACAGAGTTGGCTAAGGCGTTGGCCGAATTTTTGTTCGATGATGAAACTTCGATTCTTCGATTCGATATGTCGGAATATAAAGAGGAGCATTCCGTATCGTTGCTTTATGGTGCTCCTCCGGGATATGTGGGATATGAAGAGGGCGGTTTGCTTGTCAATCAAATACGTCGGCATCCCTACTCGGTCGTGCTTTTTGATGAAATAGAAAAGGCACACCGTTCGGTCTTTGATTTGTTTTTGCAAATATTGGATGAAGGGAAACTGCACGATCGGCTCGGTCGTGTCGGCGACTTCTCCAATGCTTTAATTATTTTTACTTCCAATATTGGTAGTGATTATATTTTCCAGTCGTTCGAAGCTAATCGTATACCTACACACGACCAGATGCTAGAGGTTATGCAGGGACAGTTCAGACCTGAATTCCTAGCTCGTCTTACCGAAATTATTCCTTTCTCACCTATTACAGAATCGATGATATACAAGATTTTTGATATTCATATTAAGAATCTGATGAAGTCGTTGCATGAGCAGGATATTAAGCTCGAAATTGATGATACGGCAAAACAATACATAACCAAAGTGGGATTCAATACTCATTATGGAGCAAGGCCTGTATTGGGGATTATTCGGAAAGAGATACGTAGACCTTTATCTAAGATGATTATCGCTGGCGATGTGGTACCTGGCGATACTGTCATAATGAAACACGATATGGAAAAAAATGAAATGGTTTGGGAAATTGATTGAAAGCGTATCGCGGTTTTTTCGAAAGCCGAATGATACAGTTCAGAAAAATCAGCCAAAAATCAATATTAACACGATAAAACAACAAGTTATGGCAAAGAAGACTGTTATCACCAAAGTCTTGGATACAGAGGCTCGAGATGGTGTTATAGAGTTTCCTCAGAATAGAACGCTCTATGTCGATCAGTTTACCGATAATGCTCCGAATACGGATGAGGAGCGTGAAGGTTTTAAACCCAGAAGTATGAAAGAGGTCTTTGAACATTATAGACCTACGAAAGAGGGTATCGATTTGAATACGGAAGAAGGTGGAGTCGTTTATGAAGATTTCGAGTTCAGACAAATTAAGGATTTTGAAGACGATAGATTGATTGAACAGAGTGCTTTACTCTCCGATAAAAAGGCAAAAATAGACGCGTATCAAGCTATCATCTTTCAGTTGGAGAAGAATAAGTCTTTGAGAAGTGTACTTAAAGAGGCCAATTCACGAGAGAGTTTAGTAAATGTACTTAAGTCTCTGTTGGCAGAGATAGAAAATGCAGATTAATTCAAAGTCTATGGCAACACAAGAACAATTATCGAATCAGACAGATAATGAACAATTGCAGTTTCAAGGCACTAACAGTTCATTGAAGGCAGAGGAGCTCCTGCCTGCACAATTAAAAGAGCTTGATAAATTTGGCGGATTTCAGTTGATAAAAGGTCTTATTAAAGATGCCGCCAATATGGATCCTCGTCGTAAGGCTGTAAAGAATATCTTTTTGCAAGATGCAACGTATGAGGACACTCGAAAACGGCTGAAAAACGAGCTGGCTATGTGGATTGATGTTCTCGAGAAAGGAGGCTTGGAACGGACTCAAATCGTGGATATGTGCAAGGAGCAAAGTGCACGAGCCGAAGAAAATCTTCAGTCAAATCTTTTGCGAATTCATGAAGAGATCAAGGATCTGGAAATAACGTATCGAACCCTCGATTCATTTTTTGCCAATGCAGGTCAGTCGCAAGTCAACTGCATTACCTTGATGAATGTCGATAAAGCCGAACTTGGGACACATGATTCAGAAGATACTGTTGCTGTCCGAGACGAGTTAGAGAAATACTACGATCGCCTTAGCCTTAAAAACAATTACAGCCTAATGGTTATACCCGGTTATTTGGGTGATAGCGATGTGGTAAGAATGTGGGCTTCGACGGCATATCGGAATAAAATATTGTTGATTACCGATTTTAAAGACAGTCTCAATTTCAGTATGTTGCAAGAAGAACTGGATGATGCGAATCTGCAGGGTCAGGATGTACAGCTTGCCAACGTAGTGATGACCTGTAATTATATATTGGGACGTAAAAAATCGGAACTGGCAGACGAATATGAAGATGTCTATATTCCGGCCTCGGGAGCATTGGCCGGGCGAATGACAAATACCGATGAGGTGGTTATTGCACAAGGTATAGCTGGGAAAAAGTATGGTACGCTTTCGAATGTTAAAGGCGCTCGTATGGAGATGCGTAAATCGGAAATAGCGTCGGTTATTGACCACGGCGTGGTACCTATTGTAGAGGAAGATGGTCGAGTGATGGCATTCTCAAATCGTTCGCTGTATAACGGGGCAACAATGGGGTTACAGGAGTATCCCATTGTACGAGTGTTCGATTGGATTGGAAAGGTATTCCAGAATTTCTTTAATGATGAAGCCTTCATTAACTGGAACTCTTCGGTAAAGGCAGAGTTACAACAGGCTGTTCATGATTTCTTGAGTGAATACAAAGGCCCGGGTAAGTTGATCGAGAATTATAACTTGAAGGGTATCAATCAGGATCCAGAGACCAAGGATATATCGATTCAGGTAGAACTTAAACCATTCTTTGCCGCAAAAAACTTCCTGATAGAACTTACCGGTCATAATGGTACAGCAGGGGTCGATTGGGAACAAAATGTACAGTAATATTTGTAAGTAACATATATTTAATTGTTTAACTATTTAATTCGAAAATTATGGCAACGAGAACCGCAACTATTTCGGCTGATGGTATTCAGGAGCGCGAAGTTCTGTTTGTTCGGTATGAACTCAATCAGCAGACCGATGTCGAAGGTCAGCCTACGGGGACAACACGGGGAGGCAAAATTTATGTTAAGGTAAAATCAAATGACGATGGGAATACCGATATTCTCGAGTGGATGATTGATACCTATATGAGCAAGTCGGGAACAATCTCTTTTCCCAACCGCCAAGGTGGAGAGATGAAGCATCTCTCATTCAAAGAAGGGTATGTGGTAGAATATGCCGAAACTTACGATTCGACCAATAGCCTTCTGCAATATGAAGAGTTTACAATCTCGGCTAAAGAGATTCAGATTGGCAATGCTCGTCATAACAATCGTTGGACTATCGACAACTAATTTAATTTTTCTCATAAGGGGCTTTTCTCGCAGAATATCCCCTTATGAGATATTCTCAAGACTATGGCATTACATGGAAGTCTAAAGATTGGAGGGAGAACGTATGGTGTGGTGGAGTGCCATTATGAATTCTCTCAAATGATCGATGAAACAGGTAAACCGTCATCGCGACCTCAAGGGGGTGAAATCTGGATTACCATGCCTTCGACAAATGACGACGATATGTTCTTTTATAATTGGATGTTTCATAAGTCGGAGGTTAAGGCGGGTATATTACGATTCTGCATATATACCAATGACAACAAGCCTAGCTACAAAACAGTCAGTTTTGCCAATGCCTATTGTACCACATTGAAAGATTACTTCAATGATCAGGACGGCAAACTGATGTATACGACTATTAAAATATCGGCACAGATTATTCGAATAGGAACCATGAATGCAGCGGTGTTCATGAATACGTGGACGAATGATTCGGTCGAAATGTTGTCGTCCAATTTGGAAGATTTTATTCGGGGTACTATAGCCGAGAATATAAAGCCTTTCTAACAGTATTATGTCAACAACGGTATCTAAACTTACGCTTACCATCGGTGATGCACGTTCCGAAAATTTCTTGATTGAAATAGCCGGAGTTCTCTTCGCAATGGACGATTTTACGTTGTCACAGTGCCTTTTGCAGCCTAATATATTAACTTTTAGATTAAGGAAAGGGCCTAAAGAAGGAGATGATGAGCCGCAGTTTAGGGCTTGTGGATATATTATCGGGAAAGATGTTTCTCTGGTTCTCGAAACAGAGAATATAGAGAAGGTATCGTTGAAATCGGAAGATGCGAAAACCCGGGAAATCAGATTTAGAGGGGCTATCGTTTCGGCTTCGGGATCACGTTCCCGGACGGAGTATAGTATAGAGGTCGAAGCAAGAAGCTATGATGCCCTCTTGATTGATAATCCTAATTGCAAATCTTTTGAGAAAAAAAACTTGAGCGAAATTGTCGAGGATGTCGTCGATGACTATTCCGATAAGATTGCGGCTGAAATCAATCCGCGCTTTACCGAAGTTTTACCCTATACCGTACAATACAACGAGACGGATTATCAGTTTTTGCTTCGACTTGCCCAACGATTTGGAGAGTGGATGTATAACGATGGGGAACATCTGGTGTTTGGGAAGCTGCCGCAGGGAGATCCTGTCGTATTGGGATATCCCAATAAAGATATTTCGGCCTATCATGTAGATTTGAAGATGCAGCATGTCGCATTTAGCCACGTCGCATCGTCGTATAACTCGTACGACGCAGAACAAAAGGAAGGCTTGGAAGAGATGGAGTTGGAGTATAATAGTTTGGCCGAGCTTGTTTTTGCAGCAACAAAGAGCGTCATGACCAAGGCTACATTACAAAATTTGCATTCCGGCGGCTTTGCCGATAGTGATAGCCGGTCTACGGTCCTGAATATATCGACCAAGACGCAGGCTCGTGGCGAGAAAGCCGGTATGTTGACCTATTCGGGGATGACCTATTGTTCACAGCTTCGTATCGGCAGCATACTTATCATTCAAGATAATTTTTTGACCGACGACCTTGTAGGCCGCGAGAGCAACGTAGAGCAAGACGAAATATTGATTACGGAGTTGGTTCATACCTTCTCGTCCGATGAGACTTATTGCAATCATTTTGTAGGGATACCTTCTGCCTGTGATTATCCTCCCTATGTCAATAGCGATGTGTATCCGGTTGCTTCATCGTGTAGGGCTCGGGTAAAAGATAATGAAGACCCTAATTATTTGGGACGAGTTCGGGTGCAATTTGATTGGCAGGCCCAGCAAAGTGAATCTATGATGTCTCCTTGGCTTCGTATCTCCCAACCTTATGCCGGTGGCGGAAAAGGTTTTAGTTTTATTCCCGAGATTGACGAAGAGGTGATGGTCGATTTTGAGGGCGGAAATGCCGAGCGACCCTATGTGAAGGGAACCTTGTACAACGGAAAAGGTATGCCTGATAGGACTTGGATCGATAACGACAACAGTTCCAATCAAGTAAAGTCTATTCGTACACGAAACGGACACACCATAGAGATTCATGATGAGGGGGAGGACGGATATATACGCATATACGATCACGGAAAAGAGAATTACATTCTTACTTTTTCGACAGACAAGAAACTTATCAAATTGGAATCTACGGGGAATATTGAATTGTGTGCCGCAAATGATATTATTCTGAGAGCTGGACACGATATCAAAGCCTCGGCCGACAATGATGTTTTCATTGATGCTTCACATGATATGCAGCGTACGGCCGATAACGATATACGGGAGCACGCGGGAAATGACAGGACTTCGACTATCGATAAGAACGACTCATTAACCGTGCATCAAAATCAGCTTATCCGAGTGAACAACAATAAAGACGAGCAAGTTGTTCATCAACTTCAGGTAACAGGCGAGAATATTCGAGTTGAGGCCACAGATAAGTTATTGGAATACTCTAAGATTCATCACCAGAAAGCATCAGACGAAACTGCTATCAATGCGACCAATCGCATCGATGTAAAATCAGCTATGGTAAAAATTAATTGACAATATAATGGATACTATTTTTTCTTCCGATTCGGCAATCCATGTGAATATCATGATTCATCGTGGAGGACATACGATTGTAGCTTACAAAGCAAAGCCCCTGTTTGAAGGTCCACGAGGATTTTGTATGGACAAAATTAGACACTTGATAGATGAGTTGTCGTCTCAAGGAAATAAACAGATTGTTTTTCATCTTCAGGTAATGATGGCTGGTGATTTGAATGGAATGTCTGATAAGGGGTATTATATTCGGAATCTCGAGCGGATGAATACTTCGTGCGGTATTGAAGTAAAGTCGGGATTGTATAAAGTATAAGTGTTGATATGGACGATTCGTATGTTTGTTCGACGGCCCGGATACAATGTTCTTGTGGAGACAAAATCTCTACCTTGACTGTATTTCCCGATAGAACGGTCTGGTTGACGGGGCAGCCACAGGCCAATATCAGCGATCATACGTCTTTGAAAAATATAGCTCCGTTTGGTCGGTGTCATACAACGGCCTATCCGCCTACTGGAGCAGCAACCGCAGCGGCTCATGGCAAATTGACCCCGATGCCTTGTGTGCCGAACACACCTTTTCCCTGGATGGGTGGAAAAAATGATGTGATTTTGAAAGGACAGCCTGCTTTATTGAAAAGCTCTACTCTCAAGTGCATATATGGAGGGACGATTACCATCACATTTGATGGGCAGAAATAGGATTGGAGATGAGTGCTACCATTGGAGGAAAAGATATAGAGAAGGAGTCGATGCTGCAGGAGATGACTGTTGTAGATATTTATATCGGTATTTTCTTTGATGGAACAAATAACAATAAGGTACAGGCTGCCATAGGGAGGAGATTTCGCCAAGAAAGTAAAGTTAATGCCAAAGGCTTTGCCTATGTGGATCAGCAGAGTCAAGAGCAGCTACTCCAAGACGATAGGAAAAGATATGCAATTTCGTCAAAATCGAAAGATGAAGCCGAGAATAGAGAGGTTGCTGAAATATTGGACGATAAGGTTTCGGACGAAGTGTATGGGAAGTATAGAAATAGCAATTCTCAAAATGTATCGTATACTAATGTAGCCATACTTGAGTCTTTTTATAAGACGGATGCGACTCATTATTCGTTGTATGTAGAAGGGTCGGGGAGTGATATGGATTTTGACAGTACCGGAGCTGATTTCATAGGATTGGCTTTAGGTGCAGGAGATAATGGCGTTGTGGCAAAAGTAGGTAAAGCTTTGGATTTTATATCTAATTTTATCTTGTCATCGAAACCAAATGGTCAGAAATATAGGTTGCATTTCGATGTCTTTGGTTTTAGTCGAGGTGCAACGGCTGCGAGAATATTTAATTATATCGTTTATAGTGATAAAATAGCTCAAAAATCCGGGAATGAGGAACTTAAGAAAAATAGTGACTCGTTTGTCAAGAAATTGCAACCCGAGAAAGATATAGAATCGAAAGAGGTAGAATATCTGGGAATTTTTGATACGGTAGGATCCGTTGGAGTCGTACATAGTGATAATGTGGCCCAATATGGACTTTGGGCGACAGATATGTGCCGGCGAGTAGTGCACTTGTGCGGGATGGACGAATTGAGAAAAAATTTCGCAATTATCGATATAGAGAGTTCAGTCCATTCTAATGGTTTGGAATTGTTTCTCCCGGGTTGTCATACCGATATTGGAGGAGGTATATCTATGGGAAGAGATGAACCTGCAATTATCAATAAAGTGGATTTTGCCGGGGTAAAAATAGTTTCGCAAAAAGTGAAGAATACGATGCTGACTCCTATGAATTTCTTTTTAAGAGAAAATGAGGATAATACACGGCAAAATCTTCGCTTTATCTGCGTAGATCCGGCAAATCCAGACACACAACAACCCGTAACGGTTGATACATTGATAGAAATGGGGTGGATTGACGAAGATAAACAGGTTGATGAGTTCAATGAATCTCTTGCGGGAAATTTGGGAAATTACTATACCGAAGGGACTTTTAATATCAGCATGTTTCGACATGTGCAATATGGTTATAGCAATGTCTCTTTAGCATTGATGGTTGAGGATGCCGTAAAGGAACGGTGTGACATGTTCAATTTTAGAACCGAACTGTTCCCAATACCGACAGATAATATTGTCGAGGAGGTATATAATAAGGCAAAAACTCAGATGCAGAGTGGCAGGAGCGGCCGTATTGCAATATCTCCATCGGATTATGCTCATTTGAGAAGAAAATATTTACATTATTCGGCCAATGAGCGTTTGGCAACACTCTCATCGAACCAATGGCTTGTAAATGCTCCTTATGTATATAATTCAGAAGATCAGGACGAGCAATCAATTCTTACTCGATTGGTTTATCAAGGAATATTTTCGGAACAGCCGGTTGTAACAACTCTAATAGATTTATTATGAAAATATCAGGGTCGGCACATACTCTATATCCGGTTGATACCTTTTTTGGGTTGTTGTATACAAAGGATAAAGTAAGAGAGATACCTCACAGATATCCGTTTAAGGGAGAATGGGGTAGAATACTCTCTACTCATATTTTGGAGGATGAAGACGACACGGTTCCCCAAATCCTTGATGTAGTGTATCTGTCTGTTGTTGAAAAAAAGTTTTATTCAGTTGAAGAACGGTTGAGAGATTCGTATTTACGAGAATGTATCTCGGAGTATCCTGTAACACATATTGTGATAGGGATGGCTCCATATGGATTGGTTGTTGTCTGGGTTTGTGGCCCATTGAAAAGTAAATATATAGATTCTTATATAGGGGAAGAGATAAATGTCGGTATGGATCAATTTGCTCCATCGATCGAAGGAGTCTCGTTGAACGACTATTGTGAAGAGTGTATTGAAAAATTTGATGATGTTAAGCAAAATATACTTCATGGGGGGCTCCCTCCGAAGAGTTTGTTTGTAAAATATATGCAGCAGTTTGTCTACCGATACTTCCCGATGTTGGAGAAATGGGATGGAGATAAATGGGAGCCATATAAAGAAGAGGACCCGTTAAGACCTCAACTTGATTGGTGCGAGGAGTCGCTTTATGACGGGACTTACGATAAACTTCACGATGGTAGGCTGATGAATTATCACGAGGCAGGTAAGCCTAAACGATTGGCTGTTAAATGGCATGTAGGCAAGTGTGAATATAGTGCATACTTTTGGTTTGATGAGGTGAAGATTTGCGAAATCTTCGATCGGTTTTATGGAATTCATCGGGATACGAAGAGCGATTTTATCATTCGTATCGATGGCGAGGCAAAGAAGTATGAATTGGCTTTATTCCGCTATGGACTTAAGGTCCCTCAGGTAATACCCGCAACGGCATATCAAATGATTGTTTTTAAGAATAAGTTTGAAGATTATCGTTCAGAAAATTATGACCAGCCTCACGGGGCCTGGATATGGTGAACCGATAAAAAAATATATCAAAATAAATAATAAGTGATTATGGAAAACAAGCAAGACTACGACGATGAATTCATCGTCAATTTGACTATCGATGGTTCTCCTTACGAAGAAGTGGAGGTGAAAGTAACAGACCCTCAAAAAACAATACGCGATCAGATTGCGAGTATTGTTGCCGTATTCGAATTGCCTAAATTGGATAATGGGGGTAATCCGATTCAGTATTTATTGGGTCAATTTATGGATGACGGAGAGGATAAGATTCTTGAGTTTGAAGATGTAGATGGTCGTGAGCAAGCTCTCATCGATTACAACATCCAACCTGGAGATCATTTACATCTTATTTCAGTTCCTATTGCCGGGTAATAAAATATAAACGATTTTATTATGAACGAAGCGATAAATAAGTTTAATCAGAAAGAACTTTCTGGTCGAGATGCCCGCCTTTGGAAAGAGTGGAAAGAACTTGATTCGTTGTGCGCAAAACGGAAGGCAGCAGCCGACAATCCACGTCAGCCTTCCATCTCGTATATTATCAGGCGTAAGAATGTAATGGGATTGCCTACCGAATATGAGATTTGGTATAGAGTGAAGTCGATTGTTGGTGTTAAGGGCAACACGATACCGAGAGAGCCTGTTTTCGGGTATCTGCATAAAATGAGTATTGTGCTTCCCAATAACTATCCTTCGGCCGATGGAAATCCCATATTTACGTTCCGTACCGATATTTGGCATCCAAATATTCGCTATTCGGGTAGTTTTAAAGGCCATGTGTGCTTGACTATTAAGGAGATGGGAGTCCTTTCTTCCTTGAAAGATTTAGTACTTCGTGTTGAACAGTATTTGAAGTATCAGCTGTATCATGCACAAAATACTTATCCTTATCCCGAGGACCAGAATGTAGCCGAATGGGTACGAGAAGAAGGTGAACCGAACGGATGGGTACGCTTTGGACAAAGCATGTCGGATGAAGGAGAGTCCGAGAAAGGCAATTTGAGAGAAAAACCAGAGGAGCGCATTACGAAAACAAGTTCTAAAATTATTGCCAAAAATATATGATAAGGAAGTTTATATTGTTGCTATGTTGTGTCCTATTCACCGGATCAGTTGCATGGGCCGATCAGGAGGTTCTTGTTAAACTCGACAGGCAGGGGCATGAAACGCAGACTGTAGATTTGGGATATGCGGCAGTAACCTTCCATTTTACTACCGTTTATAATAACCAGGCCCAAGTGGAAGTTTCGGTAGAGAACCTGACGCCATCACAGACGGTCTTGCTTTTTAATAGTACCCAAGACGAGAAGATGCTTAAAAAACGTAAGCCTAAGGTCCTGTTTGAAAAAACTTATGGTGGCGAGAAAGGGCATCGGTTTGTTTCGGGATGCCGGAATGTAAAGAATATTTTTGAACGAATAGAACCGGCTGAAACTCGGGAACTGTTTGTTTTCGAAGGCTCGGTGTCGGAACCTTCCGAGTTACTTATTCCGTTTTATATTGCGAAATATGTTCCTAGGGGATTTTTACGCTCGGCAAAATATCGAATATTGAGGGAAGATAACATAAAATTCATTTTGGAAATAGACGGTTGGAGCGAACTGGACCCTACCTATGTGGGTGTGAAGCGGACTATATCGGATTTTAAGGCACGTTTGAAAAATGTGAAATTTTGTGGAAACAAAATGCACAAGCCTTCATTAGTTGACCAGCAAAGACCATACCAGGCCATTAAGGATAGCATGATATTGGTCATAGACAGCATTTTCAAGAGTAATCCGTGGATGTCTCAAGATTTACCGCATCAGGCATATACACGTTTGAAGCAAGAAATCGAATCTGTAAATCTTGACGAGTATGTATCAGATTGTGGCAAGCATAAACGGGTACACCGGTGTGGCTATTGCTCTTTGAGTACAGAGCAAATATACCATAGACTTGACGATACGTATCAGCGATTGCATACCGGGCGTATCACTAAAGACGAAGCTGTTAAGACTGCTCGAGCGTTGCATAATTGTTATCACCAGAATCGGAGACGGGGACGCGATAGTTTTTATAGTGGAAAAATCAACGATTATTATGAGCGAATAATCAATTTCTAAAATTGAAGTTATGCGTTTCCCTGTATTTGTAGTATTTTTTTTGTGGGCTATCTCTTCGACTGTATTGTTTGCGACCTCGGTTACCGATACTTTGTATACCAGTCGAAAAGATAAGATAATACTGAATTACGGCGTTTTTGAAGAGGATGGTAATGTGGCATTTAAGATATTGGAATCTCCTCGCATTATTCCCTCGGAGTATCTACGTCGCTTATGCAAGGGCGATTTGGATAGGCTAAAGGTCGTTATCTTCGACCGAGTGGGCGACTTTGGCGATGTCGAATGGGGTGGATTAAATCCCACGACATTTATGGTGCCGGCCAATCTGAGTTACAAAAAAAATAAAGAGGGCTTTTACATTTTGGGCCAATCGGCTCCTATTGTGTTTGGTAAGAAGAGCAGTAAGAACTCGACTGTCGAATTTCCTGTTTTTATAGCAGTATACGAAAAGAAAAAAACTTACAAAATTGTAGGGCGAGGAACTGTAGCATTAAAGGTTCAGATTGCCGAGACGACGAAAGGTCATCGGACACCACCCGAAAAGAGTACTCATGTGGAACATATTGCTATTCATTCGTCAAGTGAATTGGAAGAGAATAATGGTGATATTATAAACGCATTAAGTAGTATGGATATGATTCGTCAGTTGTTGGCTACAGCAAATGAATTACCCTTTTCTCAAACACTTCAAATGGAAGTCTATAACTTACGGATGTTGAAAAACAGGATAGATAATCAGGAAGTTATCGAGAAAATCAATGATGTATTGCTTGAATATACCGCTAAGGAAAAAGAGTTGAAGGAGCAGCAAGAGGCCGATAATATGGCGGCTAAGGCCGAGGAGCAGGCCTGGTTGGCCCAGCAGAAGCAAGAGGAAGAGGCCAGGCAACAGAAACAAGAAGAAGAGACCAGAATCGAAGAAGCAAAACAGCAAAAGCGAACCGTCTGGATGATTATAGGTGGAGTGATTCTGATAGCTTTATATTTTGGGGGGAATATGGTACTTAAACATATTCGGGATTTGAAGAATCAACGGAGTATTCTGGAGATGCAACAGTCCTTGGCCAAGCAAGCCGAAAATGAAGCGAACAGAAGAGTACGCGAAGGTGTGCGTAATCAAACACATCGAATGACTGATACAGGGAAGAGTAAATTATATAAAGAGATACGGGATATCTCTCAAAAGCAGAATAAATCAAATAGAAAATCTATATAGATGAAATGTAAACAGTTATATGCACTAATCCTACTATTGCTATGGGTTAGTATTTGTTCGGAGACCGTTTGGGGAAAGCAGGTTTCAAAGAACGATGTTACCATATCTTATGAGATTCAGGCTGACAGTAGCATCAAAGTGTTGAATATTTGGAATAAATCTTCGAAACGAGTTATATTATATATTGATAATAAAGAATCGAAAACAATTAATCGAGAGTCGAGTGCACAGGTTAATCAGATTGCCCGACAGTCTGTCCGGTTTGACTATCCGAGAAGTAGTGGTGCCTTACTGTGGAGGTATGTTGCGCCTAAAGTCGAAGCTGTCAGTTCGTCAGAAATCGAGAAGGAGAGTGTCGATACGGTAACCGAGTCGTTGCCACGCATATCGCAAGCGAGGGTTAACAAAAAACAAGAACGTCAGCCGTCAAAGCAAGAGGGGGTAGTTTCGGAGAGCTATCTGGATCGAATGAATAGGGATGAATTTTTTGGAATTGAATCTGTTCAAGCCTATATTGATCAGGTAGATCGTTTTTCACAGGCTCTTTTAGCTTCGCAAGACAAGAAACAATTTGTAATAGATTACGATTTAGATGAATTTCTGAAAAATTCGATAGCCGAGATTAATCAGAAGCGCATTGAAATTCCTATTGTAGCACAGGAAATTGTTGCTATTTCGAAAACCACGACGATTTCGGGTCAGGAAACTTTAATCAACTATGTCGTTGAGACATTGAATAATCGGTTGCGAAATCGTGAAGATGCCTATAACCAGTTGAATGATTTGGTGACCGATGTGTATAATGCCGATTCACAGAGTTTCCTTAATAAGCATGATTTGCTTAATTATGGCCTTGTCGGTGGAATTGTATTGATTTTGGTCATATGGATAATTATAGCCGTAAACAAGCGGAAAAAGGGGAAGCGAGTAAGTAAGAATTCGGGGAAGTCAGTTCCCGAACATCAAACGCAAGAAGAGGCGAATGCTGCGATTGTTGTCCGTAGAAAGACCACATCTGTTTTGAAAAAACAGAGTCTCGATGATGTTGTCAATAACCCGGATTATTTGATGATTGATTCGGCTGATTTTTCGAATGATTCGGCTGTTCGTCGCATCTATATAAAGAATACATGTATCAAAGATGTGTACAATTTATATGCCGAAGATTTGCGTAATGCCGACAACCCTAAAGAAGATGGCTGTATGGTGTTGGGACGTTGGGTACAAGATGAGGCTACGCATACCTACGATGTTTCATTAGAGTATGTTGTGTTTCCTGGAGATGATGCTGTATTTAAGGAGTATGAGTTGAATTTCGGGGGGAAAATAAAATTGCGCATTGCCGAAAAACTTCGGAAATTGAGAAAAGATACCAATTTGCAATATGATCTGACATGTTGGATTCATTCCCATCCGGGGCTTGGGGTCTTTTTCAGTAACTCGGATAGTAATGTGCAGATGCAGTTAAAACATTCGCAACATCCCAATTTCTTAGTCGCTTTTGTCGTGGATATTTTGACGTCGAATCAGGAGTTAGGTATATTTACATTTAGAGGAGATGGAACAATCAATTCGAAAGGCGATTTATTAAAGATGTACTCTTTGGAAGAGATGTACAAATGGGCATTGGGCAGTGAGCGTAAATCCTTTATTCCTGATAATTTCTATAATATATTGAAAACAGCCAACGCACGGGCAGCTTCATGCTTTGGGATCGAGGTGAATAACAATGCGATTATTGACTTGACACAGATTACCATAGAGCCTAATACGGGACTGGTCGGTTGGGCTGTCGGATTTCCGGTTGATACGGAAAATGGGAAAGAGTATATAGTGTCGAGTCTGGTCAGAGTTCATGATAGACCCGCTACTGGAGTTGTAGGGTGTCTTGTGAGTATTACGCATATGAGTTTACCGACAATCCAACGGCTGATTATTCCTATCTGTGCGGATATAGATTTTGTATTAGTGTACTCTTCCAAGTTAATGACATTGACTTCAATACCTGTTGTTAACGGCGACGTTGTCATGGATGAGCGTTTTTACGGGGATGTAAATATTGATGAATTAAAAATATGGACACGAAGAAAAAGATAAGTAAATTGCTCCTGTTGTTAGGAGTTGTGCTATTGGGCTTTCCTATGTTTGCCCAAGAAGTTATGGTTTCAAGCATTCAGTTTTGTGATCGGAGCTATAATTATGGGCTGGGGAATGATTCGATAAAGATTTATTTTAATATACTGAGGGATGATGGGAAAAGACAACCCAATGTATCGTCGGATAGAATCGATGAGATGTTCTATTTTTATGAAGATGGCCAGGAAGTTCAAGATAGGAAGGTGCGTCAAATCAGAACTGGCGTGCGAATTCCCAAGGAATATACATTTTCGATTCTCTTAGATCAGAGTATTCCGAGAGATGGAAAGCAACAAATATTGAATACAATAAGACAATTTATTGAAGTTGCTGCAGATACCAGTGTATTTATCTCTTTTTATGGCGATGGGGTAACCAATAGTGTACAGGCAACGACCGAGAATTTCGACCGTATCGAATCGGCTTTCTTGGATACGATTACCGGTAAGGCTTTTTATAGTGGTGTCTATTCCAAGTTAGCGGAGTTTTCTCCGGCTCAAGCAGAGTATATGGATGAGGTGAAATCGGTAGATTATACCCCAAATCCATTAATTTGTTCTCGGGCGGCAACGAATCCGGGTAAGAATATTCTGATGATTTTTGCCGAAGGCAGCCGCCGGCCCGATGATGAAGAGTTGGATTATATAAAAGTATCCGATTATCAGTCTAAGTATGCCGATGAAATGCCTCGCGTATATGCTTTTTACTATACAGCCGATGGAGAAGATACGAGCATAGACATTACGCTTGACGGTATTACACAGCCTAAGGATAGTACTAATCGCATTATTCCTTCCTTGCGGGGCCGATACTTGCCGTCGGCAAGTATGGAGAATGTACTCTCTTCGTTTGAGCAAGTAATAGAAGACGCTACATACGACTACGAGTTGACTTATATTGCTAACCCGAATAAGATATATTCTGGCAATGTCAATTATAGTGCGAAGTGGGGACGTAATATGGTAGGTGACGCTACGTTTACCATAGGATCGGCAGAGCGGCCGTGGCCCGAGCGAGAACAAAGTTCGACAAGTATATTGGTCGAGTTTCTGGTAGCGATATTGGTAGCGGTACTTGCTTTTGCATTTTTCTTCATCATTATGAAAGTCATTGTACCCTATATCCGGTTTATGACATTCAAGTCGAAGTATTATAAGAGATACGAGCCAGAAGAAAATGTTCAAAGACGTATTTGTCATTACTGCAAACAAGAATTGAGGCCGGGACAAATTATTGTAACGAAATGTAATCACTGGATGCATAAGCATTGCTGGGAGGAGAACGGATATAAGTGTGCTGAGTTTGGACAAAACTGCAAAACGGGAATTCAGAACCATGTAGAATGGGCCGATCTGTTTAGATGGAGTACGTTGAAAGATTGCTCACAGACTATAGCCGGTATTTTGGCCGGGTTGATTAGTTGGGTTATCTATGAAGCATGTGGCCGGGGGGGATTCCCGGAGCTGTCTCGGTTGATTGTTGGATTTGTTTTTGATGAAACCAATGCTCAAACATTCCTTATCAATGATTGTGTTACGCGCACCTCTTCTTTTTTGATGATAGGACTCCTGTTAGGATTCTTTATTTCGTTGGTCTTTAGGTACAAGGATGATATTCGTAATAAGAATTGGCAAATATGGCTTAAGATTGTAGGGCTTTCTGTCCTTACGGCTTTTATCGGTATGATAGCATTTGCTATTGGAGCCGATTTGTTTTGCCTGATATTATCATGGACGGGAAAGACCTATATACCCTGGTATTGTTCGCTGCCAGCCTATATATTATTTTCAATAAGTGTCTCTTTGGCATTGACAATAAAATCGTCAATACCGATTCGAAGTGCTCTTATCGGAGGGCTATGCTCGGCCGTAATAGGATTTTTGGTCCTCTATTTTACGAAGTTTACAAGCAGTAGCTACGAATGGATAAACATGCTGTTGGATTTTATTATCTATGGAGGCGGTTTAGGAGCTTCGCTCATTACGGTGCGAATGATTGCCGAACGGTATTTCTTAGTGATTCAAAACGGCGTGAAATCGGGGTTGAGAATTCCTATCCATAAATGGATGAATGCAACTGGCGGTGGGAATAAAGTCTCAATCGGTATGACAGGAGAGTGTGAAATACAAATGAACTGGGAAAAAAGCAATAAAGTGGCAAAAGAACATGCACAACTTTATATCGATCATGAGAAAGGTTTCCCAGTGATTAAGCCATTGGCAACAGGTGTTTTATACAATACAAGAGTCGAGTTGCCAATCAATCGAACGGCTGTTTTAAGTAACGGCGACACCTTCAAGATAGGCGATACCATCTTTAAATATGAAGAAGTTTAATCAGAATAATCATTTAAAATTTATAGAATACATGAGAAAAGTATTGTTATTGGGAGCCCTTGTCATCGGGGGTATGGCAAGCATGGCACAAACTCCTATCGATCATTTTTATGTGGGTCCGTATGTTGTTGACTATCATGGACAAGGAGACGTAAAATATAGGTTGCGCGATAATGTCGATTTGTACGATTTTTTTGAACTTCAAAGAGATACTACGATTATTTCAATCCATAAAGAGGTTCCGGTAGAGAGTACAATACAGTTATCGGCTCAGATTGGATTTAATCCAGACCGCCCGAAAGAGTTTGGAATCGAAGGTGTTTGGAAAAAAAATTTGATTGGGAATGTCTATTTTAATGGCGGTCTTTCGCTGGATCTTACCCATACCGACTATGGCTACTTGCTAAAGCGAAACATGTTGGAGATAGGTGTTCCATTGCAGATAGAACTGGGAAAGTTGAACCATCAGTATGCATCGTTGTATGGTTCGGTTGGGTTGGTACCCACGGTTTATACAACGGTCAATGCCGAGAAATGGAGCACGATAGATGCAAGTCGAGCCGACGGTGTGAAAAAGTCGGGTTTTTTAATAGCTCCTGTTGTAGAAGTGGGAGGGAATATACCCGTCGGGGCAATGATTATGCGTATCGGTTTTTATGGACGATATAAAGTCAACTGTACACCGGGCGGATGCGATGTGTATAAAATGGCCGCAGGACGAGCTTTTATCGGTGCGAAAGTAGGCTTTGTACTTAAATAAACAGAGTCGTGACTACAAGATCGAACACATACGAGTGGGGAGAGGGTGTATTCACATTGCTCTCCTGGTTTAAAAAAGAACGAGTACGCGATGCTCGAGTCCTGGTCGTAGGAGCCGGCGCATTGGGAAATGAAGTCGTTAAAGATTTAACACTGTTTGGAGTAGGTCATATTTTTGTTGTCGATTTTGACCGTATAGAGATCAGTAACCTTACCCGATCGGTTCTCTTTAGGGAGGAAGACGCCTTTGAGCATAGATTCAAAGCTGATGTCGTGGCTAAACGGGCGATGGAGATCAATCCGCAAATCAAGGTAGTGCCTATCGTAGGCAATCTCTTTTCGGACGTGGGATTGGCTTTGTATCGGTCGGTCGATGTTATTATTGGATGCTTGGATAGCAGGTTGGCTCGTTATCAGCTTAATCGTATGGCCATGCGAGCTGGTAAAACTTGGATTGATGGCAGTATAGAGAATCTGACCGGTGTCGTAAAGGTTTTTACGCCTGGAATAAATTGTTATGAGTGTGGTCTGTCTCGGGAAGAGTTCAATATTATCATGCTTCGTACCGGGTGTGCCGATGTCGTTAGAACCCAGGCTTCACAAGGACGAGTTGCAACTACCCCGATAAGTGCATCGATTGTGGGGGCAATACAGTCGCAGGAGGCAATGAAGATGATCCATCTGGACTCTTACGATTCGGAGCATTTGCCTTTTACTACATTGCAAGGTAAAATGTTTCATTATGAAGGCTTGACAAATTCGACTCATGTATATCGTCTTGCCTCTTGGAAAAAAAATTGTCCTTCACATGAGAAATGGGGCCCTGTTGTTACAGATGAAAATCTGTCGGCCGATATGTCGGTCAAAGAGGCGATAATAGAACTGAAGGAAATATGTGATTGTAGAACGGTAGAAATAAACTTGATGAATAATAAGTTTATAGAAACAATCATATCAGACTCTCCCGAAAAGGAATTTGAAGTGAGGATACCAGAGTCTAAACTCGACGAGGTGATTGCCGGAAATACAGAGATGCGTATGTTGAGTTATAGAACTATTTTCCATAAAAAATTCTTTGAAAATATCGATGTCTCATTTCCATATCTCGATTTGACTTTGAAACAGATAGGTATCCCTCATTACGATATCCTCAAAGTCTCGACAGAAAAAGGTGAGTTTTTTGTGGAGTTGTCGGCCGACAAGAAGTTGTTTGAGTAGTATGATGTATATTCCTTCTGATTTAAAAGCAGAAATTTTATTGAATTATCTCTCCCAAGAGAAACGACAGATAAAGCTGTGTGGTACTCATAAGCGAACGGCATATCGTGATGTTTTGGAGTTGATTTTTGAGGAGCAAGGAGGCTATGATATTTCGATAAGTCGTAATGGCTTGTATGATATTCTTCCAGAGGGGCTGTTTCATTCGATTGATAGATTTGAGAATATACCGACCAATGAGCGAGAGAAGCGATTCCATGAGGCTTGTGAAGAGCAGCAGGCCGAAGAGGATAATGCCCGACTTTTTTTTAGACCTTTCGATGAGTTTTTGTTGGACCTCAGCTGTAAGGTTCTGGACATGGAGTGCCGGGACTATTCCGACAATAAGGTTTTAGTCGATATCCTTTGTGATGATATGCCTGATGAATACCGCCATAACCGATTCGTAACTAAAGCCAAATCGTTTATACCGGAATGCAGTAGGATAAGAGGCGATAAAACCTTGTTGTCTTTGATGTGTCGGAAAATCTTTAATGAAGAAGGGTTGCAATTGGAATTACAGAAAAACAACGAGATTGTATGCAATCGACAGCCGCGTTATAGTTGTTATTTGAATGGTGAGGACGAAGTTTATTTGGGTAATGAATTCCCCGAGGAGATAACGACCTATAAGATTCATTATTGGAACGATAGTATGTGCGATTCGACTTTTCTCGATTTTGTCGAAGAGGTCGGTGTATTTGAGCGTTTTTTGAATGATTATTTTGTCGGAATCGAATCGAAAATAAAGTTCGATATTTCAACCGATACGTTGCCGGTTAGATTATCGGACGATATGTGCTATAATTACTTGAGTTATAATACAAATATATAAAAATCAATGTCTCGGAAAATAACCTGGAAAAAAGGCATGCGGCTTAGTCCTGAGGTCTTTATTGCCGCCGATAATGCCTATGAAGACACGTTGCATATGGCTGCATTGTTGACCTCGGCCGGTCGGTTGGGGCTCTTTACAACATCTAAGCCTTTTGAGTTATCGGTCAATATCAACAATAATACTCTCGAGGTAACATCGTTGTCTTGTCATGGTGTTACACGTAGTGGAAAAATTGTAGATATAGAGTTTGATTCTAATTATTCAAATACGTTTGATACTCGAATTACGATTCCTGCACATCATGAATCCGACGCATATCTTCTTGTTGTAAAAATGTATGCACGGGAGTGGAGAGAAGTCGACGAGATGTATTCCGAGTCTAAATATACATTTGAGCTCCTTGGTGTGAACAGTAAGATTGATGACGATTCATTGCCGATTGGTTGTATCGTAAATCAGTATGGGTGGAGATTGAATGAAATAGATTTTGTTCCTCCTTGTTTATATCTTTCGGCGCATCCGATGTATATGAATCAGTTGGGACGAATACAATCCTTGGCCAAAGATATTTGGGTCAAATGTATTCAAGCGGATAGGTGTGAGGCCCGCATACTCTTGTCTGAGGTTTGTTTGGCAATAAGTCGGGTTGCGATAAGGCTGGATAAGGAGCGAGATACTCTTACTCCGAATCAGTTATATGCCGAAGTACAGAATTTTGTCTGTGCATTTGTACTCGGTTGCAGGTTGGATTGTCACATCAATCTCGAGAACCAGGAGCCATTTTTGCAGTATATGCAGAAGCCGTATGATTTGCGAAATGTATATAAAGATATTGAGCAGGGGTGTGAGTTGCTGTGTATGATAGCGCAAAAAATGGAGACCGTTTTTAAAATGGTCGAAGAGGTACCTGTCGTTGTTGAAGAAAAAAAAGTCGTAAAGGAGCCGGAATTACCGAAGCCGAGAAAAAACAGGAAGGAAATTTAAACACGATGCAAGAAGATGAATTTTATCAATATCCCGTTATCTATTGCATTTGATAAGTCTCCCGTAATTGAGCGAGAAGGTGGAGATATTGAAATGAGTATTGATAACATATTGGACTTGATAATATTTACGCCTAAAGGTTCTTTCGACGCTGATCCTGAGTTTGGCTTTGAATATTGGAACCATGAGTTTTCGAATATCAATGTTCGGGAATTTAATAACAATTATTTGGGCTTGATGTCTGGAGTATCAAAAGGAGATAATATTTCTCGAAAACAGTGTGAGGAGAGCATTCGGGAAAGTATTCTGACGTATGAGCCACGGTTGCAACAGCCCGAGGTTAAAGTTGAGCTTGAAGAGAGTACCTCGAAATATCAAGTAGGGAATAAACGGCCCAAGTATGAAATGCACGTTGTGATTACCGGGGCTATCGATATAGGTTTGGGGATTAGTCGCCAATATGAAAAGAGAGTCTCTTTTATGGTCGAGCCGATTGTATGTAAGATAAGTATTTAAAAATATGGATAGCATAATCCAAAAACAGATAGATGAGCTAATCGTAGAGCTGAAAAAGGCGGGGCAGAATATAAATGATCCGGTTTCGAAATTGATGGTTACGACATTGATTTATCAAACTCAAAAGATTAGAGACGAAATCGAGAGTATCCCCAGTCGTGTAGTCGATAGATTATGCTCCTATTTCATTCCGGGCAATAAGGTCGATGCGATACCAGCTCTTTGTCTGGTTCAAATCGCGTTGAAGCAGAAAAAAGATATTGTACCCCATAGTTTAGCCAACGGTACATACTTCACTTATAAACTGAGTGCGAAACAGATATTGTCGTATTATCCGCTTTTCGAGAACTTGATTGTTCCGTACACTCGATTGCATGTGTTGACTCCACGAGTCCTTAAAACCGGCGCCTCGATTACGCAAGTGATGTCTGGTCAAAAAGGACAAGTATGGTTGGGCATGGAGATGGATACAGAAATCGAGACCCTAACCCATGTCTCGTTTTTTATAAGGGGGACGAATGGTTTGCTTCCACAGAAAGTGTATGCAGGTAATGGACCGGTAGAGTTGGCTTTTGCTTCGGCAGAGCAGATGGAACGAATCGCTATTATCGAGCCGTTTGATTCACAACAGGCACACCATTCTTTTTTTGAAGCCTTGTCTTGTTGGAAACAAGTCTTGTCGAGTCAGAATGATGATGGACGTCTGATTTATATTACCGATGCGCTGGTCGATCGGGATGTATTCAAAGGTAAAGCGTATCCAAAGTCTTTTCAGAAATCTTTGGAAAGTAGTGATTTAGATACGTTTGGGAATAATACACTATGGATACTTTTCGATTTTGGTAATCAATATGAGGTTCCCGATACGATTGAAATCTTGCCCAATGTGGTACCCGTAGTGAATGTGGGCTTCAATAGTGTCTCTTTGACGCAATCCTCTCCGATAGCCCAATTAACAAAAAGTGATGGAGCCTATTTCTTTCACTTGATAGAGACGAGTTCTACTTCGCAAAAACAGGGCTTTAGCCAAATCGAAGATGATGTTGTGATTCGAGATTTCAATGCCTCTTGTTATAATAAAGATTTATTGTATAGAGATGTACGCAATCTGTATAATCGATTTATCGATGACTATTATGCGTTTGTCGATTATCATGGATTGAAAGATGGCGAATTGATAAAATCGTTGCGGAATATTATCAATCGTATCGGAAAGAGTGTTGTCTCTGGGGGCGATTCCCGAAATCAATTCGACGAAGGGGTTTATGCGATGCGCAATGTAAATCAGGCTCAGTTGTCTTCCGTTGTAAAAGTATCGTATCTTACGACTTGGGGCCGAATTGGTAATGCCCCCAAGTCAGGAGAGTTGATGGAGAATAAAAAAGATGCTGCAGTTGAAAAGGAGGTCTCTGTGATAACGTCGGGAATGGGGGGTGAGGATAAGCCGGATGCCGATCAAAGATATGAGTTGTTAAGATACTATACGCTCACGTCGGATCGGTTGTATACCAAAATGGACATAGACGCATTTTTGCGGATGCAACTGTTGAAGGAGTTTGGAAAAGACGAGGTGGATCGTATCAAATATAGTATTCAGGTACAAGGAGCCGGAGGCGGACCTCGGTTAAAGAGAGGTCTATACATAGACATTTTATTCAAGGATAGTAAAAATTATCAAAAGGCGGAGTCAATGGCTTTAGATTACAATCTGCGGCAAAAGATTACAGAGAAATCTTGTATATCGATGCCGATTATTGTGACCTTAATTGATATGGGATAGTTAAGTATGGCAGCACAGTATTATAATTATAGCCCTTCTACTAAATCGAAAGCAGATTCAACGGTTCGGGAAATTCAGGCGATGCTTAATCGTATTCGCACGCAGTATCATCTGAATTGGGAATACTTGTCGGAGGATGGCATTTACGGTCCTAAAACAGCTCAGGCCGTCAAAGCATATCAAATTTATCGGGGTATAACCCCTGCATCTGGAGTCTTAGGCCCTACGACCATAGATTATATTGCCGATTCATATAAGCGAATACCTATAATTACAGCTCAATCAAGTTCCTTAAAACCCTATTACGATACGCAGGGATTGGCCGATAAATCTTTTCTTGTAAAGGCTATCGATGCCATAGGCGCGTTTTTGAGTAATACCAACGATTTTGTCAAGGGCGAAATACGATATGTGAATAGTTTGGGCCGGTTAGATGCGGGTGCTCTAAAAAATCGGTATGTAGCTTTTGCAACAAGATTTGATCCGAAGATGAAAGAGTTAAAGCAATTATTGGGAAAGAATACGGTAGCCAATGATACGATTGCAAAAAACATGGCGTTAGCCAAACAGCCCGGTTTTGGTGCGAAGAGCTCGGTAGCGGAGTTGAATATTCGTGCAGCTCAGCGAGCTGTTTCTAAGTCGAAGCAGGCGATTCGCATAAATACCCGTCAAGCCCAAAGGGCCAGTTTGGATTTAATCGGCGAGCTGAAGAAGTTTGACGTATTAAGTAAAATAGAAAAATTTTTGGCCAGTAAGGGAATAACCGGGCGAATAGAGTTAAGAGCTTTAAAGAGTAAGCCTGGTATTACGATTAAAGGTGGAGGACTCTTGGTGCTGTTGAATCTGAAGGACCTCATTTATGATTTATGTCAGGTAGATGAATGGGGTACAGAGGCATGGAAGGCAAAAATCGTCAAACATTTTTTTGAGTTTCTGGATGATATAGTAGTCGGATTTGCTTCGTTTGTACTTGCACAGCTGATTGTCGGGGCTGTAGTGGGTGCATCTATATCGGCCGGGTGGATTGCGGTTATTGTCGCTATTGTTGCCATACTTATAGCTGCTCTGATAACATATTTTATGGACGAGGCCGAAGTGTCGTTTTCGGAAACTGCACTTGAAGGCTATAAAAGCATAGTGCGAATTTTTTGATATGAGGCCTCTTTCTGTATCTGTCTTGTTGCTTGTTTTACTGTCTGTATCGAGTGCTTTAGCTCAGCGAGCAGAAACGGTTCGAGGTTATATATCCCAATACAAGTCCTTAGCTTTACAGTTCGAAAAAGAGTATGGCATTCCGGCTTCAATCACTTTGGCACAAAGTATTCTTGAATCAGGAGCCGGAACAAGTAGCCTTACAAGAGCTTCTAACAATCATTTTTGTATTAAGGCCGGAATAAGTTGGACCGGCCGTGTCTACTTGGCATGGGACGATGAAAAGACTAAAAGTCGATTTCGGTGTTATGATTCGGCCGAATCTTCGTTCCGGGATTACGCCCAATTATTGAGTACCAGTAAGTATTATCGGAATCTATTCAGTTTTAGCGTTTATGATTATCGAAGCTGGGCATATGGTTTGAAAAAGGCTGGATATGCGACTGCTCCTAATTATGCTCAAGCCTTGATAGGAATAATTGATCAGTACAAATTGTATGCAATCAATGGAGGTGTAAAGCTTAGGCCCGGGAAGACGGTTATTATTACAAAATATATCGAACAGGAAAAACCCGTATTTGATGAAACTTGTGTGATTCCCGAAGATGAGGAGACCGACGAGCAACGTATCATTGTTGAGGCCATGCAGCGATATGCGGTTGAAATCAACAACATTCATTGTACCGTAGTCCAACCTGGGGAAACGCTGGCTTCGGTCTCTCGCAAACACGATATATCGCCCATAGATTTGTTGAAGTATAATGAGTTGGAGTCGGAATATCAAGTGAAGGCTGGTGATATTATATTCCTGAATAAAAAGAAGAAAAAATACGACGGTGCACAGGATGTCTATTGGGCAACTGGTGGAGAGACTCTGTACGAGGTATCTCAAAAATTTGGAATACAGTTGCATCGATTGGCGAAGATGAACGATTTGAATGACTATGTAAGACTTAAAGAGGGCACTCGAATACGGTTGAAGTAATATGAAGCTCTTCGCAGTAAGAATTATGAAGTATGAAGAATCAGAAGTCGGTAATGTGTAATCCCCGAGTATTGAGAACATAGTCTACCCTCAGTGTGTAGAAGGTCCCTGCATTTTTTGTGTATAAAATGGAAAATATGAATTCGATTGCCGAACGTGGCATTTTATTTGATGGTCGTTATAAGTTGCTTCGTACCTTGAGTTCCGATGGTGGTACTGCCGATGTGTGGCTTGCATTGGATATGAATACGATAGACGAAATATATAACGATGATGACGATACTATAATATCTCAAGAAGAGTCTGGAATAAAGGTCGCGATAAAAATCTACAGGCCTAAAAATGCCTTGGATCTTGGAGAACAGCGATTTAGAGATGAATTTAAGATTGTCTTTAATTGTCATCATTCCAATTTGGTACAACCTATAAATTTTTCTATTGTAGATGGCATTCCTTATCTGGTCTTGCCTTTTTGTCAGAATGGTTCATCGGAACAACTGCAGGGAAAAATTACCGATAAGAGAGAACTGTGGCGATATATTGCCGATGTTTCGGCTGGATTGGCCTATCTGCATGCCTTTAATCCAACGATTGTACATCAAGATATAAAACCGGCCAATATCTTGATTGACGATAACAACAATTACGCGATTACCGATTTTGGCATCAGTTCGCATCGAGGCGGATTGAATCGAGAGGATAAGGATACGCAAAGCGGAACTATGGCCTATATGGCTCCCGAACGCTTTACCGAAGAATATGAGGCTACTCCGGAGAGCGATATTTGGTCTTTTGGAGCCACGTTGTATGAGTTGATAACCGGTAAGGTACCTTTTGGAGAATTAGGGGGAAAAGAGCAGTTGGACAAACAACTTTCATTACCGCCTATAACACAACCGATACCCGGCGATATTAAGAAACTCATTTCAGATTGTCTTGCGTTGGACCCGGCCAAGCGGCCTTCGGCGAAGGAGATTTGCCGAGCCGCTCAATTGGAGCGTTATCCGGTGCGTTCTGTCGGGAAATATATGATAGGCGGTTTGGTCGGTCTTGTTATCATTTTGGGGATTGTTGCTTTTCTGTTTGTTTCCAGGCGGGCTCCCGAGCATTTGACCAATGAAGAGGTTTTTGCAAAAGCTCTGGCGTTGGTGAATACTGACGATGTCGCCTCTTTGTCCGAAGGATTGAACCTGATGGATAGCCTTGGATCTTTGGGGTATATACCGGCTTTGTATGAACAGGCATTTACCTATGGCTGGTATTCCGACAGTGCTTCGGTGGCACGAAAACAGTTGCTTCATATCGAGTTGTATCCACGAGGTACAGATGAAGAGTTTCTGCCCCAATCGCATCAGATCAATAATAAGGCGATTGGACTGTTTACGAGGATAGAAGAGTTTAACGATCCGGCTTATCCCAGTATCAATGCCAATGCCTTGTATCGGTTGGCCTGCTATTATGTCAACCCCAATAAGGTTTTTGTGAAAGATGTAGATCGAGCCGAATACCTGTTACTGCAGGCAAAGATATGGGCCGAGCAGTGCAACGATACACTTTTGATAAATCGGATAGAAAGAGGCCTTAACATGTTGGAAGAAAATAAAAGTAAAATATCAAAAAAATAAATATTTATGAGAAAAATACTGCTGTTATTCATTGGCTTGATAGGATGTGTTTCCGTCGAGGCGCAACTGGCGAAGTGGGTCATACACCCCGTGTTCAATTCATTGTCGGTAAAAGTCGATAATCGTATCTTGGCGACAGATTCTGCCGGATGGACTTCGTTATGGACCTTTGACGGGAAACGGATATTTGAGACAGAGCATGAAATTCAGGCTTTTAACGAAGGTGTAGCTACCATTGTAGAAAAGAATACGAGGTCGATTATTGGATTCATCGATATGTCGGGAACCTTTACGGCTCTTCCTGATATGGAGATTGCCTATGACGATCCCTATTTTCACGACGGCTATCTCTGTTTCAAGGATGGCGACAGTTATGGCTATTGCATGCGGGATGGTAATGTGGCCTATATGGCCGAGAGTGTAAAGTCCTATCCTTTTCACTCGGGATATGCACCTTACTTGACATTCGCACAGATGGATAAGCGGAAAGACCCTTATTATGGCTATCATACTTCGGGTAATCGTTTGATATATTACAGGATATATAACGGTGAAAAAGTAAAGGATTTTGAACCCGACGAAATCAGTTTCTTGTCTGGCATCGGTCCCAATGGGAAAGGGGTAGCCGTAATCAAGAATAAACTGTATTGGTTCAGTGCCTCTACGGGGATGTTTGAGCCCTTGCTCTGGGGAGACGAAGAATCGGAAAAACGACAGCATCTGACCCTCGAGGGCGATTATAGACAATATTTCTTGAGTCTGCCTTCCGACAGTGTGGTTATACGTGCCAAATATGGACGGAAGCAAAAAGCCGTTCTTCGGTTCGATAACGAGCTGGTGCCTGCACGATTTACGTTTGACGACGAAGATCTTCTGTTCGAGACTTCCGTCTCGACCCCTGTCAAGTATGAAACCTCGCTCTCTTCGTATGGCAAAGGACAGAAAGGCTTGTCCATGAACTCAAAGCCTATTTTACCCCAACAGTTCGACGAGGTGTCTCTTATGTATGGAAACAGAGCGTTTGTAAAGAAACAAGGGAGATGGGGTATCCTTGAAATCTTGCCCGATTTGACCTACCAGATAAGCGTCAACAAGGGTGAAGATATTGCCTTTAGACATCAAAAATTCGAGACTCAGGTTCGCTTGGACTTACCGGCCGAAATTTCGGCCAAAGAGGCTCGCATCGATATTCCGGAATCGACAGGTTGTATCATCGACAAGACGTCTCGTGAAACCAAAGATACCGAAAGCGGAAACTTTGTCGTGTATAATTGTTCGCTCAATATTCCGCGTTCGTTACCCGATACGATTACCGAGATTACCTACTCTCCCATGGTTGTCTCGTACGATGGCATATCGATGTTCGACAGTCCTATACGGGTACGAGCCTGGCATTTGAAATACTATAATGTCGACCCCATCGATTCTGAGACAACCGTCGACAACGGTGTCGCTTCATTTACCATCAATATCAACGCCCAGCGTAATGTGGGTGAGGGTGACTATCCGTTTGAAGTAAGAATCGAGGCCGACTCCATTACGGTTGATTACGAAAAAATATCGGAGACCCGCTATAAATGTACCGTCTATAATCTGCAAGAGGGGGACAACAGCTTGAATATATTTGTTACCGAAAAAGGATGCCCCTCATCGATATTCCCCTTCGAGATTACCTACACCAAACCTGTTCCCAAGAAGAAAGAGAAAGAGAAGGTTGTGATTCGTAAGAAGTCGGCTGAGGCGAAAAAAGAATCGTCGACCCCCAGATTGGAGATATAGAGCCATGGAATATGTCGTTCGTGCCGCAACCTCGAAAGGCCGAGGCCATAGAGAGAATGAAGACTGTTATCTCTGTAACGACCGTTTCATCGTGTTGGCCGATGGAATGGGGGGAGAATCCGATGGTGAAGTAGCCTCTAAATTGGCAGTCGATACCGTGTCGTCGATTTTGAAAAACGGTCTCTCCGACGATATGGCCGCCGACGAACTGCAACGGTTGGCCTTTGATGCCATACATAAAGCCGACGACTGTATCATGTCCCATGTTGCCGACGAACCTTCTGCGGCGGGGATGGGTACAACCATTGTGATTTTAATCCGTCAAAAGCAGAACCTATATATAGCCTGGTGTGGCGATAGCCGCTGTTACGTGTATAATCCCAAGCGAGGAATACACAGCCTCACCAAAGACCATTCCTACGTTCAAGATCTTGTCGATGCGGGCCGCATTACGGTCGACGAGTCCTATACTCATCCCGACAGCAATTTGATTACCCGGTTTGTCGGCGGAGGTCCCGATACCTGTATCCCCGACTTTACAGTCTATTGTCTGAATCCGCGGGATATTGTTGTCGCCTGCAGCGACGGTCTTTCGGGGTATTGCAGAGATCGGGCTATCGAAGTGCAGATAGAGGATACTGCAGACAAAGGGCAGCTGCCGGTCGCTTTGTTGAATCTGGCATTGGCTCAGGGGAGTGACGATGACATTACCGTTATTACGCTGATGTCTCAAAACGGTTCCCGTCTGTCCGAAGGCTCTCTGTTCGGGTGGCTCAAACGGAAATATCGACCATAGTATTGCACCAACTCTCGAGGGTACAGTTTGTTTCAGAGGTCCCAATAGAAGTACATTCTCCTCGAGAAAAGCGTTGGCCACAAGGAGGTAACTCCTTGGGCCAACGCTTGTTTTTGTCTATCTCTGCGGATGGGGTGGGGTTCAATACCGTTTCCCTTTATAACTTTCGTAGATGATTTGAGCCATCTGGGTCATCACGTTTTTGTAGAAGTCGGGATTTTCAAACAGCTTGCCAAACGAATCCATCTGCTCCACATAGCAGGTTCGGGCCACCTCGTCGAATATATGCGGGAAGATGCTCTCTTCGAACTGTTTGGCGTCGGTATTGTTGGCCTGTTTGGTCAACTTTTTCTTTTCGGTAGCCACCATTTTGTCGTAGATTGTCTCCACAATCACCCGGTCGCTTTCCGAGAAGTTCCCTTGATACATGAGGTTCACCTTGTCGATAATCTGGCTCAACAGGTCCTTTTTGGCGGTTTGAGGTTTGCTCCCCTTGGGCTTTTCTCCCTCAAGCGGTTTTACGTGCGAGTCCAGTGTGATAGAGACCGTTTCGCCCTCGGTTATTTTCGAGTAGAGCAGCATGATTTGCTTGTTCAGGTCTACTCTGGTCTTGGCGTTCTTCGGCAACAGGCGGTACAGGTAGTCGGCATAGACATAAGCCTTGTAAAGACTCTTGTCGTAGGTGCGTTCTATTTGGGCCATGTAGGCATAGAACCGTATGAAATTCTTTATCTTCGACCGCACGGCAAAACGCTTCTCCTCGTCCAGTGCTTCGTAGCGGGCAATCGTGCTCTTGAAGGCATTCGACAGAGCTCCCAGCCGGTCCTTCTGCTTCTCAATTCCGCTTAGCAGGTCGTAGAACCGTTGCTCGTCCGCCTCGCTCCACAGGTGGTACATCTGTATATCCTGGCGGAAGGTGTACACGTAGTTTACATCTACCGGTTTTATCAGTTCTGTGCCTTTGTAGAAAGGCTCAAACGATTTCTTTATCTCTTCGGGCGTGTTGCAGAAGTCGAGTACATACGTGTCTTTTTTATCCTTGTGCCACCGGTTCAGGCGCGACAGGGTCTGCACGGCCTTCACGTTTTTCAGTTTCTTGTCTACAAACATCGTGTGCAGGCGTGGTTCGTCAAACCCGGTCTGATATTTGTCGGCTACGACCAGCAAGTTGTACAGGTCCGAGGCAAAATAGAGGGGCAGGCGGCTCTCCGATATGTTGCGCCCGTCGGCCGAATTCAGCTTGGGTTCGGTATACTCGATGCCTTCATACGATACGACCCCCGAAAAGGCGACCATGGGTTTCACGTCGTCGATATGGTGCTCGGCGCAGTATCGCTTGATTTGCAGGAAATACCTCACGGCATGGGCGCGCGACGGGCACACCAGCATGGCCTTGGCCTTGCCCTGCATGACGTTCAGGGTCACCTCTCTGAATTTCTCGACCACGATGGCCGTTTTCTGTTCAATCACATGCTGGTGATTGTCGTGATAGGCTTTGATGGCACGGGTGGCCGGGGTCTCTTCGTACGAGGGATCGTTTTCGATGCTTTTGGTTATTTCGTAGGTGGTCTCGTAGGTGGTATAGTATTTGAGTACATCCATTATAAACCCCTCTTCGATGGCCTGCAGCATCGAGTAGGTATGGTAAGCGGCATACCGGTCTTTTTCGGGTGTTTCGCCCTTTTCTACCAGTTCGCCGAAGGTTTGCAAAGTCTTAGGCTTAGGGGTGGCCGTGAAGGCATAGAAGTAGAGGTTGCGGTGCTGTCCCTGGGCCAGCAGGTCTTCGAGCAGCGCGTCGCGTTTCTTCTCCAGAGCCTCCACTTCGAGTTCCTCCTGTTCGGCATATTCCCGCAAGGCCTCGTCGGTATCGGCCAGGGCCGCCTTCAGTTTCTCGGCGCTCTTCCCCGATTGCGACGAGTGAGCCTCGTCTATGACTATGGCATAGCGTTTGCCGCTGCGGCTGCTCAGCTCTTTGTAGATGATGGGGAACCTGTGCAGCGTGGTGATGACGATGCGGGAGTTGTCGTTGTTGATTACCTGGGCCAGTTTCTCCGAGTTGTCGTTGTCGGTGATGGTCTCTATCTGCCCCTCGATGTGGTCGAACCCCAGGATGGTGCTTTGTAACTGTTTGTTCAATACCCGTCGGTCGGTAATCACAAACACGCTGTTAAACATGTTTTGCTGGCGGGCATTTTGCAGCGAGGCCAGCCGGTAGGTGAGCCAGGCTATCGAGTTCGATTTGCCCGAGCCGGCCGAGTGTTGAATCAGGAAGTTGTTGCCGGTGTGGCGTCTGGGGGTGGGGCAGTGAGCCAGATAGGGTCCCAGCGGTTCGGCCGCCAGACCGTAGCCGGTCGTTTCGTCGTCTTCGTTGTCGGCCTCTTGGGTGTGGTTCCGCTACGTATCGGCTACCAGCTTCTCCACCACATCGAGTTGGTGGTAGCGCGGGAATATGATCTTTACCGAGGTTTCGGTCACCTCTTTTTCCTGGCCATGCTTGTCGACGACGATTTTCAGTTTCTCCTCTTGCTGCCGGGATATGTAGCGTTGCAGGATGGCCAGCAGCATCTCCCGGTTCAAGATGTGTTCCCACAGATACGAGGTTACATAGCCCCCGTCCTGGCGCTCGGGATTGCCTGCACCACCCACTTGGCCTGCACCGTTCGACCCTTGGTTGAAGGGGATAAAAAAGGTCTTCTCCCTTTTCAGTTCGGTGGTCAGGGCCACTTCATACAGGTCTACCCCGAAGTAGGCCAATATGCGGTTGTCGAACCGGAACAGCGGTTCCTGCGGGTCGCGGTCTTCGCGCCATTGGCGTTTCGAGTTTTCGATATTCTGTCCGGTAAACTGGTTTTTCAGTTCGAGAGCCACTACCGGGATACCGTTGAGCGACAGTACCATATCTATGGTGTTGTGGTTGTGTACCGAGTAGGCAAACTGCCGGGTGACCGTGAGAATGTTGGCCCGGTAGTTGGCCACCAGTTCATCATTTAGCCACGAGGCCGGAGCAAAGTAGCAGAATCGGATGGGTATGCCGGCGTCGGTGATGCCTTTGCGCAGTACATGGATGAGGCCGTAGCGAGTCACGTTTTCTTGAAACAGGCGGTAGAGCCGGTTCTCGGCCTTGTCGCCATATTTGGTCGTGTAGCGTTTCCAGGCTTTGGGCTGAGTCTTCTCGATAAAAGAGACCAATACCGGTATATCTATGGCACGCTCTTTGTCGTAGGTCGCTTGATTGCCCGGCGTGTAGCCACCCTCGGTGAGCAGATAGCGCTCGATGTCGGCCTCGAAATTCTTCTCTTTCAATCCTGTGGTATCCATAATCAATCTCCCGTTTTTTTAGTTGTCTGTCAGCCACAATGTGCTATTGGTGGCTCTTTGTGTTTTCCCGGTTAACTCACTTTCCTTTTTCCGGTTACACACTCGAATATCAATGATTTTTTGTACTCCTTCAACTTCTCGATTTTCTGTTGCTTGAGGGCGATGAGTTCGTCTATCTCGCTGCACCGCTGGTCGAGGTAGTCGGCTATGGCCTGTTGCTCGGTGAGAGGGGGAATAGGCAACCATGTATTTTTTATCTTATCTTGACTAATGTTGGGTTGGCCTCCTCCTTCTGCTTTGTATATCAGATAATTCTTTACAGAGATAATAGAATAAAATAAATACCTAAAATTCTGTTCTGTATCATTCATGACACAGCATGCCTGATTTACACAACCATCTATTTTTGAAATAGAAATATTTCCAACCGATGCTCCATACATGGCTACAATAATAAAAGGAGCTTTGTATATTTTTAATGCAGAGTATTCTTTAAGTACAGTTTTGGAAATTGTATTCTTACAGTTTTCTATATAGCCTCCATTTATGTCGCCTGACTGAATCCAATTTATAGAACCTATATAATTGTCTTCTTTATTGGATTTGGGTGTCGTTCCACTACCAATTATACTAAATAATCTTACAATTTTATTTCTGCTCCAATGCTCCGGAACTTTCCCAATCCAATCGATACCGCTATCTTTCAAGGGGACATTCTTATCGAGACCCCGGGTAACCGCTTCGGTAATGACCGATTGCTTGTAGCTTTGCAGTTTGGTTATCATCTCCTCTTGCAAAGCTATCAGGTCGTCTATCTCGCTGCACCGCCGGTCGAGGTAGTCGGCTATGGCCTGTTGCTCGTGCAATACTGGAAATGGTAACTTCATTAAAGAGAAGTCTTCATATTGAATATTTTTCCCTTCTCTTATACCAAGAGTGAAAGCATTTATTTGTGATATAAAACCATAACTTTTAAATAGATATTTGAAAAAATAATTACAACATGGTATTGTACTGTAAAATACTTGATATGCAGGGGAACAAACTCCTTCATATTCAGATATTTCAAATCCTCCTTGAAAACTCCGTAAACTAATTACATAATCATGTTTATGTACAGTCTTAAATGTATTAAGGTTTGTATTTTGTTTTACCTGAACTACTCCTTCTATTTGAGATTGAGGAATCATCCCATATTTTTGAGTAGCAGCAAGTAGAATTGCATTACTATTCCCTTTTGAATTCCTTAATTTAAAAATATTTTTCCCTTTTCTTACCTCCCAATGCTCTGGAATCTCCCCAATCCAAGCGATGCCACTGTCTTTATATCTATCGTATCTGTTTTCCATAACCGTCAAATCCTTCTGTTTGTCATAGTCAGAGAAATCAATCTCGTTCGTAAAGGTTCCTTTGCCGTTCGTCATTACCTCAATAGTCTGGACATCAGGTCCGACTCTCTCTTTTCCAACTCTTTCAGTTCATCGAAAATGACAGAGCTGGGTGCGAGCGGGGTATATTTGTAAAATTCGCGGGTAAAAGGTATTTCGTAGCCGATTTTGCTTTCGGCTTCGTTGTACCAGAAGTCGGGGGCATACGGGCGCACATTCTTGTCGAGGTATTCCGCAAGGTCCTCTTTCCACGGAATAATCTCGCTGTCTTTCAGTTCCGGGTCGGGGGCAAATCCGCTTTCCGGGTCGGTAGGCTTTACGTAGGCCTCTGCCATATCGGCGTTGCGTTTGCCAAAATAGTTTCTCAGAAGGGCGACTTTCCCTTGCGGCACCTTTATCTTGGCCCTCTTCAGGGCGAGGAAGAATGTAATATCGGGGCATCCTTCATGGTTGGGCAGGTTGTTTTCCCAGTATGTGGCCACCTCTTTCAGCAGGGCTCTGTCGGCCTCCTTATAGCCGGCGGCCGTAGCCTCGTCGAAGTGGATGTCTTTGTATTCCAGACGGAGGGGACGGTTTATAATCAGTTTTGTAAACTTGAAGTCCTCCACCTCTTTTATCTTGCTTTCTACCTTGAGTTGCGGGTTCTGTTCATCGGTATACTCCCAATCGGTGAAACCCCGATAGGCTTGCATGATGAGGTTGCGGCAGATGGTAGAAATTTCTACCCGCTTGTTGCCGAGCGGCTTGCGCAGCTTTTCGAAACATTTGCTCGCGTCGATAAGCTGTACTTTGCCGGTACGCTCTTCGGTCTTGTTTTTGCATACCACCCAAATATAGGTGGCAATGCCGGTGTTGTAGAATAGGTCGTTGGGCAACTGTATAATGGCTTCGAGCCAGTCGTGTTCGAGCAGATAGCCGCGTATGGCGCTCTCGCCGCTGCCGGCGTCGCCCTTGAACAGCGGCGACCCGTTTTGGATGATGGCCATGCGGCCGTCGTCTTTGAGTTTGGCTACACCGTTGAGCATGAAGAGCATCTGCCCGTCGCCCTTGGCAGGCAGCTCTGGAGCAAAGCGGCCGGCCTCGCCTAATTCGTGCTCGGCCACGACCCTCTTTTCGGAGGCCTCCCAATCGATACCGAAGGGGGGATTGGAGATGATGTAGTCGAAGTGATACTCCTTGAACTGGTCGTTGCCCAGGGTATCGCCCAACCGCATGTTGTCGGTATTGCCACCCTTGATGAGCATGTCGGCCTTGGCAATGCCGTAGGTTTGCGGGTTCAGCTCCTGCCCGAAGCAGGTGATTTCGGCCTCGGGGTCGATCTGCCGGAAGCGCTCGTCGAGGCAGGCCAACATCTGGCTGGTGCCCATGGCCATGTCGTAGATAGAGGCGACAATGCCTTGTTCTTTCATTTGAGCTTCCCGGTCGCCTACCAGCAACTCGCTCATCAGGTAGATGATGTCGCGGGCCGTAAAGTGGGCTCCTGCCTGGTCGTTGTACGACTCGGAGAATTTGCGCACCAGCTCTTCGAAAATGTAGCCCATATCTACCGACGATACCATATCGGCCCCCAGATAGGCTTTTGCCGAGCAGAACTCCTTGATGACCAGGTAGAGGCGGTTGTTGTCGGCCAGCTTCTTGATTTCGTTGTGGAACTCCATGCAGTTGATGATGTCGATTACATTCTCGGAGAAGTGGCTCAGGTAGTTCTCGAAGTTGTCTTTGATGTTGTCGGCATCGGCCAGCAGAATGTCGAAGGTGAATCGGCTGGTGTTGTAGAAGTGTTGTTGGGCAGCTGCTTCGAGAAATCCCTTCTTAACCACGATACCTTTGGCATCGAGCTCTTGGTTGGTCTTTATCACGGCCTCTTTGGTGGGGGCCAGGGTATCTTCGAATCGCTTGATGACACACATGGGCAGTATTACCCGGCCATACTCGTGAGGCTTGTATAGACCCACCAGTTTATCGGCGATAGACCAGATGAGGTTCGCCTTTTCTTGTATGTTGACAGAGGTCTGTTTCTGCAATTCTTCTTCGCTCATAGGGAGGTTGTTTATGCGAGTATCGCTCTATTTCCTTGTTATCGTTTGTAAATTTAAACAAAGATACAAAAAGAGTTGTGGTGTGGCAAATGAAAACGGATGGTTTTCGCAAGCGGGGGCGGCGGGGAGAGCCGGCGGCTACCGGGTGGCGTAGCGGTCGATGAGCTGCACGACCAGCGGCACGTAGTAGCGCAGCACCTCGTCGGGGGTAGGGGTGTGGGCCCCGGGGAAGTGGAAGGCGTGGGTGTAGTGCTCGAGGAAGAGGGGTTCGTAGTGGGCCAGCGTGTCGCTCGTGCCGAAGAGGCCCCAGATGCGGTCGCGGTTGGCGGAGGAGTCGTAGTCCCACTGGTGCTGTTGCAGCCGGGCAAACTCGTCGATGAGGGGCTGGTCGATGACGAAGTGCTGGCGGGCGTCGGGACGCGGGGCCTTGTATTCGTGGGGCCCGAGACGCGGGGTGAGGAAGCGGGTCATCTCGAGGTGGGGGTTACCCAGCAGCGCGGGCAGCCCCAGGCGCGAGGCCACCATCTGGGCCAAGAATGCGCCGTTGCTGTTGCCCACAATCGCGGCGGGGTGGAGTTGCAGGCATAGCCGATGGACGAGGTCGAGCGCCTCGCCGGGGTGCAGCGGCAGGGCGGGCGCCACTACCCGGG